>Ga0233412_10001556_pt1 | contig 11800 bp, 8 predicted proteins | sample Na_anoxic_4_MG_FD_180667 | JGI IMG/M metagenome (GOLD analysis project Ga0233412, IMG submission 180667) | Seawater microbial communities from Saanich Inlet, British Columbia, Canada - Na_anoxic_4_MG | ecosystem: Environmental > Aquatic > Marine > Inlet | place: Canada: British Columbia... | reverse complement strand
GTGGAGATCGCCGTAGCTCCCCTGGTATGTAGCTTCAATAGTTAAACCGAGAGTGTTTTCCGTGTTAAACTTATCAACTACTTTTGTAAGTGCATCGCCGTTTGCCCCACCCATTGCATGCCAGAACTGAAGAACGGTTCCTGCAGGTATTTCAGGCCATTCTTTTACAGGTTCAACAGAAGCTGATGGCGTTGGTGTTGCATCGCCTCCGTCGTCCTTTTTACACGCTGCAAAAGACACAATCATCAAAACAGCAAGCAATAGTGCTAAGATTTTTTTGTTTTTCATTTTTATTCTCCTTCTTCTCTTTTATAATGAACGGGATTGTCCCGTATCATCCTTTAATTCCTGCCCTTGAAACACCTTCCATAATATAGCGTCTCAGGAACAGATAAATCACCAGCAAGGGCATTATAACAATGGTTCCGGCTGCCATCAGCAAATGGTAATCAGTACCCGCTTCCCCGCTGAAATATCTCAATCCTATGGAAAGCACCCTCTTAGATTGTGAATTTGTAACCAACAGCGGCCATATGTATGAATTCCAGGATGCAATAAAGCTGAACAAACCAATGGTTAGGAGCGCATTTTTTGCATTAGGAACCATTATTTTCCACAAATACCTCCAGTCGGACGTGCCATCGACTTTTGCCGCCAGATAAAGCTGTTCAGGTATTTGATTGAAAAATTCGCGCAGCAAGTATATATAAAATATACTCGCCGTATAAGGTAGAATCAGTGCCAGCATAGTATCCATAAGGTGCATTCGGACCGCGACAGTTACATAGTTGGTTATTATCAATATCTGGCTCGGAATCATCAATGTTGCCAACAGGATTGAAAATATGATATCCCGGCCTTTGAATTTTAACCGCGAAAAAGCAAATGCTGCAAATATGGATGTAATCAGTACTGCAGCGGTATTAATTGTCGCCATTAATACAGTATTAACAAAATATTTATCGAATGGTGCAATCTCCAATGCTCTGGCATAATTGCTCCACTGGACCACCTTCGGCCACCAGACTATTGGCGAGGCTGTAATCTCATTGTAAGTCTTTAGACTGCCCGTTATCATCCAGAAGAATGGAAACAGCATTACTATGGCACCTGCTGTTAAAAGAATATATATTATAATTTTAGAAGTTGTCTTCATAATATCTCCCTAATACTGAACCCTTCTCTTGCTGACTCTAAGCTGGATAAAAGTGAATATAAGTATAATTAAAAACAGGATAACGCTTGCAGCTGCGGCTATCGGCGGCTCGTTTGCTCCATAGAATTTATCATAAACATAATAAACTATGGTCATTGCAGTATCCGCAGGTCCCGGGTTGTTCCCATAAAGGCCTACAACCTGTACATAAGTCTTGAATGCCCCTATAAACGAAATAATCCCAATATAAAATATCATCGGTGACAGAAGGGGCATCGTTATTTTAGTAAATGTCCTCCACCTTGAAGTTCCGTCTATCCTTGCAGCCTGATAATATTGTTTATTAATGCCTTGAATGCCTGCAAGGAATACAACAATCTTAAAGGCAAGTCCCGACCATATCCCAAAAATTATAAGCGCCGGAAGAGAGTATTTAGGGTCATTCAACCACATTATGGTATCAATGCCGAACAATGCGAGGACTTTATTCAGAATTCCATAGGTCGAATTGAAAATAAACTGGAATGCCAGTCCAATGGCAATAAGGTTTGTAATATATGGAAGGAAATACAGTGTCTCAAAGAACTTCATCCCCTTCATCTTGCTGTTCAGCAATACTGCGGATAACAAAGCTATTGCCATTGAGACCGGGACAACAACAATCGTATATATAGTGGTATTTTTCAATGCCAGTATAAACCGCCCGTCAGTAATAACTTCCTGGTAATTGTCCAACCCAAACCCTGAACCGGTATGTTTAAAAATATTATAATCCCTGAAGAAACTAATCCAGACCGATCTGAACATAGGGTAAATTACAAAAGTAGCAATTATTATAAGTGCCGGAGACAAATACAGCAGAGCTTTTAATGTTGTTTTCCATTTCGGTTCAAACATATATCCGCTGCCCTTCCGAATCAAATAATAATATCCCGCCCATTCTCAATGAGAGTCCGACGGTGTCGCCTTTTTCACATGGAAAATCCGACTCAATAAGCACCCTGGATAAATCATCGTCCAGGTTTACAAACAAAAGTGTTTCCCTTCCGAAATATTCAAAAGCCTGCACATCAAGCTGCACAGGGCTATTTGCATCAAGTTTAAAAGCTTCCGGGCGGATGCCTACCAAAACATCCCTATCTTCAATTCCTTTAGCTTCAATATCAAATCCAGCAACTTTAATCATGCCGTTGATAATTTTTGAGTGAACCATGTTAATCGGCGGATTGCCCAGGAATTTCGCTACGAATTCATTTACGGGATTGTCATACATTTCCCTAGGTGTAGCAACCTGCTGCAGGAATCCGTCTTTCATGATGACGATTTGGTCGGAAATGCTCATGGCTTCTTCCTGGTCATGGGTAACGAATATGGTTGTTACCCCTGTTTCCCTTTGAATCCTTTTAATTTCCTCCCTCATCTCAAGCCTTAGCCTTGCATCGAGGTTTGACAGCGGTTCATCCAAAAGAAGAATACGCGGTTCTTTTACCAGAGCTCTTGCTATCGCAACCCTCTGCTGCTGCCCACCGGACATCTGCCCCGGTTTTCTCTTAAGAAGTTCGTCAATGTGGACCAATTCGGCCATTTTCTTGGCTTTTATCTTCGCTTCTTTCTTCGGAACTTTTTGATTAATAAGCGGAAACATTATGTTCTGCTCCGCGGTCATGTGTGGATATAATGCATAATTTTGGAAAACAAGGCCGATGCCGCGCTTTTCAGGCTGCATCTTGGTAACATCCTCATTGTCAAAAAATATCTTTCCTGATGTTGCCCTGAACAATCCTGCGATTAAATACAGCGTCGTAGACTTGCCGCACCCCGATGGGCCCAGCAAACCAGTCAATTTTCCTTCTGCAAATTCTATAGTGGCGTCGTTAACGGCAATGACTTCTTCAAATGCCTTGGTGAGATTTTCAAGTCTGACTTTCATGAAACCGAAACTTCCTTTACATTATTCATATTCTGGTCTTTTCATCATCTGTACTTAATGCTTATTTCGCTTTCGTAAATACCGCCTGACCCGATTTCGAGTATATATACGGCTGCAGATTCGTATTGCTGCGCAATAGTCAACCGCTGAAATTAACATATCATATTAACCGTATTATTACAATGATATATTGTGTTTTTTGCCCGGCTTAATACAACATATAGTATTTTTTTACATTTCTTGCATATAGGAGACACAATCGGCAGAAACTCAATCGAAAAAGCTCCCTTGCGGACTCTCAGGCATTTCACCCAATGCGTTCATGCCCCTCAAATTCTCTATTGAGGTTTTAGTCAATTTCCCCCGGGTCTTCAGTTCTTCAACTGTCAGGAACTGCTTTTTATCCCTTTCGGCAACTACCTTATGAGCCGCCTTGTCGCCTATTCCGCTGACCGCTGCCAATGGTATCCTTATACCATCTTCATCACAAACAAACCTGTCAGCAAGCGACACCCTGATGTCGACGGGTTTGAACTTGAATCCCCTTGCTATCATCTCGACAACTATTTCAAGAATGGTATAGATGTTCTGCTCACGGGGAGTCATTTTTTTCGGGCCGTTCTTAAGATTTTCCATCCTCTGCCTGCATTCTTTAATGTTGCCGGTCATTAGGCTAACTTCAAACTCATCTGCCCTGATGGAAAAGTAAGCCGTATAATATTCTTTTGGATAATAAATCTTGTACCAGGCTATTCTCAGTGCCATGATAACATATGCAGCCGCATGGGCTTTGGGGAAGAGATATTCAATCTTTTTACATGAATCCACATACCATTTCGGCACACCATGCCCAAGCATGATTTTCTCATGCTTAGCAGTAATATTCCCGAATTTCTTCCTTACTTTTTCCGTAATTGTAAAGGCCATCTTTGAATCAATGCCCTGATGCATCAGATAGAGCATGATATTGTCCCTGACGCTGATGACATCCTGCAGCGTCGCTGTCCTGCTCTTAATTAAATCTTCTGCATTATTGTTCCAGACATTGGTGCCATGGGATAATCCTGATAGTTTAACCAATTCCGATATAGTTGACGGCACGGCGGTCCTAAGCATTCCCCTAACGAAATGAGTGCCGAATTCAGGTATGCCAAGCACCCCGAGGTCGCATCCTATATCCTCGACAGGCTCAAGAGCCTCAGCGCTTCTGAACAATGACATTATCTTTTCATCCCTGATGTCAATATTCTTGGCAACTACACCGGTCAGGTCTTCAAGCATTTTGATAACTGTAGGGTCGTCATGACCCAGTATATCCAACTTAAGTAATGTGTCATGCATTGAATTGAAATCGAAATGAGTGGTTATCGTAGTCGACTTCTGGTCATTTGCCGGCCTTTGGACAGGAGTGAAGTCATTAATCGAGTACCCTTGGGGCAAAACCACCATTCCGCCGGGATGCTGGCCCGTAGTCCTTTTAACTCCCTCGCAACCTTTGATAAGCCTGTGTAATTCAGCATTGTTAAAAGGTATATTACTTTCCTCAAGATACCCCAGCACAAATCCTTTAGCGGTTTTATCGGCGAAAGTAGATATGGTTCCAGCTTTAAATACATTGTCAGAGCCGAACAGTTCTTCAACATATTTATGAGCAGTGGCCTGGTACTCTCCCGAGAAGTTCTGGTCGATGTCAGGCATCTTGTCTCCATCGAAGCCGAGGAAAGTTTCAAATGGTATGTCAAATCCATCTTTGGCATATTCGCTTTGGCATACAGGGCATATCCTGTCAGGCATGTCTATCCCGCAGTCATACTCAGTAGGATTCGCAAACTCTATATTCTTGCAATTTCTGCATATATAATGTGCCTCAAGCGGATTAACCTCAGTAATCCTCGTTAAAAATGCCGCAAAAGATGAGCCTACAGAACCCCTTGAACCTACAAGATAACCGTCCTCAAGAGACTTGAAGGCCAGTTTCTGGGCAATTATATACATTACAGAAAATCCATTGTTAATAATTGAATCGAGTTCTTTCTTAATCCTAACACTTATTTTCTCGTGAGGCTCCTTACCATACAGCTCCTGTATCCTGTCCATACAGATTTTACGGAGTTCATCATCCGAGCCTTCTATTGACGGAGGATATGTCTCTTTCGGAATAGGTATTAGTTTTTCAATACCGCCTGCAATTTCAGACGGCACTTCCACAACTGCTTTATAAGCCCTTTCCTTCCCAAGGTAAGCAAACTCCTCAAGCATTTCATCCGTAGTCCTCATGAACAACGGTGCCTGGAACTCCACATCCTTATATTTCATGCCATGCATTATTATCTTGCGGTAAAGAGCATCCTCATCAGAGAAAAAGTGCGCATCGCAGGTTGCCGCCACCGGTATATTAAGTTTTTGTCCGATATCATCAACCTTTCTATTCAAGGCACGGATATCGTTAATCGACTTCAGATTGCCTTCGCGTACCATAAAGTCATTATTCCCGACAGGTTGTATTTCAAGATAATCATAAAATCCCGCAATACTCTCTAGTCTGTCATCGCTTTCGCCGGCGACAACTGCCCTATACATCTCCCCCGCCTCGCATGCGCTTCCGATATAGAAGTTCCACCTTTTGGCATCAAGTATGCTTTTGGGAATCCGGGGTTTTTTATAGAAGAAATTTAAATGAGAATAAGAAATAAGCTCATATAAATTCTTAAGGCCAATCTTATTACTTGCAAGGATTATGACATGGTACTGGCGCATTTTTTTATCTATACCTGCATCGGCTGCAGCAATACACAATTCGTTGGATGAACGTATGCCTTTCTTTTTTAAGCTTTCAAGCAGTTCTTCCCATAATCCGGCGGCTGATTCCGGGCTATCAACGATTTTTATATCAGGTTTATACCACTTTTCATTTGAAATCCTGGAAATCAATTTTTGTAACTCAACCAGCTTTGCGCCTCCAGCAGCTAATTCTTTTGGGAATGAGTCATTTTCATCATTGGAAACATATAAAATCAATGCATTGTCCGACCATATGAATATTTTTTCAATTTCATCTAAAGTAAACTCAACTGCATCAGCACATTGCCCGTTAGAATATTTAAAACCTTTGATTACTCCAGTGTTATTATACAATATTGCAACTGCTTCGCCGATTGGCGAGTCATCCGGGTTATGAAGGATTGCCCTGCCGTCGTCAATAAGGTATCCCTCAACGCCATATAGAGGCTTAATTCCATATTTATCGGCCTGTTCAGCAATATCAGGGAAAGCTTGTACGACGCCGTGGTCGGTAACCGCTACTGCGGTATGTCCCCAGTCGGATAGGTTCCTAAAAAGCTTCGACGGCTCGATAAATCCGTCTTTTGAACTCATTTTTGTATGAAGATGAAGCTCAACGCGCTTATTCTCAGCAGTGTCCTGTTTTAACGACCTAATCGGGTCGCATTCATCAATTTTCCTAGTCTTAATGATATATTCTCGGGAGAAACTGTCGTATTCATACCGGCCCTCAACCTCAACCGAAGAACCCGGCTGCAGCAATTGCTTAAGCTCCCTGCTCTTCTCTTCATCAGAAAAAGTCTTGCAGGTTACTGATGAGGTATAGTCAGTAACATCATAAATGAACAAGTATTTGCCGTTATCAAGTACTTTGACTTCCAGGTCAAGTATTTCACATTCAAACCCAACCTTGTCATACCCTTTTGCAAGATCCGCCAGCTTTACGATTTCCAGAGGTTTCCTCCTGGAATATTTATTGACCTTCTTAGGCTCAGACGGTGCTTTAGGAGCCGAAACATTAATATCCTTATTTTCTCTTTCAATCCTATCCTTAAGTTTTTCTTTTATCTGCAAATACTCGTCTTTACCATTGCCGTTTTCAACCATCCTGCAGCTGATTGACGAGTTAATCCCCAGGCGGTTGTTCATATATTCTGATATGTATCTTATGGTTTCACTCGCATTAAGAAGAGAGCCGCATATATCCGGAAATCCCATGATAACCGAGTCATCGGCAATATCAATTGTAATTTTTTCTTTATAAGGTGTCAGCGTTGGGCAGTGTTCTATCATCCTGTCGATTATGTCGCCCTTTTCCCTGCTGCCCAGGACAACTTCACTATTTATCGTACAGTGAACCTTTAGATTTTCAGTCCCGAAATGGTTTTTGAAATGGTCAGCCAGTTGTTTTTCATCGCACAGCTCAAGATAGTCGTCAGAATTGAGCTCAACTGTCAGCTGTTTGCTGAGCCTATTTAGCTTCGCGCCTTTGATTTTTATCTTTTGCATTAACCTTGATGCCGAATCCATCAGTCCCCCCGGGTCATTTCTTTTATCATATGTAAAAGCTCTTCAAGAGCATTTTCTTCCCTGACAGTCTTGACTATCTCACCTTTTTTAAACAGAAGGGCTTTCCCGTCGCCCCCTGCCAAACCAAGGTCCGCATGCCTTGCTTCATTTGGTCCGTTGACCCCGCAGCCCATGACGGCTACGTTCAAATCAGCTGCAATACCTGCTGTTCGCTTTTCAAGTTCTCCCGCTATCTTTATTATATCAACTTTTGTCCTTCCACAGGTAGGGCAGGATATAATATTTATACCTTTTTTTTGTAATCCCATTGACCTCAGCAGTACCCTTGCAGCCTCAACTTCCTTAACAGGATCTCCGGTCAGGGAATACCTTACTGTATCGCCGATGCCTTCATAAAGCAATATGCCAAGGGCAGCGGAAGATTTAACCGTCCCGGAAAATACCGTGCCTGCTTCTGTTAAACCGATGTGGATGGGATAATCATATTTTTCATCCATCAACCTATTAACCTTTATCATTTTATCAATATCTGATGATTTCGCGGCTATTACAAGATTATCGTAGCCAAAGCTTTCAATCATGTCTATCTGTCTGTCGAGGTCTTCCATCATGGCTTCAACAGTCGGTCCGCCGTATTTATCGTATAACTCAGGCCTCAGCGAACCTGCGTTCACCCCTACCCTGATTGGTGTATTCCTCTTTTGGGCTGCTTTTACTATTTCCTTCACTTTATCCGCATTCCCGATATTTCCCGGATTTATCCTGACCTTATCAATTCCAGCCTCTATGCAAGCCACTGCAATCCTATGGTCATAATGTATGTCTGCTACGAGGGGAACCACTGTTTCCTTTTTAAATAAAGATATATTCAAAACACATTCCATGTTGAAAAATGAAACCCTTACAATATCGCACCCTGCGGACTCCAGGCTTTTTATCTGGGCTATCGTTGAAGAAGCATCCTCTGTATTCGTGTTGGTCATAGACTGCACTGCAACCGGCTTTCCGCCACCCAGGGGAACATTTCCCACCATTATTTCTTTTTTCAGTTTTCTTTTTATCATTTGCTGAACAACCTGACTATATCATTGAAAGTCGCAAATATAAGAATCCCCATCAGGAGTATGAACCCCGCGATAGTTATCCATGCCGTCTTCTCCATAGGGAACGGTTTCCTGCGAATCCCCTCTATTGTGTGTATTATTATTTTACTTCCATCCAGCGCCGGGAATGGAATAAGGTTCATAAATCCGAGGTTAAGGCTGATGAAAGCCATCATATTAGCCAGATTGATAATGAAGAGCCTGAATGTATCCTGTTTAATGGTTGCTCCTATTGTTGTAACAATTCCGACAGGTCCCATCATTTCGTTGAATTTCACAGAACCGGTAATCAGCCAGGAAATTGACATAACCACGGCCCTGAGAGTTGACATGGAGAATTTTACACTGTGCTTCAGAGCAGTCCATATATTTGTCGACGAACCTTTGTAATAAACACCGATGTCACGGTACTCGGGAACTTCCTGCAATACCGGCTTTACCATGAAGAATTCAAATTCACCGGGCGTATTTTCCGTGGTGATCCTAATCTCATCATCGTTACTTAGACGACCCATGACATTGTCAATATCATCCCTATTGAATACCGGCGTTTCTCGTACGGTTACAATTTTATCGCCGGGCCGAAGCCCTGCCTTATAGCCGTTTGAATCTTCTCTTATTTCACCGATGACTGATGACTCGCCCTCCGGGATGAAATTTATCATATACCTGTCGCCGCCCACCAGCATTGGATCGACTAAAGCTGTTTTTAATTCTCCGTTAGATTCATATTTCACTTCAACATTTTCACCTTCGTTTGTGTATAGAAGAACGGTAAGGTCCAGAGGATCGTAAACCCTCCTGCCGTCAATTGATATGATTTTGTCCCCGTCTCTTATTCCTGCAGAGTATGCAGGCATTTCTTTATCAAGCACGGTGTCATTATCAAGAGCATAACCGGATGACAGGAAAAGTATGAACAAGACCAGCAGCGCGAATATAAAATTAGCCGCAGGTCCTGCTGATACCGCTATAATCTTCTTCCATGCCGGCATGCCGGAATATGAAGTGTCGCTTTTGACTTCCTTCTCTTCGCCCTCCATACTGACGAATCCCCCGATTGGAATCGCCCTTATGCTGTATATTGTTCCGTTCTTCTCAAAGCTGAATAGCTTGGGACCCATAAAGACCGCAAACTCCAGGACCCTGATACCAACCGCCTTAGCAGCGATGTAGTGTCCTATTTCATGAATCATTATTATAATACTCAGCGCGAGTATCGCTACCAGTATATTCAAAATTTATCCTCCGTGTGCAGCCTTTCTGGCTTCTCTGTCACATTCAATTATAGTCTCAATGGAATCCGCTGTCCTGGCCATATGCTTTTCCATTACATTCTCAATTACTTCTGAAATGCCTGTAAATTTAATTCTACCCATTAGAAACATTTTCACCGCTTCTTCATTCGCTGCATTCATCACACATGGCATTGTGCCTCCGGTTCTCCCTGCTTCATATGCAATGCCCAGGCAGCGGAATGCTTCCAAATCCGGTCTTTCAAAGGACAGACTTCCCATTTTATAGACGTCAAGACTTTTAAAATTGTTTCCCAGCCTATCGGGATATGTCATGGCATATTGTATCGGCACTCTCATATCAGGGGCCCCCATTTGTGCAATTATACTATTGTCGGCAAATTCCACCATAGAATGGATTATACTCTGGGGATGCACGACTACCTTGATTCTGTCATAATCGATTCCAAACAACCATCTGGCCTCAATCACTTCAAGCCCCTTGTTCATCATAGTAGCGCTGTCGATTGTAATCTTGCTTCCCATCACCCAGTTCGGATGTTTTAATGCCATTTCCTTCGTTACGGTTTCGAGCGACTCTATCGAATACCCTCTGAAAGGTCCGCCCGATGCCGTTAGGATTATTTTTTTCAACTGGCTTTTTTTATTTCCCTGCAAACACTGGAAAATCGCCGAGTGTTCGCTGTCTACAGGCACGATTTCACAATTGTTTCCTGCAGCAGCGGGCATGACCAATTCTCCTGCTGAAACAAGTGTCTCTTTGTTTGCCAATGCAAGTCGTTTTGAATTTTTCACAGCTTCCATAGTCGGGAGGATGCCGGCGCTTCCTACAATGCTGTTTACAATTATATCCGCGCGGCAGTTTTGAATAAGCTCCAGTACACCTTCCATCCCCTTATAGTGATTCCCTTTAAACCCATATTTCAGGAATTTTTCGAAAGAACCGCTGTCGAATAACGCAACATGACCAGGATTGAACTCTCGGCATATTTCATATAGGCCGGCATGGTTAGTATTTGCAGACACGGCAACAACATCATAACCCGCGTCGCGGCATACCTGAAGCGTCTGTTTTCCTATTGAACCGGTTGCACCTAGTATGCATACCCTGGCCATATAAACTCCTATCCGGAATTATCCGTCATATCACAAATATTAAATAAAGCATCGGAGCCAGGAATATGATGCTGTCAAGCCTGTCAAGAAGGCCCCCGTGCCCCGGGATGAGTTTTCCGAAATCTTTTATATTAAAATGCCTTTTTATAAATGAAGCGCACCAATCGCCTATCTGCGCGACTATTCCTGATGTCAACGCAATGACCACCACTTTCCACACTTCGGGCATGGTGCCTGTTATAGATTTCATTATGAAGCTGTAACTAACTAATATCACCGCACACCCGATGTATCCTCCTATGCTGCCTTCAATTGTTTTCTTTGGGCTGATATCCGGTAGGATTTTTCTCTTGCCCAGAAAATAGCCTGTAAAATATGCAAATGTATCCGTTGCAACAGCGCCCAGTATAAGATATCCGAGCAGCCATTTCCCCTGATCCATTTCTATTATGGTTACAGCAAAACCCAGCAACATTACGGCATAGACACAGCCGGCCAGAGTATATGCAAAGCTTTTAAAATCATGCCTTCGGTCGCGTGAGAAGATTGTTTTAGTGAGCAACGCCATGCTTAGGAAAGTTATTGCCAGCAGAAAATCATGGCCCCCGAGCCCCCTGCTGTCCCATAATATTCCATGTTCGCTATTATATAGCATGAAAACATACAGGACCGTCCATATATAGGCAATCCATTTCATCGGGGCTATACCGGCTTTATCAAGCATATGCATGAATTCATAACAGCATATCACGGATAATGCCAGAAATATTAAATAAATATATGAGACAGGCAGAGTTAACATCAGAATAGCAAGTAGTAATGCCGCCAGGCCTGCAAGCACCCTGGTTTTCATTGCTTCACACCCCCGAATCTCCTAATACGGTGGTTATACTCACCGACAGCTTTCAGAAGATGCCTGAGCCTGAAA
>Ga0233412_10001555_pt1 | contig 11810 bp, 12 predicted proteins | sample Na_anoxic_4_MG_FD_180667 | JGI IMG/M metagenome (GOLD analysis project Ga0233412, IMG submission 180667) | Seawater microbial communities from Saanich Inlet, British Columbia, Canada - Na_anoxic_4_MG | ecosystem: Environmental > Aquatic > Marine > Inlet | place: Canada: British Columbia... | reverse complement strand
AATTTGGCAAGGCGATACGAGGATTACGAATGGTTATACATAAAAGGATGGATAAAAGACGACTAATAGACAGGCGGGACGCCTGTCCTACTGGTTTGAGAGACGCCTGTCCTACTGGTTTGAGAGGTGCCTGTCCTACCTATGGGGGAGGTAAGTTAATTTGAAACAACTCATTGAATATAAAGGATATTTTAAGAATTCACTAAATAAGTTTTGATAATACTTATAGAGAAAATAGGAGGTAAGAAAAATGACAAAGAGATTACAGGTTTACAAATGTGAGATTTGTGGAAACATCGTAGAGGTGCTCCACGAGGGGAAGGGGGAGCTGGTATGTTGTGGACAGCCAATGAAGCTTTTTGTTGAGAACACTGTGGATGCAGCTAAAGAAAAACATGTGCCAGTTGTAGAAAAGATAGCACAAGGCTTCAAGATAAAGGTGGGGGACGTTGCCCATCCCATGGAGGAGAAACACTATATCGAATGGATTGAGATCGTTGCAGATGGAAAGGCCTACCGTGAGTTTTTGAAGTCTGGAGATGCACCGGAAGCCACATTTGATATAGATGCCCAACAGGTTACTGCCCGTGAGTATTGCAACCTGCACGGCTTGTGGAAGGCATAACAGGCATTACTTCAACGAGCAGTGAGAAAGGGTGATCCTTTAAGCAGTGGAGGATCACCCTTAAAGTGAGATGTAACGCTTTGTTTCCCCATTAGCTAAAAATACGTCCAATTTACGATACATCGTAAAATAGTCTTGACCAATTTACGATATATCGTAAAATAGTCTTGACTTTCAAGTACTTTCCGTATAATAATATCGTCATGATAAGATCGTATTCTTCAGTTCTTACCGAACATTTAGGACAATATCGCCAGATGATATTTGTCGTCGGGCCGAGACAGGTCGGAAAAACGACCCTGTGTACAGGTTTGGCTCAGGAGTATTATTATTTCAATTGGGATAACCAGGATCACCGCGCGTTGATTGTCGAAGGTCCAAACAGGATTGGTGAAGAAATCGGTGTGAGGCAATTACGGGAAAAACCCCGGATCATTGTTTTTGATGAAATTCACAAGTATTCAAAATGGAAGGATTTTCTCAAAGGCTTTTTTGATGTTTATAGCCCGGGAGTAAGAATCATCGTAACTGGAAGCTCCTGGTTGGACGTATTTAAAAGGGGTGGGGATAGTCTTATGGGACGATATTTCCTCTATCATCTTCATCCCATCTCAGTACGGGAAATTATAGGAACCCGCCTTGCCAGAAATGAGATACAGGCCCCTCAGCCAATAGATCCACAGACGTTCCACTCATTATATACTTTTGGAGGTTTCCCTGAACCGTTTCTGAAAGCGAATGTACGATTTTCAAACCGATGGAAACGCCTCCGGCAGCAGCAACTATTTACTGAAGATATCAGGGATCTTACGCGGGTACAGGAAGTACAACAGATTGAACTGTTAGCCGAAACACTGAAATATCAAACCGGTCAAATAACCAATTATACGAATCTTGCTAAAAAAGTAAGAGTTTCAGTGGATACTATACGTCGCTGGATAAGGATCCTGGAATCGTTATATTATTGCTTTACCATACAACCCTGGTTCAGGAATGTGTCAAGGTCTTTGCTTAAACAGCCCAAAATTTATCTCTGGGATTGGTCTCTCCTTACGGATTCCGGTGCAAAGTCAGAAAACTTTATCGCATCCCATTTATTGAAGGCCATCCATTGGTGGACAGATAACGGATTTGGCGAATACGGGCTGTATTTCCTTCGGGATAAGGACAAGCGTGAGGTGGATTTTCTTATCACTCGAAATCAGGAGCCCTGGTTCATGGTTGAGGTAAAAACAGATGGGGGAAAATCAGTGAGCAGGAATCTGTTTCATTTTCAAAAACAAATCCGTGCGCCTCATGCTTTTCAGGCATCTTTTGCATTAGACTATGTTGACGCGGATTGTTTTTCAACAGAACAGCCCACCATTGTTCCTGTCAAGACGTTATTATCTCAACTGGTGTAAAAGGATTCATCACCATTTTATATTTCTTGCCAATTTGATGCACTAACATCCAAACGTCCTTACAAGGAGCCTTTTTCTTTGGAAAAATCTTTTGGCATTATCAAAGAGGGCCGGGGAAAACATTTTGACCCTGATGTAGTGGATGCATTTTTTACTGCTGAAGATGAAATATTAGCAATAAAGAAAAAATACAAAGATGAATATGAAAGCCTGCTTGTCCAGATGGCTGGAAAACAGATTTAAACTCACTGCCCGTGCGGTCACTTTTTTGCGATGCAGTATCGTTTGATATATAAGCACTTTGGCTGGGCGGGATGTGGACCGGGTGATGCTAAAAAAGATAATGGAAGGATATAAATAAGGCAGAAGAAAGCCATGGAAAAAGGAGGTATTCACATGAAAGCTGCATTCACTATGATACCTGTAGAGTCGAGAAGGCTGATCGCAAAGGCTGTCGTGGAGATGGAAGAGATAAAGATCGCGAAACAGAAGGCCTATATCATCCTCAACGGTGGGACAACGAATGGTTATATAGCTCAAGAGCTTCTTGGAATGAAAGACCTTGAACCTCAAAAATTTGCTGCAGGCACCAACACCCATAGGCTCCTATGTGTGACCAATGCCGATAAGCGAACTCCCTTCCCAATAATACTTTATAAGGGGGAGAGGTCTTCAAAAACCCTTCCAGAAGCTTTACAGGACTTTCATATTGAGACTGTGCTGATCAAAGGTGCAAATGCAATAGACCCTGAAGGAAATATAGGTGTGATCACAGCGGGTTTCGACGGCGGAACGATTGGTGCGTCCTATGGCACTGCAACATCTCAAGGGCTGAAGTATATTTTTCCTGTGGGCCGAGAGAAGATGGTGCCTTCGGTCAAAGAGGCAGCAGCCTGGACAGGAGCCAAAACCTTTGATTACACAATGGGGGCCGATTTTGGCATGTTCTGCATCCCAAACGGGATTATTGTTACGGAGATTGAGGCGCTCAAGATATTAGCCGACGTGGATGCAAGACATATAGCATCCGGTGGAGTAGGCGAATCGGCTGGTGCGGTAGTCCTGGTCATTAAGGGAGAGGAGGCAAACGTCAGAAAGGCGATCTCTATCATTGAATCAATCAAGGGGGAGCCGACCTTGAAGGGATTCAAAGGCACGTGCGAAAAATGTCCCTATGCTTGTAAATTTGCGGGAAAAAAGTTGGAGGATCTCCCTGTATGGCTGACTGAAGATGAGTGATAGAGGAGATGATAAATTGAATCTATCGAGACAAAAGAAAAAAATATTGTTTCTGTGTACGAATAATTCAGCCCGTTCCCAGATGGCAGAGGGGTTATTAAAGGCCTTAGGCGATAATGATTACGAGGTTTATAGTGCAGGCATCAGTCCATCACAAGAGTTAATCCTTATGCGATCATAGCATTAAAATCTATCCTTATCAAAATCAAATCATCAAATCAGTAAAGGGAGGTTAGTCATGGAGAAACAAGCATTGGTTGATAAGTTAAACAGGGATCTTGCTGATGAGCATGCAGCAATCATACGGTATCTCGTGCATGGGTATATGGAAGGGGAAGATACACCCCTTGGTTCAAGCCTCATCTCTATCAGCCGGGAGGAGATGTGGCATATGCACTGGCTGGGGATGATCATAGGAGAGTTGGGGGGAGAGCCTAATTTCACGCCTGCACCCTACCCCCATGATCCGACCAGCAGGGCCACTATGCTCAGATCATATGTTGAATATGAGGGGAAATTGATACCTCATTACAATGGAGAAGCGGATACAATCGATAATTCCCATATCAAGCGGGTTCTCCAGAGAGAGGCCTGGGAATCTGCCATCCATGCCAGGAAGTTTCAAAGGAAACTGGACAAATTAAGCACAGAAGAAGCAGCGGGACTTCCAGGAGAAGAAAGTGAATTACCCAAAGAATTTCTGAATATATTGCAATCAGAGGTAACCAGTAAATATACCGAGATGCTACAGCACATCCGTACTTCCTGGCTCTTCCAAAAAGATGAGATCATGGGATGGAAGATCATGGATCAGGCCATGGAAAAGATGAAACAGCTTGCGCACTTTGCCGAAGACATCGCTGAAAATGGTGTTGCCCCCAAATTTAAACATGGAGTGATAGATACGAGTCATGCAATTGGGATAGCCCTGAAAAAGGCATTGGAGGATGTCCAGTCCGAGCGGGATCGGCATATAATATTGAAAGAGGATTCTGAGATCAAGAAGCATTCGGGACTTGTCATTAACCTGGATCTCACAATTAAGCAGGAGGACTATCAAGCCGCGGAACTTAAAGACTGGGGCAAGGAGAAATGACACATGAAACGCTTTGGTTGGCAGGTTTTCTTAGGCCTAATTCTGGTTGTATTATCTATAATGTTTTATCTTCTTCATTATGCGATATTTAGAGATCTGCATCATATCTTCATCTACCTGATAGGGGATATTGCCTTTGTCTTTATCGAGGTTTTATTGGTTACCTTGATTATACAGCGGTTGCTGAGTGAAAGGGAAAAACGTTCCCGGTTGGAAAAGTTGACTATGGTCACAGGAGCCTTCTTTAGTGAAGTTGGAACAAAACTACTCGCTTTTTTTTCCGATTTTTACCCTACATTAGATAACATTAGAAGTGAACTTATTGTAACCAACAATTGGTCTGAGAAGGAATTTTCTAAGATAAGCAAACGGCTTAAGAACTACAATTATGGAATTGAGACTCAAAAGGTCAACTTTATAGACTTGCGCAGTTTTCTTATAGAAAAAAACTACTTTTTACTGAGGTTATTGGAAAACCCGAATCTATTTGAGCATGAAGCCTTTACAGACCTTCTTCGGGCGGTTTTTCATCTGACTGAGGAATTAGTCGCCCGGAAAGATTTTGGAAAGCGACCGATTTCCGATTTTAACCATCTTGCTGGTGACATAAAAAGAGCATACATTTTGCTTGTCCATCAATGGTTGGAGTATATGAAATATTTGAAAAACAATTATCCATATCTTTTCTCTCTTGCCATGAGAACAAATCCCTTTGATCAGGAAGTATCACCAGTAGTAAAATAAATAGTAAATACTCAGGTTCAAAGTTCCAGGTTCAAGGTTAGAGAGATAAAATACTGTCGAATCATCAATCTAAAGCATTTAGTTTCGATTTGAAGATAAATGAGAAGTTCATCCGGTTCTTGCCACAAGCCACGCCGTATTGCATGGATGTCAACCGTGAACCTTGAACGGTGAACCCGACAACCTGAGTTATAATAAATGAGTTATTATATTCGATACCATTTTCGCACCTCCAAGGCGGACTTGTCTGGCTTTTTTAAGGATATAATTGCCTCTCTCATCTTAATTTCCTCAATTGGAGCGGCAGTATATTTAAACTTGTGGATTTGGCTATTAGGGTATGGTTTGTAAACATTAAAATAGGAGGGAAAAATGAAAGTAGGAAATATTATGAGTACGAATGTGGTAAGCGTTGATGAAAAAACATTAATTGATGATGCCAGAAAGATAATGGAGGCCCACAAGATTAGAAGGCTGCCGGTTATGAAAAAGGATAAACTGGTAGGCCTTGTAACCAAGCACATGCTTTTAGAGGCATCGCCTTCACCAGCGACATCTCTGAGCATCCATGAATTACACTATCTTCTGGCCAAGATGACTGTCAAAGAGATCATGGTCAAGAACCCTTTTACCATCTCACCTGATATGCCGGCTGAAGAGGCATTGCAAGTGGGACAGGAAAAGGGCTATGGTGGTTTTCCAGTAGTGGAAAACAATAGACTTGTTGGTATGGTTACCGAGTCAGATATTGTGAGGATAATAACACGGGTCTTGGGGGTACGAGAAAAGGGCAAGAGAATAGATATAAGGGCTGCTAACGAGTTTGGTAACATGAAAAAGATCATGGGCATCCTTGATAAGAATAAAACAGTCTTGTTAAGTATGATGACCCTCCCGCCTGAGGAGTGGGAAAAAGATTGGCTGGTAGTTTTACGATTAAAGAGGGAAGATGCTGACCCGATAGCCAAGGAGTTAAAATCTTCCGGTTTCAATGTTACCTATGTGGGATAGGGTTTATCCCGGACAATGATAAGCATGAAGATAGTAATCCTAGATAGTGAAGGTATCGAATAGTTAAAAATGATATCATAAGAAAGGGGGTTTCATGAAAGGTTTTGAGTATGAGATTACAAAGCACCCAGCGGAAGCCTTCAAGCAAATCATTTACTTTTGTACAGAAACTGGACAATGTAGCTTGAATGAGGTTCCGGTAGATCAGACAGAGAGTCTAAGGAGGCTATAGACCCTTTATATCGATCTCCTCAAATTCCATGAGATAATCCACGAGAGGGGACAAGAATGGTTTTTTTTGAGTTCAATCGTTACCTAAAGCGTAATTTAAACTTGGGAATGCCTGATGAGGTAAAGGGAAGCTGTGGATTATAGCTAATATTCTTTTCTTTTATATAGATTTGCTCCCAGTAAGGGTCTAAAAGTTCCGTTAAGTGATCGTCAAACTCTATCAAACCCTTATGGAGATTTTCATCATGAAACCATTTTTCTGTGGCTTCATCCTCTGGCTTGACTTTGTATTTTGTAATTGCCTCCATAGCTATGCTATGGTGATCCCTGATAGGGCAGAGACGAAGCCAATTTCCAATTTCATCTCCTATTCTTGCATAGGCATACTCATCCTGCCATCTTCTGATTTCCTCAAAGAATGGTTGGTTATAGATATCATTCAAATTCCCCCCATTTTTGTAAACGGTTGGCTCACCGCCGACCCAGGTCATATAGTGGGAACCCCATAGCTCTTTCTTTTCAGTGATTATTCTACTAAAAATTGCGCTGAGGAACATGGGCATAAGCCCATGGGTATCTACTAATTAGGTGAAATATATTGATTATGCCTGAGTTAATACATTTTGCTTTCTTAATTATCTTAGATTAGGTAAAAAAAAGTAACTGGTACCTTAAATGTTTCTTTAAAGGAGAACATAGAAACAATGATGAAAGAAATATACGCTGCTTCTATTATATTTGCTGCTGGCTATGGAAGCAGAATGAAGGGTTTTTCCGGTAACAAAACATTGCTTCCATTAATTCCTGGATCCAATCCCTTTGAAGGAGAATACCCTATCATTTCTGAAATTGTGAGGAATCTTCCAAAAGGGCCAAAGGTTTTGGTGATACACCACAAAAAAGAAGAAGTTATTAAGGTTACTCATGATCTCGGTGTATTTTACTGCGGTCAACCCATCCCCAATGGAACAGGGGGTGCTCTTATTGCCGCCCAGGAGTTTTTGGAGCAGACAGATCAAGAATATTGTATCATAACTATGGGGGATGTTCCGTTTGTAATGAAGACCACATATCATAGCCTTATCCATCATTGTAAAGATCAAGATTTTATTGTTTTGGGCTTTACACCAAAAGATAAAGCTCAATACGGTATTGTAGAGATAGAAAATGAAGCAGTTCAAAGGATCACTGAGTGGAAATATTGGAAGGAGTATCCAATGGGGATGCAACGTCGTTTTGAGGTTTTTAACTCAGGCATATATGCAGCCAGGAGATCAGTTCTACTCACCTACATAAAAGAGTTAAAAAAGAGACCTCATCAGGTAGAAAAAGAAAGGGATGGCCGAATGATGGTTGTCGACGAGTATTTTATTACTGATTTGGTTGAGTTGATGAGCAATGATGGACGTAAGGCTGGCTTCAGTCTTGTTGAGGAGGAGAATGAGGTTATGGGGATAGATACGCTTGAAGATTTGGTTTTAGCCCAGGCTATATTTGCGAACAGAAACGAAGAGATAAAAAGGTTTTGATTGAAAAAGAAGGAAATGATATTTTTATAAAGTAAGATGAAAGGCCATTGGCATTATGAAAAAACCTATATTTCTATACTGCCGGCAGAAAATGTTTGTCGCATCCTTTTAAAGAAAGACCTTATATTAAAGGAAAAGGCACAGATGATCAGACTAACAAAGGTAATGGCTGTATAAAATGCAGGGGAACAGGCTATTTGGGGAGAGTTGGCATTTTTGAGGTTTTATCCGTTACAGAGCCAATAAAGGATATTATTGTCCAGAAAGGGAGTGCTGACATGATTAGGCAGGCTGTATGCAATGAAGGTATGATTACGCTCAGGGAAAATGCCATTAAAAAGATGCTCGATGGCGAGACAACCTATCAAGAAGTAATCAGGGTAACGTGGGGACAAATCTAAATTTATTTTATAGGGAATTCTTTTTTGGACGCAGATGAACGCAGATTATCAAGATTTTAAATATCCTGAGAAAATATCTGCGGATATCTGCGAGAATCTGCGTCCCAATTAAATTTATGCTTGCTCAACTTGTCATTACTGATTTTGCCATTATAGATTCTTTATCGGCCAGCTTTTCAGGAGGGTTGAATATCCTCTCTGGAGAGACCGGTGCAGGAAAATCAATTATTATCAATGCTGCTAATCTGATTTTAGGGGGACGGGCATCTCCTGATCTTATACGAACCGGCGCTGAGAGGGCAGTAGTTGAGGCCCTTTTTCAACTACCTTCACAGTCTCCTGTTTCCAGTTTTTTAAGAGACATGGATATACCGTTTAATGGCGAAGTACTGATAAAAAGGACTATCTCAAAGCAGGGTAAGAGCAGGGTATGGATTAATGGCACTCTGTCTACGCTCCAGATGATCGCTAAGATTGGACCACATCTCATAAGTGTCTCCGGGCAAAATGAGCACCAGCTCCTGCTCAAACCTGATAATCATCTCTTTATCCTGGATGATTTTGGCGGCCTCACGAATGACAGGCTTGTGCTCAACGAGCTTCACCGTGATTATTACTCTCTTAGGGAAAAAACAGAAAGGCTCAGGAGCCATTTAAAAGAGGAAGCCGAAAGGCGAGAGCTTACCCAATTTCAGATAAAGGAGATTGAAGAGGCACAACTTGTTCCAGGAGAGGATGTCAAGCTTGAGGCTGAAAAGAGCCGACTTATACATGTTGAGAGGTTAATTGATATAGCTTTTCATAGCTATCAGGCACTTTATGAAAAAGATGAATCTGTTTTATCCATCTTGAGCTTACTGGCAAAAGATATGGATAAGGGGGTTACTATTGACCATCGTCTGGAACATTTTAAGAAGCAATTAGAATCTGCCCAGGCTCAGTTGGAGGATGTGGCCTTAGAGTTGCGGGATTTTTACTCTCATCTAAAGCTCGATCCAAAAAGGCTGGAAGAGGTTGAAGAGAGGCTGCAGCATATCAGGCGATTGAAAAAGAAATATGGCTCTTCCATTGAGAGCATCCTGTCTTTTAAAGAGGAGCTTAGCCAAAAGGAGTATCAATTAACACAGAAGGAGGAGGAGCTAAAAAGGTTTGAGGCCCAGATTGAGGAGAAGGGAGAGCATTTACTGAACCAGGCCACCAAACTTTCTTTAAAAAGACATGAAATAGCAAAAGAATTTGAAAAAAAAGTTGAAGAGGAGTTACATCTATTAGATATGGCTGGGACGAGGTTTCAAATCAAATTTATCTCCAATGAATCAGGTGGTGACAGTATATCAGCAGATATGACTGATTCTATGCTTACCGCTGACGGAATAGATACGGTGGAGTTTATGATATCGCCAAATGTGGGCGAAGACTTAAGACCATTAGCCAAGATTGCCTCGGGAGGGGAACTATCCAGGATTATGCTTGCTCTAAAGACTATATTGGCTAGATCTGGTTTGGTAGAAACCATTGTCTTTGATGAGATTGATGCTGGTATTGGGGGTGCTACGGCTGCAGTTGTTGGTGAAAAGTTACGATCACTTGCCAATTACCATCAGATTTTAGGAATTACTCATCTCCCTCAGATAGCCTCCTGCGGCGAGACCCATTTCCTGGTTGAAAAAAGGGTGAGCAAAGGCAGAACCCGATCCCTTATTACCTTATTAGACAGGGAAAGTCGAATCAATGAGATTGCCAGGCTTCTTGGGGGTAAAACGATATCTGAGAAGACCCTTGCTCATGCCAGAGAAATGCTTTCTTCCTGATCGTTCTGATTCTTAAAGTTACCATCATAAAAAATTTGATTAGACCTCCTTTACAGCAATCTTTTGCGGAGGACTGTGTATACTTGACATATACTTATCTTTTTCCTACCCTCCGTTCATTGAAAATAAGGATCTATCAAATGAATTGAGATCCTGGAACACTAAATATAAAAATGATTTTATTACAACACAGCTGATACCAAGTTGCATTCAAACGGATACTATTCATAAAGGTCATTGCGAACGAATGTGAAGCAATCTCAATAGGATAAATTGCCACGTCGCCCGCCCGCCTCGCCTAAGGCGAAGCCGATGTCGGGCAGGCTTCGCTCCTCGCAATGACATGATTGCAACTTGGTATGAGAGAAAACGATGCTAATTAAGCCATTTCCAAAACTTGAAACCATTCATGCAATAGCGATACCCATGCCGTACCCTCCTGAGCTGATTACTGCCAATGTGTATGCAGTGGGCAAAGGCCCCATCACCTTGGTTGACACTGGTCCAAAGATCCCTGGGTCATTTGAATTTGTCCGGAAAAAATTGCAGTCAACAGGCTTTGATTTTAGCGATATTGAACGGATTATCATCACTCATGGCCATGTGGACCATTTCGGCCTGGCCGTCAGCATCTGTGAAGCAGCTGGCCACCCAATTCAGTGTTTTATCCACATAGAAGATAAGTGGCGAGTATTGAGCAAGGACTTTAACGAGGAAATGTGGAGTAAGGAAATGGAACAGTTTACAGCCATAGCAGACATACCCCGAAGAGAGATCCAAAAGATGAGAAAGCACTTCTCTTCATTCAGAGAGTTAGCCGATCCCTTAGGGGATGTATCTCCTATGGAGGACGGAGATGAGTTTGCTGGAGATGACTATCACCTTAAGGTAATCCACACCCCAGGGCACTCTCCTGGGGCCTGTTGTCTGTATGAATCCCAGCAAAAAATTTTGTTCAGTGGTGACCATATTATCAAACATATTACTCCCAATCCTTTAATAGAGATAAATCGCAACCACCTTCGTGATCCTCAGTACCAGAGCTTAAAGGCATACATGAACTCATTAGATAAGCTTATCGGACTCGATGTGCGGTTTGTCTTTCCAGGGCATGGTGAATATATAGAGGATTTGTCTGGTATCATCTCCACCTATAGAGCGCACCACCAGCAACGAATTGATCTTGTGTGGAATGCACTCAAGAAAAAATCACGACCAATTTACCATCTCATTGACGATGTATTCCCCTTTGTGCCGGAGGATGATGTCTTTTTGGCGGTATCTGAGATTTTTGTCCATCTGGAGATCCTCATCAACGAGGGCAGGGCGGAGCTTGCCGATCCTGGCCGCCCTGCACTGTATCGGGCACTGGGATAAAAATTTATCATTGGTAGGATAGTTTTCACCCCTTCCCGAAAGATTAAGACATACTTTGAAGATATATTTCTTTAGGCGATAGTGGATGTTACAAAACTGGCACAGATTTGAGAGCTACCCGCTAACTTATCAACTTTAATCCTTAATCCTTATTATCTGTCCTGATATGAAACTCTCCTGATGTCCCCATTTTATTGTAATTTTATTTGACGTAAGATAGCTTTCATGGTATTGTTCCAAAGATTTTATATTTTTATTATAAAGGGGAATATACCATGGGACTATCAGATATTTTTTGTCCGAATGAAACATGTCCTAGTTTCTGGAAAAAGGGACAAAATAA
>Ga0233412_10001552_pt1 | contig 11820 bp, 10 predicted proteins | sample Na_anoxic_4_MG_FD_180667 | JGI IMG/M metagenome (GOLD analysis project Ga0233412, IMG submission 180667) | Seawater microbial communities from Saanich Inlet, British Columbia, Canada - Na_anoxic_4_MG | ecosystem: Environmental > Aquatic > Marine > Inlet | place: Canada: British Columbia... | reverse complement strand
TAACTATAAAGGATTTAACACAGATAATAAAAGACAATACGCTACCAGAATCACAACCATTTTTTGAACTAAAAATAGTAAATACTACAATATTAAATGCAATCCTTGATGGGTACATTACTAAAACCCAGTAAAGGCCCTAGTACATAGGTGGAATCCACTCTAGATTATCCAGTGCTTCAAATACAAATAACATCATCAACAATCCAAAAATTGCCAATATTACACTGAGAATAATCTTGCGAAAAACTTTAAAAATGCTAGAGATTATAATTAACACCACTATCACAAGCAAAGTGTAATAACCACCAGATATTAAAAAGGCGATAAAATCATTCTGTATAAAATATTCTATTACTGTTTTGTTACGCACCTCTGCTAAGGCAACGGAATAATTCAGCAAAGCTAAAATAAAGACAAGAATTTTTTTCATAAAATAGATAAATTAATAAACTCTAAAACTAATAAACCGATGCTCATATCAGGTTTTATATACCTTCACGCTCGACCATTTTCTTTTTTATTTCTGCAATGGCCTTAGCTGGATTTAAACCTTTTGGACATGTCTTTGTGCAATTCATAATTGTATGACATCGATAAAGTTTAAAAGGATCTTCAAGCTCATGTAAGCGTTCACCATCTGCCTCATCTCTAGAATCTGCAAGCCATCTATATGCTTGAAGCAAAATAGCGGGGCCAAGATATTTATCTCCATTCCACCAATAGCTTGGGCAAGAGGTCGTGCAACATGCACATAATATACATTCATACAGACCGTTAAGTTTCTCTCTATCTTCTTCCGACTGCAATCTCTCTTCGCTCTTCGAAACTGGAGTATCAGTCTTAAGCCATGGCTCAATTGAAGCATATTGTGCATAAAAGTGAGTCATATCCGGAACCAAGTCTTTTACCACTTCCATATGTGGTAATGGATAAATTTTGATATCACCGGATATTGCTTCAATTGGTTTGATACATGCCAGAGTATTGGTACCATCTATATTCATCGCACAGCTTCCACAAATGCCTTCGCGACAAGAGCGACGAAAAGTTAGCGTTGAATCTAATTCATTTTTGATTTTAATTAAGGCATCAAGAACCATAGGGCCGCATTTTTCCAGATCAATTTCATATGTATCAACTCTTGGATTTTCTGGAGAATCTGGGTCATAACGATAAATTCTAAGCTTCCTTGGAGAATCTCCGGACTCTAATCCTACATGAACCTTACCTTCCATAACTCTAGAATTCGGTGGTAATCTTAGTTCGGCCATATCATCCTCTTCTCTAATATACTCTTTTTACTGGTGGAACTGTCTCCACTTCATCAGTATTAGTTGCCAAAATTACTGGCTTATAATCTATTTTAACCTTACCTTTAGCATCTAACCATAGCATAGTATGTTTCATCCATTCTGCATCTTCACGATCTGGAAAATCTTCTCTTGCATGCGCACCGCGACTTTCTTTGCGATTAGCAGCAGCATGCATAGTTAATACCGCCTGATCTAGAAGGTTTTCTAGCTCCAAAGCTTCAACTAGATCACTATTCCAAATCATAGAACGGTCATTAACACCGATATCCTCATACTCCTTGCGGATAGCATCAATCATTTTTTGCCCTTCAGCCAAAGTCTCTTCTGTTCTAAATACTGCAGCATGATTTTGCATAGCTCTTTGCATTTTTAAACGCAAATCAGCTACTGAGGTTTTACCCTTAGCATTACGTACTTTATCCAGCCTATCAATAAGTTTACTCAGAGTTCCTTCTTTCAACTTCTTGTGAGAAGCTTCTTTGTCTACAATTTTAGCTGCTCTTTGCGCGGCAGCTCTACCAAACACTACTAAATCAAGTAATGAGTTCGAACCCAATCTATTTGCACCATGCACAGAAACACAAGCAGCTTCACCAATAGCCATAAGCCCTGGAACTACTTCTTGCTTTCCTTTTTTCAAAGTAACAACTTCCGTATGGTAATTCGTTGGAATTCCGCCCATATTATAATGAACGGTTGGCAGTACTGGAATTGGTTCTTTTGTTACATCAACTCCTGCAAAAATTTTAGCAGTCTCAGAAATTCCTGGAAGTCTTTTTGCCAAAACTTCTGACGGCAAATGGTTTAGATGCAGGTACACATGATCTTTATGCTCACCCACACCTCTGCCTTCACGAATTTCCATTGTCATAGCCCGTGAGACTACATCCCTAGAAGCAAGATCTTTAGCAGAAGGAGCATATCTTTCCATAAAGCGTTCGCCTTCAGAATTTACTAGATAACCACCTTCGCCTCTCGCTCCCTCCGTAATCAAACAACCTGCTCCATAAATTCCAGTTGGATGGAATTGTACGAATTCCATATCTTGCATCGCAAGGCCAGCGCGTATACACATACCACCACCATCACCAGTACAAGTATGTGCTGATGTTGCGGAAAAATAAGCTCTACCATAGCCACCAGTAGCAAGGACAACTTGATGCCCACGAAAAGCGTGTAAAGTGCCATCATCAAGATTCCATGCAAGGATACCCTTACATTCTCCATCTTCCATGATTAAATCTGTGGCAAAATATTCAATAAAAAATTGTGCTTTATGTTTTAGTGCCTGCTGATACAAAGTATGCAAAATAGCGTGTCCTGTTCGATCAGCTGCTGCACAAGTTCTTTGCGCTGGTTTACCTTTACCAAACTCAGTAGTCATTCCACCGAATGGTCGTTGATAAATTGTTCCTTCTTTATTTCTAGAAAATGGCACACCGTAATGTTCCAATTCAATCACGCTTTCTGCTGCGTGTTTACACATATAAGCGATTGCATCTTGATCTCCAAGCCAATCTGACCCTTTGACTGTATCATACATATGCCAGCGCCAATCATCCGCCCCCATATTACCAAGAGATGCACTTATTCCACCTTGAGCAGCCACTGTATGACTTCTAGTTGGAAAAACTTTAGTAATACATGCAGTACTCAGGCCAGCTTCTGCCATGCCAAAGGTAGCCCTAAGACCTGCCCCACCAGCACCTACTACTACTACATCAAATTCGTGATTAATTACATTATAAGGCTTAGACATAAATTATAAATTCCACTATAAAGTCATTATATTTAAAACAGCTAACAAAAAGGCGATAACCGTCACTATTGACAAAATCTGTACGGATAACAACATAGTTAACCTAATTACGCGGCATGGTATATAATCTTCTATTACTACCTGCATACCAAGAACAGAATGATAAAAACCTATCAAAGTAAACAACGACAACATAATAATGTTATATGGTTGTTGTATAGTGTCAATCACGCCACTAAGCTCGGAACCACTTAATTGCCAAGAAAACGAAAATACCCAAAATATAGAAAGCACCATCATTATTGCTGTGAAACGCTGATACCACCAGTGCTTGGAGCCAGATCCGGCTGAGCCAAGGTTTTTTTCTATTGATAAATCTGATCTAAATTTATTTTTCATAAAAAACTCCTCACATGCATATCCAGAAAATTGCCGTCAAAACAAATGAAGCAATTACAGCCGCAAAGCCAGAATAATCAATTGCACAAATTGAAAAACCACGCCCTGTATCCCACACTAAATGACGCAGACCTGTACAGAAATGGTAAAAAAATCCGTAACTAGCGAGGATTAAAACAACTCTTACTACATTAGTATCAAGCATTTCTAAGTAACATGGCTCAAATTTACTAAATACCCATAATATAAACCACCAACAAAAAGCTGCTAGAGCAACAAACAAACCAATGCCGCTCAAACGATGCCCAATCGATAACGCTGAACTTATCTGCAATTTATATATACTTAAATGCGGTGAAATCGGACGTGACTTCTTGATAGTTTCTCTATCCACAGACATAAAAATTATTTTATCCTAAAAATTCCTAATTACAGAAATTCTATAAGCAAATGCAAGTATTTACAAGGTAATCGTAACTAAAAAACACTAGTTATAGCACAATTAGTGCAACTATAGTGCATTTTTGGCATCGTCAAGTTAATGCAAAGATGTATATAAAAAGGCAATAATCTTGAATTTTGGCAGCTTCACCTGACGATGCCGTTTGGCTAATATACTGGACTTTCATAAAATAACTGAGATAGTGGGTACGAAAATAACCAAGAGCCAAAGACAATATAAAATCCTTTTCCAAACTTAAAGAAAAAACAAGCGCTTTATCTCCTGCGCCAGAAATAGCAATGTATATCAAGTGATAGTAATTATTCAACAAATATGACAACTATGTTGATACTGCATATTTAGTGAGTATATTGCTTGCGGCCTTACAGCCTCTGTAAAATATAACCTACCATCATTTAGCTTTAGCTCATGGAAGTGGTTTTCATGGGCTATGATCATATTTGAATATGAAGGCTAGCAACTTTTTGGCACTGAATTTGCTATTAAATTATTTCAATTTCATGAAGTGTTTTATAAACTTGTGATAAATTGGATATCTACAACGCTTCTATGAATTTGAAAAAACTTGCACTATGAATAATATGTTGATTAAAATTTTTAATATAATTATAAACTTTATCATTATAGAGTTGTTGATATCCTCGACTGTATATGCAGAAGTTAATTTTACAAAAAACTTAATAGAAACAGCTATCTCTCTTACCAATAAAAATATTAACTATGATGGTAAATATTATATCATAAACTACCCGCTTGGTGATGTACCAAGCAATATAGGGGTATGCACCGATGTGATAATTCGTAGTTACAGGTCATTAGGCATAGATTTACAGCAAAAAGTTCATGAAGACATAACGGAAAATTTTCATCTATATCCCAATAATTGGAAGCTTGATAAACCTGATACAAACATTGATCATAGGCGCGTACCTAATTTGCAAGTATTTTTTACTCGTCATGGCAAGTCTTTAGAAATTACAAACGACCCTAAAAATTTTCAACCTGGAGATATAGTAGCTTGGGATATAGCAAATTGGTGGAATAAAATATTAAAAAACCGGAAAACAATCACCCATATCGGTATAGTCACTGATCAATACACATCCTTTGGTGTTCCCTTAATAGTACATCACAGAAATTATGGCTTAACTATGGAAGATGTATTATTTAATTACAAAATAATTGGTCATTATAGGTACAAACCGTAGCTCTATTACGACGATAAAAATCAGCAGCATCGCCAAGTTAACTCAGAGAAGTGTGTAAAAAAAGCAATAATCTTAAACTTTAAGCTTCTTAACTTCACGATGCCGTTTTTATGCACAAAACATCAATATAGCAATACCTACCTAATATTGTTATATTGATTCACCCTCTCATGAAGATTTTTGAGGTTTAATATCTTGCTTTTTTTCTTTCAATATGGCCTTAGATTCTAATGTTTTTTCCTTAATAATCACTGGTTTTTTCTTGCCAGAAAATGGAAATTCTGGATCATCATTACTATCTATAGGATTCCCTAATAATAAGTTTTTAATTTGTTGTCCAGACAAAGTTTCTTTTTCAATTAAAGCTTTTGCTAAAGTATGCAGCTGATCAAGATGTGTAGTTAAAATCTTTTTTGCGAAATCATATCCTTCATCAACAATTCTTCTAATTTCTACATCAATTGCTTCTGAAGTTTTTTCTGACCGGGTTTTATCACCTGCGCCAGAGGCATACATATCTTCATTGCTTCTACCATGGAAAATTGGTCCAACAACAGTGCTTAATCCCCACTCTGTAACCATAGCCTGCGCCATACTAGTCGCCATTTTAATATCAGATGATGCACCGGAAGTAACTTTTTCTGTACCAAAGATCAACTCTTCTGCTACACGTCCAGCCATTGCAACAGCAATATCAGCTTTCATTTTTTCAAGCGCCATAGAGAAACGATCATTTTCTGGTAGACGCATTACCATTCCAAGCGCTCTACCACGTGGAATAATAGTTGCTTTATGAATTGGATCAGATGCAGGACAATATAACCCTACCAGAGCATGCCCACCTTCATGATATGCAGTTAGTTTTTTTTCATCATCAGACATTGCTAAAGACTTACGCTCAACACCCATCAAAACCTTATCTTTAGCATCTTCCATGTCGTTCATATCCACAAGTTTTTTACCTTTCCTTGCGGCAAGTAACGCAGATTCATTAACAAGATTTTGTAACTCAGCACCAGAAAAACCAGGAGTACCACGCGCGATAATTCTAGGGTCAATTTTATCGGAATGCTTTATTTTCTTCATATGAACTTTTAATATCTGCTCACGACCATTTATGTCTGGATTAGACACCGTAATTTGTCTATCAAAACGTCCAGGACGCAATAATGCGGGGTCAAGCACATCAGGTCTATTAGTTGCAGCAATAATCACGACACCTTCATTAGCTTCAAAGCCATCCATTTCTACTAGCATTTGATTCAATGTCTGCTCACGCTCATCATTACCGCCACCCATACCAATACCTCTGTGACGCCCTACCGCATCAATCTCATCGATAAATATTATGCATGGAGCATTCTTTTTCCCTTGTTCGAACATATCGCGTACTCGGCTTGCGCCAACGCCAACAAACATTTCAACAAAATCAGAGCCTGATATACTAAAAAACGGTACATTTGCTTCACCAGCAATAGCCTTTGCTAACAATGTTTTACCAGTACCTGGAGGGCCAATCAGCAAACAACCTTTAGGAATTTGACCACCAAGTTTCTGAAATTTACCAGGATTACGTAAAAAATCCACTATCTCAGATAACTCACCTTGAGCCTCATCTATACCAGCAACATCAGCAAAAGTAATTTTTGTTCCCTTGTCAGAAATCAATTTAGCCTTTGATTTACCAAAGCCCATACCTTTGCTACCACCTTGCATTTGCCTCATAAAGAACACCCAGACACCAATCAACAAGAGCATTGGAAACCATGATACAAAGATACTAAATAACGAATTCATTTTAGTATCCGGAGGAGTAACATCAATATGCACACCGTTGAGACTAAGCTTGTCAATCAAACCTGGATAATCTGCAGCATAAGTACTAAATGATGTTCCGTCTGCAAAAACGCCATCAATATGCCTTCCTTGCACCTTAACAGCATTCACTTGACGCTCATCTACTCTATTAAGAAAATCCGAAAATGCTATTTGCTCAGAACGACCAGACATACTGTCGCCTTGTAATGCATTAAACGTCATGATCATTAAAATAAAAATAAAGATCCAAATAAAAATTTGTTTGTTCTGGTTGTGCATCTAATTAATTCCTTACAAGAAATGAGTAAAACGTGAAATAAAACTTGGTCTAAAAACAACTTCACTAATTGTATTTCGATCAAATCCATCATAATAAGATATATGGGGAATGGCTACGACTTTTTCAACATTTTTTATCACTGGCAACGTAAATACAATCAATTTATGATTATTATCACTAATATCAGCCAGTAAGCTAAGATTAATTTTATCCTTAATAGATACATATTCATCAAAACTCAAACGTCCAATATAATTACCAATAGTAGGTTTCTTGATAGAAACAGCGAATCTGTTGTCCCAATATTCCAGCAAGCCAAGCTTTATCAAAGACTCTTCAATCGCAGATTTCTCTTTAAATATCCATAATGTGCCTTTTGTCTCTTTTACAACACAACCATGCAAACTGCAGTTGATAGTTTCGCCAGAAAAAAACTTATCCAACAGTTTTTCTACGCTGCGGAATCTAGGCACAGTATTTTTTCCACCAATAACAGTTAGTACATAGTTTAACATTTGAATTTGGATATCTAAACAAGCTTCTCTTAATGTTGGAATATTAATACCTGCAAATCCATAATTATTCATTTGTAACGATTCTGCCATAACTACAAGCAATTGCTTGTTTAACTGCAAGGCATGCTCGTTAGTAATTTGCACCTTGTGCTTTAACGCATCTTTCTGAAAAGTAGTTAGTAAAGCTATTTTCTTACGAAGTCTATTACGTTCATATAAATCTGATTTATTGGTAAGATCCTCTCGCCACTGAATATCTTGGCTTTTTAAATATTCAATCAACTCGTCTTTAGAGAAATTGAATAATGGTCGTAACACACGTATATTATTATAAAAAAAGCTATGAGCGCTACTCAACCCAAATACTCCGCTTTTTTTGTTTTCACGCATTAAGTAAGTTTCGAGCATGTCATCAAGATGATGCGCAGTCAAAAGAGTATTTATACCAAGTTCATGACATTTGTTACTCATCAACTCATAGCGTCCTTGCCTTGCTCGTTCTTGTAACGCTATTTTATTATCACCACAATGCCAGGATAGTTCGAAGACGTTATATCCCAGTTTTTCTGCTATTAACTTAACGTACTGAACTTCTTCAGAGGCTTCGGAGCGCAAATTATGATTAACTATCAAGATGAAAAGTTTGACATTAACTCTATGAGCCCAGGCAGAAACTAAATGCAACAAGGCTATAGAATCAACCCCTCCGGAAACAGCAATAGCTACTTCTTTTGGCGTTGATTCTTTTAGCAAACTACTAAAATCATTATTAAAACGACTTTGAATCATTCAATAACCGTTGATATTATTTTAACAAGCCCTGCATTGACAGCTTATCTATAGTATGATCAAGATGTGTTGATAGCTCTTTCTTAATTTGCTCTGCATCTTCAATTTTACTACTATCTTTGTTTAAAGTAATTTGACCATTTTTTGCTTCTTCAACTAAATGATCAAGAATTTGCTCTTTACTATTCTTGCCATTCATGTATTTAAGAGCAAATTTATCAAAGAAATTAATAGCAATTGGCTCATGCGCAATATTAGTAACCCAAGTAGTATCAGGCATATTTACCTGATGTGATACTAACGAGCTTAAAGCAGGCTTGTCTAATTTGATCTTATCTTTATCTCTTTCATGTAAAGAAATTTCAATATACCCTTTAATGATAAGGTTCATTGCATTATTTAATAAATCCATCTCTATTTGAGCGGCACGATTAGTGTTAAACTTTTTATTAGCCTTGTCTATAATAGCTTTGAAAGACAGAGGGTAACCTTTATTTTCAATAAATACATAAAAAATAGCCTTTAACCATGGAGACGTTGAACTAATATGCTGATCTTTATTGCCTTTAAAAAAGAATTTTAATGATTCATGAGATTCTAAATTCACTGTACTTAATTCCTTTTCCGCTGTCACATCCAAAGATAAAGCAAATTTCTTTACATCATCATTATTCAAAGAACGGTTTAATTTAACGTTATTATGACAAATCAATGTACTTCTAAATCTACGGTTAGTGATAAAGTCCATATATTGTTCTGTGCGCACTATATCGTTCAGGTTTTTTAGCTTCTCAGCAACGCCTGCTCCCATATTTCCTAGATACATAGATGCTAACGAACAATCAGACAAATATTGCATGTTATTTTTAGCAGCTTCTGTCATAAACTCATTGAAATAAAATTGCTTATTCTCATCTTCAAGATGATCATGTCTAAGGTAATGATCTCCTTGTTTAGCTAGCAATTCAGCCTCTTGGAATAATACTTTTGCATACGGAGCGTCTGAACCCTCAAGACTATCCTTAACAAAATCAAGTAATGCACGAGATTGCGCAACTTTATCGTTTGGATTAGCAAAGCCTTTAGAATGATACATCATCATATCTCTAATAGTCCTAACCATATTCCAGCCTGGCAAAGTGTTATAACTAATATAAGCTATACCATTTTCAGTTAAGTTCTTACTTGATATTTCAAAGATTTTTTCACGTACAAATTCTGGTACCCAAGAAAGAACGCCATGACAGATAATATAATCAAATTTACCAAAAGACTCGTCGATATCCGTAATTGAGCAATGTTTTAATTCAATATTTTTTAACCCTAAAGCCTTAATATTAGCTAATCCCGCGTCAATTTGTACTTTTGAAAGGTCAACACCAACATACTTGCCTTTTGGATAATGCACAGCATGAGGAATTATATTACCACCTTCTGCACAACCAAGCTCTAACACTCTTGCGGTTTCAATCTTAGGTGGAGTCATACCAAAAAGTGTGCCTAGAGTAGCTAGTTTTTCAGGGCTACTTTGCGCATAAGGATAACTTTGGTAAGGTGTTTCGTCGTATGGATTTAGTTCTATATCTTTAGTCATATCAAATTTTATTATTTTAAATTATTAAACGGGCAGCTTAAATGTAAAGCCTAATGTAAATTCGCCAACACCAATAGTTTTCTTAATAGGTTTAGCCGCAGAAAATTCTTGAGTCCTCACATCCAAAGTATCATACTTAATTTTTATATCATTTACAACTTGAAGCTTAGCACCAATGTCAATACTAAAATTATCACCTAAATCTTTAGTGAACCCACCGCCAAATTGCCAGACATAACAATTAATCTTATTCTTTTTTACTTTAAAGAAGGTCTCCTTATCACTTTTACCAAATGGAGCTAACATATCTGTAGTAGAGCTTGTTGGTCTTATAGAAACTTGCGCTACACCAACACCAAATATCGCGTATGGCTTCACACCCACGAATTGCTCTTGCATCTCATAGATTAAGTTCAAAGTAACTACATTCGCTGACACTTTAGTTTCACCAGTGGTTTCTGGTATGGTAAGGTTCGGAGCCCCCGGAAATGGAGAAAAGCTTATCGATGGCAAACGATATGCCAGTCTATATTTCGGTTGATGAGTACCAGATAATTCAATCATCATACCTGGATAAAAAGCGTAACCTACACGCCCGCCAAACATTCTAGATTGCTTCAAGCGCATCTTAGTTTTTCCCTTTTCAGCTTTATGCTCAAAGCTTTTAACAATAGGTTCCGAAAGCCCGATCTCACTGCCTATATACACATATCTATCTTCTGCATTATCAGCAAAAACTACATTGGATGATAATAAAATAGAAGTGGCTAAAAGAGTAATCTTAACCTTTTGTATTATTTTCTGCATATTTCTTTATCCCATTATCTAAATTCGATGAAATTTAGGCAGATTATATAGTCATAAACTTTGACGTCAAATTAAAAACAAAAATTTTACTCTTATAAATCTTATCAGAAGCAAATTATCATAATTTACAAGCAGTGATAATTAGTAATTTTATCTACTAACACTATATCTATGAGGTTACAAAAAAATCACTTAGTTTTTACCGCCCATTTATACGCTAATTTTGATTATTTTAAGAGATCAAAATCAAGCGCAATATCCCGCATATAGTATGTCAAGAAAAAAAATATACTATATGTATAAAATTCCTATTGAAGACGCAGGTCTTAAAGACTATCATCAACAGATAACTGATTACAGCAATTTCATCTAAACACAAATAGCCAAGGAGCCGCAAAATGACCAGCTTAAAAAAAACTAAATTTGAGGTAAAAATCGACCGAAGTAGAGACAGTCTACTTACAGACTTTGGTAAAGCCGTGTTAAAGGACAGATATTTACTAGAGGGAGAAGATTACCAAGATTTATTTGCCAGAGTCTCGTCTCATTATGCAGATAACCAAAAGCATGCAGACCTCATGTATGAATATATGAGTAAATTATGGTTCATGCCAGCAACACCTATTTTAAGCAATGGCGGCACTGATCGCGGTCTACCAATATCTTGCTTCTTAAACGAAACCTCAGATAGCCTAGAAGGCATAGTTGACCTATGGAATGAAAACATATGGCTAGCATCAAGAGGCGGCGGCATTGGTAGTTATTGGGGCAATGTACGCTCTATAAACGAAACTGTCCGCGGCAACGGTAAAACTTCTGGAATTATACCGTTCTTAAAAGTACAAGATTCAATGACTTTAGCTATTTCTCAA
>Ga0233412_10001550_pt1 | contig 11829 bp, 11 predicted proteins | sample Na_anoxic_4_MG_FD_180667 | JGI IMG/M metagenome (GOLD analysis project Ga0233412, IMG submission 180667) | Seawater microbial communities from Saanich Inlet, British Columbia, Canada - Na_anoxic_4_MG | ecosystem: Environmental > Aquatic > Marine > Inlet | place: Canada: British Columbia... | reverse complement strand
CTTATCACGCAGTTCTCAGGAAACAAAAATTACTGGAAACATATTTTTTGGATGCCGGGTGTACCCGTTCCAATGAAAATAATATTAGCTCCTATTGAATTGTTAGGAGTTTTTATCAAACCTTTTGCATTGATGATTCGTTTATATGCGAATATCATGGCAGGCCACATCGTATTGATGAGTTTGGTAGGATTGATTTTTGTGTTCAGAAATTGGATAGGTAGTAGTTTGTCTTTTGTACTTTCTTTTGCCATTTCAATGATCGAACTATTGGTTGCTTTATTACAAGCTTATATTTTCACCATGCTATCTGCCTTATATTTTGGATTTGCTGTTGAAGAGCATGATGAAGCACATTAAATAACGAATGTTTAATTTTTAATTATATATATATTATGGAAATTCCAGCTATTGTAGGTGCAGGTTTGGTTGTTATAGGTGCCGGTATCGGTATTGGTAGAATTGGTGGTTCAGCAATGGACGCTATTGCTCGTCAACCTGAAGCTACTGGTAAAATTCAAACAGCGATGCTAATTGCAGCTGCGCTTATTGAAGGTATTGGATTTGCTGCTTTATTTGCAGTTTAATTCTTACAGTAACAATAGCTATAACGGTTGGTTATAGCTATTGTTTTCAAAAACAATATTAAAATTTACAAAATAAACACATGGAGAAATTAATCAACGATTTTTCATTTGGACTTTTTTTCTGGCAAACGATACTATTTGTTCTTTTGCTTTTATTATTGAAAAAATTTGCATGGAAGCCAATTTTGGACGCATTAAACAGTAGAGAAGAAGGTATTCAGAATGCATTAGATGAAGCAGATAAAGCGCGTCAGGAAATGCTGGATCTTCAATCTAGTAACGAGCAGATCTTAAAAGAGGCAAGAGCTGAAAGAGATTCTTTGTTAAAAGATGCAAGAATGATCAAAGAGAAAACGATCTCAGAAGCGAAAGATGAAGCGAAAGCCCAATCAAATAAAATCATTGAGCAAGCCAAACAAACAATACAAAATGAAAAACATGCTGCAATAACTGAATTAAAAAATCAGGTAGCGCAGTTGTCAATTGGAATTGCTGAAAAGATCATGAAAGATGAATTGTCTGATAAAGACAAGCAAGTGAAGTTGATTGAAAAAATGTTAGACGAAGCTAGGTTAAAATAAAACATGGTAGGAACAAGAGCAGCATTAAGATACGCTAAGGCAACATTAAACCTCGCAAAAGAAAAAGGATTTGCAAAAGAGGTAAATGATGATATGATATTGATCCAATCAACTATCGAAGAGAATCATGACTTGGAGGTAATGTTGAAAAGCCCTATCATCAAATCAAAAGCAAAGAAATCAGTTTTAACTGAAATATTCGGTAAAAAAGTCAATGGCATCACATTGGGTCTTTTGAACTTATTGATCGAAAATAAACGTCCTGCCCTATTAATTTTAGTGGCAAAAGAATACATCGTAATTTATGATTTTCTTATAGGAATCGAAGTAGCTCAGGTTACATCGGCTGTTCCTTTGACCAAGGATTTAGAAAAAGCAATTCTTGCAAGAGTTGAGGAAGCAATGGGTAAGCAAATTACCCTGAATAATGTAGTAGATCCTTCCATTATTGGAGGGTTTGTATTAAGAGTCGGTGATAAACTTTATGATTCAAGTGTTTCATATAGGTTAGATGACCTACTTTCTCAATTTGAAGACAATCAATATATACCAAAAATCTAATTAAGATAATAACTAGTAAAAATGGCAACAATAAAACCAGCTGAAGTATCAGCAATTTTAAAAGAACAACTAACGGGATTTGAAGGGAAAGCTTCTTTGACTGAAATAGGAACTGTATTACAAATAGGAGATGGTATCGCCAGAGTCTATGGATTATCTAATGTACAGTATGGTGAACTAGTGGTTTTTGAAGGAGGTCTTGAAGGTATCGTTCTTAACCTGGAAGAAGATAATGTTGGGGTAGTACTTTTAGGAGATTCTACTGCTATTAGAGAGGGTGCTACTGTAAAGCGTACTAATAGAATTGCTTCTATCAATGTAGGTGAAGGTATTCTTGGTCGGGTTGTTAATACATTGGGTGAGCCAATTGATGGTAAAGGACCAATAGAAGGCGAAACTTTTGAAATGCCATTAGAAAGAAAAGCTCCTGGAGTAATTTTCAGAGAACCTGTAACTGAACCATTACAAACTGGTTTAAAATCAGTTGATGCGATGATCCCGGTTGGTCGTGGACAACGTGAATTGATTATTGGTGACCGTCAAACAGGGAAGTCTACTGTGGCGCTTGATACGATTATCAATCAAAAAGAATTTTATGACGCTGGTGAACCAGTATATTGTATTTATGTAGCCATAGGTCAAAAAGGTTCTACTATTGCAGGAATTGCTAAAATGTTAGAAGAAAAAGGTGCTATGGCATATACTACGATCGTAGCAGCCAATGCATCAGATGTTGCTCCAATGCAAGTTTATGGTGCGTTTGCGGGTGCTGCCATCGGAGAATATTTCAGAGATACAGGAAGACCGGCATTAATTGTTTATGATGATCTTTCAAAACAAGCGGTAGCCTACCGTGAGGTTTCTTTATTATTGAGAAGACCTCCGGGACGTGAAGCTTATCCTGGTGATGTATTTTATCTTCACTCAAGATTACTTGAGAGAGCTGCAAAAGTAATCAACGATGATGCAATTGCTTCTCAAATGAATGACGTTCCTCCTTCATTAAAAGGTAAAATTAAAGGTGGTGGATCTTTAACTGCTCTTCCAATTATTGAAACGCAAGCTGGTGATGTATCTGCCTATATTCCTACAAACGTAATTTCAATTACAGACGGACAAATATTCTTAACTTCTGATTTATTTAACTCAGGGGTAAGACCTGCCATTGACGTAGGTATTTCTGTATCGCGTGTAGGGGGTAATGCTCAGATTAAATCGATGAAAAAAGTAGCTGGTACTTTGAAGCTTGATCAAGCTCAATACCGTGAACTTGAAGCATTTGCCAAGTTTGGATCTGATCTTGATGCAGCTACCATGAATGTAATTGAAAAAGGTAAAAGAAACGTAGAGATTTTAAAGCAGGCTCAGAATGATCCATTCGCTGTTGAAGATCAAATCGCTATTATCTATGCCGGATCAAAAGATCTTTTGAGAGCTGTTCCAGTTGAAAAAGTAAAAGAATTTGAAAAAGATTATCTTCATTTGTTACGTGCTAAACACGCTAATGTTCTTGAAACATTAAAAGCAGGTAAATTAACTGATGAAGTTACAGATACTTTGGAATTAGTAGCTAAAGAAATATCTGCAAAATTTGAATAAATCGTTTAAAGTTTTGATTTCAGAGGTTACACTCTGAAATCATAATTTATAATCATATAAAGAATGGCAAATTTAAAAGAAATACGTAACAGAATCTCCTCCATTGGGTCAACCATGAAGATCACCAGTGCCATGAAAATGGTGTCTGCTGCTAAGTTGAAAAAAGCCCAGGATGCGATTGTGCAAATGCGTCCTTATTCTAATAAATTAACCGAGTTATTGCAAAACCTGAGTGCAACCTTAGACGGTGATGACGGAGGTGAATTCACACAACAAAAGGATGTCAATAAAGTATTGATTGTTGCCATTACTTCAAATAGAGGTTTATGTGGTGGATTTAATTCTAACGTGATTAAAGAAGTTGTACATATTGCTAAGAACAATTATGCCGGTAAAGATGTTTCGATTTTTACAATTGGTAAAAAAGGAAATGACATCCTTTCTAAGGAGCATAAAATTTACAAATTCGAATCTGATCTGTATGACGATTTAACTTTTGAAAATACGGTTGTATTTGCTGAAGAGTTAATGGAGCAATTCGCTAAGGGATCATTTGATCATATTGAATTGGTTTATAACAGGTTTAAGAATGCTGCAACACAGGTTCTAACGCAGGAACAATATTTACCTATTGCCACTGCTGAAGAAACTGATGAGGCTAGCGCAGATTATATTTTTGAACCGAATAAAGAAGAAATTGTAAAAGGATTAATTCCTAAGTCTTTAAAGATGCAATTGTATAAAGCCATCAGAGATTCTTATGCTTCAGAACACGGAGCCAGAATGACGGCAATGCACAAAGCAACTGATAATGCTACAGAACTTAGAGATGACTTATTACTTGTTTATAACAAAGCACGTCAGGCTTCTATTACTAATGAAATCCTTGAGATTGTTGGTGGAGCTGAGGCTTTGAATAACTAAGCATTTTCTATTTAAAATAAAAAAGCTCCATAGTTTGACTATGGAGCTTTTCTTTTTTAAAAGGTTAATTATTGAGGTACCTTGATTAAATGACCAAAAAATACAGCGTTCATAAATAGCTTATTCGTCCCGTACCAGGCGCCCCTGAAATTGGGGTTATCAGCGAATAACACAACCCTGCCTTTACCTCGCTTACTCACAACTATTGAAGCTGCCTCTTTCATAATCTCTAAATTCTCTTTACTGATATAACCGTCTATGTGAGGGTCATTGACATATTTTCCAACAGTTGAAAACCTATTCTTACTCGGTGTAATCCATACCCGATTGTTTTTATAAACTGGTATATTCTTGTCTTGATATCCGTAGCCTATTGGATGACTTAGGTCAAGGTCGATTTTAAAAATAGCACCTCCGATGTTATGTTTTTGAATTGCACCTCTGGCAGATTCATAATTAGCTCTTTTTCCTTTCGAAGCCGAATCTGTTTTACGCACAATTAATGACTCGTCTACAATTTTCTGTTTTATGGCCCAATCACTGGCTTTGCCTGTCGTGATCAAAGTGTTGCCATCACTAACCCATTTTTTCAGTCTATCCTTTTCCTTCTTATTTAATAAACGATAGTTACCCGAAACCATGATTATTACATTGTATCTGTAAATATCTGTAAGATAGAACCTGCTTTCAGGAACCTTGACTAAAGGCATCTCCATTCTGTTTTCAAATAAGTGCCATACTTCTCCGGCTTCATATGAATTCACTGTTCCTCCAACAACCATCATTGCACTTGGCTTGATCAGAGTCTGAAAACTTTTGCTACCAAGACCATTCCCATTAATCGTCATGCCAGATTGAACAGGGTAAGCTTTCACTGCAAATTTTGTACTTGCCTCCTTTACCCAATGATGAACATTGTTTGCATCCAAATCATATTGATCATGAACAGGAACTAATAATGCGCCTCTGTGGAAATCAACTCGCTCACCTCCTATTTGAGATGTAAATGGTTTTGTTGCCACTTTAACCACTAATCCATGGCTTTTTAATTCATATAATAAGGCAGGAGCATAATAGTCATCATAGGGAATAATATAAGCATAGTCACTTTTATCAAGGCTTGTGACGGAGACAAGATTAGTCTGTTTTGTAACCTGCTCACCCAGCCTTGGAACTTTTGCCAGAGATTGGTATTTCATATTGTAAAAATTAACCATTGACCAGGCAGAAGTATCATAAAAAACACTGTCTCGATAAGAACTGTAGGTTTCAAACAAAGATTGAACCATGTAATACTGTTTTTGGTTTGTTGGAACCACATATGAATTCCCCTCCTTGAATTCGGTGCCCTTTACCGTCATATTTTCGGTTGCAGGGTAAACTTCAATATGGTGTTGCAGTAAAACGTCTAAAAACGCCTTGTTTCGATTCTGATCAAAAGAATCGCCAAACACATAGGCTTTAATTTTTGACAAAGCTCCTTTTTGTTTGGCCTCTTTAAAAAATTTGTTTTGGTATGTGTATAACAGATCCTTGTTAGTGATAGCGGCCTTAATCGTGGCAATACTCGAAACAAATTGATTCCTAATGGTAAAAGGAAACGAAATTTCTCCCGTAGGTGTTTCCTGCAAATGGCCTCTGGAGCTGGCCTGTTCAAACAACAAGGCAAGTGATCCTTGTAAATCCATATAAGTGGATCCATATCCAGGGTAGGTTGAATCATAGATCTCATCCGTAAAGTAAAAAGAGCCTATTTTATCCAGGTCAGCTGAAAACTGGTCTGCGAATACCTTATTAAGAACATCTCTGTTCTCAGATGGTGTTATGGGCTTAATGGAGGCCGATTTATTCTTGGGTTCAAAAAAATAAGTGCTGTTTGTTCCCATTTCATGGAAATCAGTCACAACATTCGGATACCATTGATGATACCACTTTAAACGACCCTGAGATTCAGGATGAACCCCAAGCAAGAGATCTCTGTTTAGATCAAACCAATAGTGATTCGTTCGTCCTCTGGGCCAGGCTTCGTTATGCTCTATGTCATATTTGTCAGCTATAAGAGGTTGTCCTCTATAGCTATTTGCCCAGTTGGTGTGCCGGTCTCTGCCATCGGGATTAATGGCTGGATCTAAAAAAACAATTACCTCATCGAGGTAAGCTGTAACGGTTTTATTTTGCGAAGCTACCAAGGCATAAGCAGTAAGCATAGCAGCCTCAGTACTTGACGGTTCATTTCCATGGACCCCATATGCAAGGTTTATGAATATTGGAAGCCCATTAAAATTGGGCACATCAGTATTTGGATCAACAACTTTAAGATGTTGCTGTTTAATAGTTTCTATATCCTCCAGATTTGAAGGGCTGGCTATTTGCAACATCAATAATTTTCTATTCTCATGTGTTTTACCATAAACACTGACTGAAGCTTTGCTAGAAAGCTCGGCCAGTGTATACATATAGGCTACTACTAAATCATGCCTTGTATGGTATTCACCAATCGGGTAACCCAAAAACTCTTCAGGACTAGGAATTGATTCGTCAAAAGGCTTAAAAGATTCTAAATAATAATCTTGTGCAAACAAAAATGAATTTGACAAGATCAAAAGCCCAATAATCAATCTGTTGAAGAAAAAGTTCATAAAGTATTTTTTTTTAAAATTAAGGATCTTTTAATAATTCAGTTCCCATATTTTTGTAAAAATTTAGTCATTGATGAAAGTATTGTTTTTAGACACCAATCATCCTTTCCTTTTGGAAGGATTAAGAAAGTTAGATCTTGAATGTGACGAAGACTATAGTTCTTCAAAATCAGCCATAGAAGAAAAAATTCACCACTATGATGGCCTGATTATTAGAAGTCGGTTTAGTCTCGACCAGTCTTTTCTGGAAAAAGCTACGAATTTAAAATTTATCGGACGCGTTGGAGCCGGTCTTGAAAACATTGATAATGAATATGCCCTTAGCAAGGGTATAAACCTCATAGCAGCCCCTGAAGGAAATAGAAATGCAGTAGGTGAGCATGCTTTGGGAATGATCCTCTCTCTTTTTAACAAGTTTAAAAAAGCTGATACTGAAATTAGAAATGGAATTTGGCTGAGAGAAGACAATAGAGGAATTGAGCTGGAAGGAAAGACTATAGGCCTCATAGGGTATGGAAACATGGGGAAAGCCTTTGCTAAAAAATTAAAAGGATTTGATTGTGAAGTTATCTGTTACGACATCAAATCTGATATGGGTGACCAAAACGCGAGACAGGTTAGTTTAACTGAGCTATTAGAAAAAACCGAAGTACTTAGCCTTCACACTCCACAAACCGAACGAACCAAACATATGATTGATCAATCATTTTTAGATCAGTTTCATAAATCTATTTATTTGATCAATACGGCAAGAGGTTCTGCTATTGTGACCAAAGATCTGGTAAGGGCTCTGGAATCAGGAAAAGTTCTTGGGGCTTGTCTGGATGTATTGGAATATGAAAAAAATTCTTTTGAAAATTTCTTCTCCAAAGAAAATACCTTACCTGAAGATTTTCAATATTTGATCGCTTCAGATAAGGTACTTTTAAGTCCTCATGTGGCCGGTTGGACCGTAGAATCAAAATTTAAACTGGCAGAAACCATAGTCCACAAAGTTGCCGCCATGTTGGATCAGCACAATTCAATAAAATAGTGCAGGAGATCCGTAGTGGTGATGATACCCACCAGTTTATCTTCTTCTACAACCGGTAAGGAATGAAATTCTTTACTGGCCAGCAATTTAGAAACTTCCAGAATGGTAGTTTGAGGACCTGCTGTTAAAGGTTTTTTGATCATCAGATCATTGATGTCAAGCATGTTGTAAATTGGAGTGTCTTCTGTTCCTTCTTTACCATAAGCGTCAATAAAACTGACGCGCTGTAAATCGGACAAACTGATAAGGCCGATAAGTTTTTCATCTTTCACAACAGGCATATGCCTGATATGATTCTTTTTCATTCTCTTTTCCGCAGAATAAAGAGAATCACTTAAACTCAAAGTAACAACCTCACGGGTCATAATACTTGAAATGGGTTCATTTTTTCTCATCTCTCATTGCCTTTAAAACTATGTTAAAGTACATGAAAAATACCCAGATATAAAATGATTTAAATCATGAATCAAAGGAAAAATCAGAAGTATTGGTTATTTTGAAGATCGAGAATTACCACCAGTCTTTTTCTTATTCCAGTAATTTTTCCTTCCCCCACTGCCTTTTGACTTCGCTGCGGGTTTTGGTCTTCTCTTATGACCGTGTTTTCGTTCAGGTTGTAAAGACTCATTTTCAAGATTATCATTGACAAAAGGGTGCTCATGAACCACAGTTACCTTCTTAGCAATCAATTTTTCAATGTCTCTCAAATAAGCTCTTTCGGCTGCATCACAGAAAGAAATAGCCATACCGCTTGAACCTGCTCGTCCGGTTCTACCGATTCTATGAACATATGATTCAGGGACATTAGGAAGGTCATAGTTTACCACATATGACAATTCATCAATATCGATACCACGAGCGGCAATATCAGTTGCCACCAGAATTTTCAGATCACCTCTTTTGAAATTATTCAATGCAAGTTCTCTGGCAGTCTGTGATTTATTTCCATGTATCGCAGCACTCCGAAACCCTTCACGATCTAATAATTTTACAATTTTATTGGCTCCGTGTTTGGTTCTTGAAAAAACAAGTACTGAATCCATATGATTCACCTGAAGTAAATGGATCAATAATTTGATTTTATTTGCTTTTGTAACAAAATACAAGGATTGTTCTACTTTTTCAGCCGTAGTCTGCTCAGGTTGTACTGTTACTCTTTCAGGATTTCCTAATATCTGTTTTGATAAGGTCACAATCTTTGGATGCATTGTAGCCGAGAAAAATAAGGATTGCCTTTGTTTAGGCAACATCGCGATCACTTTTTTAATGTCGTGAATAAAGCCCATATCAAGCATCTGATCGGCCTCATCTAATACGAAATAGTCAATATCTCTTAAGCTAATCTTTCTCTGATTAATAAGATCTAGAAGCCGACCTGGTGTTGCGACCAAAATATCTACTCCTTTTCTCAAGGCATCAACCTGTGCTCTTTGTTTGACACCGCCAAAAATTACCGTATTCTTTAAATTTGTGTATTTCCCGTACACCGTAAAGCTATCTGCTATTTGTGTTGCCAACTCTCTTGTTGGTGTAATAATCAATGCTTTAATTTTCCTTCTACCTGCGGGCTCATTATGAGGCTGGCTCAAATGCTGAAGTATAGGAATAGCAAAAGCTGCAGTTTTACCAGTTCCGGTTTGTGCGCATCCCAAAAGATCTCTTCCTTTTAATAAAATGGGGATTGATTGTTGTTGTATGGGGGTTGGCTTTTTATATCCTTGTTCCTCCAAGGTTCGGAGGATAGCTGGGATCAGCCCTAATTCTTTAAAAGTCATCTATTGTATTAAGAAATGCAAAGATAGTCCTAATATTTGGATATAAACTTCTTTACAATAATTTGTGATGTAAACCACATCTTTAAACGCTTGCTGGTTGTGCGATAAAAAGTCATTTTAGATTAAGAAACTACAGATGATTTATTCGCTCTTAAAGAAGTGAAAAATCAAATAAAATGAACTTAATGCCAATAAAATTCCAGCGATGAGATAGTATAACTGAGATTGTGTTAAGAAGTCTAAAAGGGGTAATAACAATAAAGGTGATAAAAACTGACCCATAAACCAAAATGTAGTCAACCTACCTATCTCTTTCCCTCTTATCTCTGCTGGTGCTAATTGCATGACCCAAATATTAGCATTCGGAATCATGACTCCCATTCCGAGCCCTGCAAACAGCATACCTAACATGACCATTGTATAGGAGTTCCCCATAGCTATTAAAATATAGGCGATGGCCATCAAAAAATAGCCCAAAGCAAACACTTGAGCAAATGAGAACTTATCCTTAATCTTTGAGTAAGAAATTGCCGCTATAGCAGAAAAAAAAGTACTTGAGGCAATAGCAAGCCCTATCATCGAATTTGATTGAACACCGATGTCTTTAAGATAAAAAGGAATCTGAATGGGTATGATAAAAAATAAAACCCACATGAACATCACATTAAAAAAGACCAGCCATATAAGTCTGGGAGATTTAACGGTTGTCTCCTGTTGCTCAACTTTGACATGATGTTTAGGTTCCTTAAGAATGGTATAAGCAAAGGGCAATATAAATAAGGAGAAAAAATAAATCAAAAATGGCACTCTCCAATGAATATCAGCCAAAACACCTCCCAAGCTAATAAAGATTATTCCTCCCAATGACATCACAGCAATCTGTAAGCCGGCAAATTTTTGTCTCGCCTTACCTTGATAGTAATCTGCTACCAGAGTAGTTACTATAGTCATAGAAATTCCTACGGCAATGCCTAATAATGCCCGTCCAGCTAGAATTAAATATAAATCGTCTAACCAATATCCTGACACACCTCCCAAGGCGTATAATACTAGTGAAAATCCCAGTAATTTAAGCCTACCGAATTTATCAATAAAACCTCCTGCTATGAGTGCACTTATGGCAATAAATAAGCCCGGAAAAGACAAAATAAGTTTTACTAATTTAGCACCATTCGGGGTGTCAGAAAAAGCCTCCGTCATATCTGGTAAAGAAGGTGAAATAGTAATCATTGACATAATGGTCAAACTACTAATAAGAAGTAAAACGGCCTTAACCTTTTTGCTTTCCGGATTAATTTGTTGCATTCTTAATTCATTAAGCGTTAAATTAAAATATAGTTGTTAATCCAAAGAATTTACACCATATTTCCTTTCATTAATTCGGCTAGCATTGTTTTAAAATTTTCTTTTTTATTCAAATGTGGTAAAGGCTCCGAGGGAACAGGTTTTCCTAAAAATGTACATAGAGGCTCCCAACCGTCTCTTACATCGTAAACCAGTAAGCGATCCGCTGGCACTTTCGCTTTCACTTCTTCGATGTGTTCAAACCAAATTTTTTCAGCAAACTCCTTATCGAGAAACCTACCTTCAAATTGTTTGGCCCAAAACTGTCGTTTTACAAACTTGATACAATTCACAACTTTTGCCAATCTGGGGTTGGTAAAAATTCTAATTAGCATTTGTATTTTTTCACTAAAATTTTGAGGTCCTGCCTGATAGATGGTACTATGGGCACTTTTATGCCAGGCCTCAAAATCTCTAACTGTTAAAATCACTTTGGCGTCAGGATAATGATTCATGTGTTCAAAATACCATGGATAACTAGGGAAATCAACGGTGGCCATATAACCATCGTATAGTTTGTCCCAATCAGTCTCACCCGTTTCTTCAAGTTTGAGCCAAAGGGGTAACTTATCAGGATTTACCAGTAATTCTTTCATGTGATAGGTTTTTGAATAACCTAATATTTCAAGAGAGCGTTTTAGAGTAGTGGTCCCGGTTCTAGGGAATCCGGCACCAATAATTTTAATAGACATAAGCGGTGTTTTTGATTTTAGTTAATATTATTATTCAGCCGGTTTTTCCGGTGGCGGGGGTGGCGGGGGAATAAAAATAAATGGTTCAGGTTGA
>Ga0233412_10001549_pt1 | contig 11830 bp, 14 predicted proteins | sample Na_anoxic_4_MG_FD_180667 | JGI IMG/M metagenome (GOLD analysis project Ga0233412, IMG submission 180667) | Seawater microbial communities from Saanich Inlet, British Columbia, Canada - Na_anoxic_4_MG | ecosystem: Environmental > Aquatic > Marine > Inlet | place: Canada: British Columbia... | reverse complement strand
TTTGCATCAAATAAAAGAGCATTTTCAAGTCCATCAACAAAGCAAACAGTTGGTACAATTAATTTTCCAAATCCACCACAGCCAAGATCTTCCATGAAATACTTGAATTCATCTTGAGAAACATATCCCATATTTTCAATTCCAGCTTCACGGGTTGCCATCATCATGTCAAAGAATCTAATTCTCTTTTCTTTTCCATAGTCAACACCCTTTTGAATTCCAGGACCGAAGAACTCACCATAAAGTCTAATTGTCATGTCATTCTCATAACAATATCTTTGCATAGCATAGATAAACGATGCCATTGGTTCAGATCGTAAAGTTGCACCCAAATCGTTAAATCCATTGCCAGAAACATCTAATTTGTTGTTCCCTGAATAAACAAGGGGAGGAAGATTTGAATAAAACAATATACCCAAATTAGCACCATGAATTTTTTCCTGTACAATGTAAGTACAACGTCTTAACGTGAAATCATTGTCCATTGCTTTGCGGATGTAAGCTTCGCGATAGTGATTCTCAATTGAATCGTATTTGCGATATGACATATTATTCTCTCCAATCCCGAATTGTCTTTTTCATTGATTTCTTAACCCGTTTTTGATTCCAATAGTCAATGAATGTAATTTCAAAACACAATTCATCTTCAGTTATGATTCTCTTAACCTTGAGAATTTCTTTGCATCCATTGTCTATTAGGTTCATTCTGATTTACCTTCCTCACCGTCGATACTATTTCCTGCCCCATTTGGAGTGTATAGAGGAATCGAACCTCTCCTGCCCATACTTAATTCCGAGCTGTGCAACCATTACACCTGCAACACAATTTTTTGGTACCCCGTACAGGATTTGAACCTGTAAATCCGGATTCGTAGTCCGGGAGTTTATCCAGTTAGCTTAACGGGGCACGAGTTTTTGGTAGGAGTGGTGAGACTCGAACTCACATATAAAGGCATATAAGACCTCCGCCGTAACCAACTTGGCTACACTCCCACGATTTACTTTATTCTACGTTTAAATCTAAACGTTTCGGTTTGAGAATGACAATTAGGGCAAAGCATTCTCAAATTCTCTAATGTGTGATTATTAGAATTTCCATCAATATGATCCAATTCAATTGCAATCCATTTACCATTCCATTCTTCTAATCCACATTCTTCACATTTCCAATCTTTGACACCCTCTTCAATTAAACGATTTTTCAATTTAAACGATTGAAATTGGGGATGTTCACCATTTAAAATTGCATCTAATGAAAACTTATTTTTATAATCTCCACGAGGAATGCCCTTTCCCCCTTGATTCGCTTTGTAAACCCCAAGTTCAACAGCTCTCCGTTTAAAGGTACTAAAATGTAGGCCGGTTTTTGCTGCAGCCTCGGACATACATTTGGATTCCAAACACGCCTGAATTATTTCTTCACTATTTGTTTTAATCTTGTTCATTGATAGACCTTCCTTTGATATAAATATCCTGCGTCTATCATTAGGTATATATTTTTTGGTAGCCCGGGTGGGAGTCGAACCCACAATACACAGAATTTTAAGTTCTGTGGCGATGCCAGTTTGCCTACCGGGCCACAATTTACATTAACTGTATCTTAAATCATTTTGCACCACATCTTTGATACCTGGATCTTCAAAACGTTTTACATAAGCTTCAATTTCATTTGAGGTTCTGAACCCCTTGTTAAAAATGACTTTACCGTGAAATTCTTCAGGAACCCGAACTTGCCAATTAAAATAATCCGGTTCCCATCTTGCTTCATCTTCAAATCCAATTAAAACATCAATTGGTGTTGCAGTGAAAACGTGAATCCGTCTGCCTCTTTGTACAGATATGGAAATTTGATCATGGCTATGTACGATTTTCATTTCAATTCTCCTTGATTTGGTGGGCAGTGAGGATTTGAACCTCTCCTCCCAACTCACGCTGGGTGTGCTATCCAATTACACTAACCGCCCATAAAATTTTGGTGGGTTATGAAGGATTCGAACCTTCAACCTCGGGATTAAGAATCCCTTGCTCTGCCAGTTGGAGCTAATAACCCATAATTCTAAAAACTATTACCTTCGTTTGCCAAGATTTTCAAAGCACATTTTTCAGGTTTGACTTTCAAAAGGAAGTCGGCCTCAAAATTAGCTTGGTCGAATTTACTCAAGAATTTCAAATCAGTGTTTCCGAATTTCTTCAGAAACTTATTGACCTTTTGATTAAAGTTATTCAGACTCATTTTAAACTCCTATTTTGTAATCCAATTGCCATCTACAATTGAGCATTCAACGATAGATTGTGAAATATCATTATACTTAAACCAACACAATTGAACATTATGATCAATATACCATTGTGCATTTTCTTCAACTGCTCGTTCTTGTTTATAAATCTGAATTTCAAATGCTTCAGCATCATATTCAAATTCTGTGTAGGATTCAATTGTCCCCGATGTATATGTCAATTGAATAACATAAGTCCAATCCAAATTAGGAGGGGTTACTTCTGAGCATCCAATTCCAATCATTAGCAAAACGGTCATTAAAGCAATTTTAAGTTTATTCATTGGTCATCCTAAATCCATATTGGGTGTCCAATAAATCGTTTGCGTGTTTCAAATCATGAGTGTTATCAAATAATTTCATGAACAAATGATAAAGTGTTTTATTAACCGGAACCTTGCATTCACAATTTTCAAATTGTTTGGTCTTCTTAAATATAACTCCATTATCAGCAAAGGGAACGTCAACCTGAATTTCCAGATACTTTTGCATGCTACTCATTGTCTTCTTCCATTTCATTAGGATTAAATACACCAACAACACTGTTTGGTCGGGCGATTATGGTTTTGTCAGTCTTGTGTTCCTTGATGAAGTACGTATCTCCATCATCCGGATCCCAATCTAAATCAACAACAAAACCAAATCTGCCGTCTCTGAGCTTTACGAATTCACCTATTTGAGTTCTCATCTTTTTCCTTTTGAAAATTGGTACCCCTGGCGGGATTCGAACCCACTACCCTCGGATTAGAAATCCGATGCTCTAGTCCTAATGAGCTACAGGGGCAACTAATTACATTACTTCAAACTGTTCTAAATCCAACCAATCGTATCCTAAGTTCTCGAAGTTGGGATAGGCTTCACCCATTTCCGCAGATTCTTCTTTGATATATTCTCGACAGGATTTAACATCCTCGAAAACACCTTCAATTTCAAAACCTTCGTGCTCGGTGTAGCCTTTTAAAACTATAACTATCATTATTCAACTTCCATTTCTTTGATTTCTAACCCGTCGTATCCTAAAGATTCACCTTTCAAGCAGTTCAAATTAAATCATCTTTGAGCTTCTTAGACCTACTTGATCCGGTGTGGTTTTTAACCATAGACACATTATACACTAATTATTGGAAATTGTAAACAAAAAACCACAAAAAAGATCATTTATTTTGCTTATTTTCTAAACCATTGTAAACAAACAACTTAGAAACTGCCTATACGTGCGTGTACGCTAACGTATTATATTGGCATAGGTTAACATGGGTTTTGGATTAAAATGCTGGTATGGATGTGTGAATACGTGTAGAATGTAAAATTGGGAGCCACTAGGTCAATGATGGCTCCCAATACATATTTGAATTAAGCTAAAATATCGAAGCGTCGGAAAGGACCTAATATTCCTGTGGCCGAATTAGCCTATTCATAACTAAATATCATCGGGTTTGGTGTCTTGATAGATTTCATCTAATTCTTCTACCATTTTTTCCAAACTGTCAGAACATTCCAGGTGACGAAGTCGGTCATTTACAATAACTGATTTTTCATCTTCCTGAATTTCCTTCAAACAAAGGGTGCAAATCATAATGTTTTCCTAATCGTCATAATCATAGAACTGGTTATCTAATGTATCAAAAAGAGAATTCACAGTTTTAGCATGTGTTTCTTTTTCTGATTTAGTGATGAATTGTTTCTTGACCATATTATCTAATGTTCGAATCGTACTTTGACGAAGCTTAATAAGATGGCCTTCCATGTTTTTATCACGTCGGTTTCCCGATGTCGAAGCGCCTTCCTCAAGACACACCTTAATCAGTTCTTTTAATTCTGACTTTTTCATTTGCTATCCATTGGGTTGTCAATTTCAGGTTCATCCTGGTCATGTCCTGCCTCTTCAGCTGGGAATAACATTTCAAGCCATGCGTTTCCACCGATCTTATTAAACACGTCAACCACGAGGTCGATTGACCAACTGATCAGACTTGCTTCAACAAATTCTGGTGTCCATGGAATGTCGATAATTTCATTCAGCAATTTAACTGCAACTGCCTTTTTATCTTCACTTGTTAGTTGTTGAACGTTTTCGGAATAATCTTCAATTACTCTTACTGCTTCAACAATAATATCATATGATTCTTTTACTGCTTCGGGTCCAAATTTTCCAATACGGCCCAATCTGATTTTAAGATCTTCGAATTGCTCGAATAATTCAAGCGTCAGTTGTTCGATTTGTTCAGGTGACATTTTATTTCTCCTTATGCCCACATATTTTTCTTGACGTAAAGCGTATAAAACAATTTGGTCAGTTGAATTCTGATCAATGCCTTAATTTCTGTAACGTCATCTTTTGATAGTTCCTCTAATAGCAACTTTTTATTTTCTGACATTGTCTTTCTTTTCTGTTTCTGGAATATCTGGCAAATCTTTACCTTTTGGATAGTCTAAGCCTTCTTTGAATCCCTCTAGAAATACGCCGATGGAATTTACTAGAAAATCTTCTAGCTTTTCCCATGATTGGCCGAGTCTTGCTCTTCCAAAGATATCAACGGTCTTTCCTATTGTAATTCCATACACTCGTAACTTATCGTTCGGGAGAAGTTTTGCAATAACCATGAGTACGATCCCTACGATCGATCCAATACCAATAATTTCTCCAATTACACTCATATCATTTCTCCTTGTTGCATATAAATATCACTTAACCAATTATAATTACCCTTCTTCTCAAAGTACTTGGTACAGTATAATCAATTTCCAAATATACTGCCGAGGCTGGAGCTGTGTCATAAGATAAAATTGACCAATAGTGAGTAGAACCCCAAGTGGACGATAAAGGTACCCAAAATTTAAAACTAGTTTTTCCACTTCGATTTATATATCCTATCTCTGTTGCGGTTAAAGTAATCGAATCCCAACCATTTGGACGATCCGCAGCTGATTCATCAATATTAACAAAATCAGAGCCATTATGCATATAAATAATAGTTTGCCAATATTCTCCTCTTGGTTCAATTGTACACCCTTCAGTATTAAAATGTAATATTGCCGAATTAATCGTCCAACTTGAATCAATACCAGATGTTGTAATATCTGCAAACGCCGATTCAATAGCCGTTGGGGTTCCAAAAGGATCACGTATTGCCCTAGCAGTTATTGATGTACCAGTTGAGTCAATATCATCCCAATCATCCGAGCTTTGCGCTACTAAACAATTTAGAGTTGCCATTTTTAATCCTCCGTATATTTCAGTGTTAGAGCGAACATGTCAACTGTTCCCGTAACTGTACCTATTTCAACATATACCCAATTGTTAGCTGGGATCGTAGCATCATAAAACGTTGTGTATTCAGTCCCAGTATAAAGTATTCCGGAATCTGTTTCAGTTTTTGGGAGACTCCAAACATTCCAGTCTGGGCCGCCATCTGTATCCAAAAAATCATGAAAATGTAGACCAAAGGTAAGTGAACCCGTTCCAGTTACTATTGAGTTTGTTTTTGAAATCGTAATAGCAACGTCAGTCCAAAACATAACAATCCTATCGTCCGAGTCTTGTGGTTCAAGGAGACATAATGATTTCGTTATTGCTCCAGTTGCCCCGGTTCCAGTATTATCTATTTCCCATGATGTTGTACTTCCATTTGTTTTAAGAACTTTTCCATCATGGCCAGTTTGACTAGGTAAAGTATCCCCTTCATTATCTATTTCCCATGCGGTTACGGTCCCGTTTGTTTTTAGTACCTTCCCGCTATTGCCAGTTTGGGATGGCAAAATATCGTTTTCATCTACCGAGTGGGGGTTGGCCGGATCACTAACATGGGAGATTGGTGCAAATATTGAAGTAAGATTCGTTGAACCAGATAATATAGTTTCTTCCGCTATCAAATCCCCATATACGCGAAGATCAACAAAGTTGCCCGGACCGGTTCTCAATTCCCTTGAAGGGTGATTATATAGTAAGTAGCCCTGGCCATTCCAAAAATTAATTACTGCTTCAGAATTTCCATCCGGATCAGTTTGAGTTTCTCCAACATATAAATGTTGACCCGCAACTAATAATTCTGGGAATCTATAATATGTTGTACCTCCAGATGGGAATGTTGCATTCGCATCTGTTGTGGGTTGGGCGGTTTCAGATGGTAGATGTGTATGTGGGACTCCAGCAATTTTATATGACTCTTGAGTATTAAAACCACCAATTGCAACTATTTCTCCAGTTACTTCTAGATCATTTTGAAAAATAAAATCACCAGATGCAAATGTCCCAGCCGTAATCTGCGAGGCAGCATGAGTATGCACTACTGGAGCAAAAAGACGTTTTAATTCATCTGGTGTTGTATGAATTTCAGTTTCAGCAACATGGCCCATCAAGTGTTGATTGACATTTAGAACTTGATTTAAATCCGATCCAACAGTAACAGTTTCAGATAATTCAGTATAAGTCGTATATTGAATTCCGGGATTGAAAATAATAGCTCGATCAAATTCAATCGGAGACCATGCGTCATAATAATAGACATAAGTCATATTCCAAATAGTTGGATCATATGGATTTTGTAAAATTTCTCCTGCCCAAGAATATTCATCAGACCCATAAGCGGTATCCATTGCATGAATCATTGTCCAACCGGTTTCACTTGCAAAAAGTGTTGATCCACTGGCAAATTCAGTATGTTCGCCTCCACCTAGAGAAGTCCATGCTAAATAAAACTCCCCAGATGGACCTTCAATAACATGTGACGATTCATATGGGCGTTCATCAGCTTGTACATCAATACCTTTTATTCGAGTATCCGTTACTGCCCAACCACTTGTTAATGTTGCGCCAGTTGCAATTCCAAGAACTCTATCTGCTGCAGTTGCTCCAGCTTCTTCCATTGTCACAAACATTTGCCAGCGATTTAAAGAAGCATCCCAAATAACATGAGGATCTCTGCATGATGAAATTGTTGCTGCCGGATTTGAGCCTAAATCGGACCATGCTGCCGAAGATGCATCAAATAGGAATATTATTTCCGCATCTGACCAATCCTCTAAATCATAAGACTTCGCAACAAAGATTCTTTGGATTCCAGAGTCTGCCCCTACCGATTGTAATTCAACTCCAGTATAAAATAAGTAATAGCAGCCATCACGTTCAATTAAGTGAGGCGCCCAAACACTATTGACAATTTTTCCATCAATGGTGTCGGTCGCGTTGGCTTTTCCTGAGATATTATCAATTGTTCCAACTTCAGTCCATTCTGATCCGGTTGTTGTTCCTGAAAAGCCGGCCATGGTTTTTGATTTTGCATGCAAAAATGAAGCACGATGTTCTGAAGCATGTTTTGTACCTACTTCAACACTTTTATTATTGATAACCGTTCGGATTCCTATAATGTGCCAATATTTTTCAATTGGATCAAAATATAAAGTATGATCCCACATTCCACAGAAATATCCATTGCCGAGATCACCCTCATTCCAAGTATATCCGGTCCAATCAGGTTGAAATCCAAAATGATCTCCTGTAGTCGATCCAGGTTCATCATTAATTGTATGCCAATCAGCATATCCCCCAGAAATATCTCCTGATGCTTCTGTTGGTCTAAGAATTGTTGTTCCTGTTGCAATTGTTCCCGAAGGGGTATAAGATGGATTTGAATAACTCTTAAAAATGTCATCAAAATTTCCATCGTGTGCATAGATCGCGCCATCCCATCTTAATCCATGAAACCCACCCGTATCACCCGTCCAAGCATAAAGATTTGTTACACTGGAACCTGTCCAAGGAAAACTAATAATTGAGGATCCATTAGTTCGATCTGGATTAAGGTGCAAAGCTTCGGTTGAAGTTGTACCTGTTGCAGTTATATTCCCACCACAGGACATATTGTCTCTGACAACACTTTCTCCAGCGATATACATTCTACCGTCAGTGTTTAGGGTCATTCTTTCGGTACCAGCAGGTCTAAATGAATAATATCCAATTCCGGGATTTGGTCCATAATAATAAATTTCAGCACTACCGAATCCATCTGTAAATCGTAATCCAGCTGTTGCAGCAGTTGATGTTAATGTCAATTGTAAATCGGAAGCCCCTGAATCCAACAGTAAGGTTCCATTCATACTATAATTCCCGGTACCAAATAATCCTGCTGTAATTTCTGAGGCGGGATGCGTATGCGCGTCGGGAGTTCCTCCAGGTTGGAATATGGACCAGGAAGTTAAATCTGAATCCAATTGATAGGTTACGGCTGTATCTTCACAATACACCATCATCCCTTCTTTACGTCTATCTGTTGTTATTGCGTCACGTGCAGTTGTTGTTGCAACACTACGGTGTCCACCTTTTCCCCAAATATCTTCGTGTACTGCAAATGTATCAGCATCATCGGGAGGTGCTATGATACCAGTTAGTTTTACTGTTCCAGGAATTTCTGCCATTGTCTATACTCCTATTATATCCCATGCGGCCGCGGATTGATTTGTTGTTCTATAACATTTATATGGAATTGCCAATACTGGATTATCTGCTGAGTTATCAACGTCCACATCTATTGGCTCTTCCATTGCAACTGAATTTCCATTATATAGAAAATCAGATGGTTGAGTGAATGCTGCTGGAATACAAATCCACTTATAATTATTTTCGTCACAGTCATATTCCCTAGTTGCATCATTAACTAAATCTGAATTTTGTAATCCAGTGACGTCAGATTCAGTTAACGTTGTTAGTACACTTGAGCCCCAATAACTTCTATGTCTCCAATATACATTTAATTGACGCACAATTGGTGAAGCATCTGTTGCTTCAGCAATAATTGTATATGTTCTAGTTATAGGTGCGACATGTGTTGGAGATGTTGTATAATCATAATTATGGGGTGAAACTGTAGACTCATCTATTACTATATTTCCACCAATGCTATCAACAATATCCAATGTGTTATCAACAACGTTTCCAGAATTTGTAAATGTCCAACTAAAATCAACATTTCCATCTACTGTTAAATCATCGCCGATTTCTAATTCCCATCCACTATTATGCCCATCAATCTTAAATGAAGCGAATGTGGGTGTTTGATAAATTAATGCCAATAAATCTGCATGTTGAGCGGAACTGAAATGATAATATTCGGTAGCTATACCACCTTGCAATCCTCCAAGTTCATTATGTACAGATGTGGTTCCTGCTCCACCGGTTCCACCCGCCCAAATTTGATCCCATGGGGAATAAACCGTACAAGTGTCTGAGCTTTCCTGAAAAATAAGTTTTCCAACTAGAACTGCATGTGAAGAAATCCCCGGGAATTGTGCCAAACTAGGTGATCCCGCAGCAATCGCATCATCTTCATTTGCAAGCTGAGAATCATGTACAACATACGCAATGTGGGAATGTTCACATGTTTCAACAAATCTATAGATCCAATTAATTCCCCATTTATTATTGTCAATAGTTACAAGGTCAGTTCCATTGTCATATTGAGTATTGTTCCACTGTGTTGTTGTATTTGATGCAGCAACTGAACCACCGGAATGATAAACAAACAAAGTGGGATCAGTTGCCGAATCAAATATATCCAGTACAACCCGGTGGGCGCCGTTCCAAACTATACCAGCAGTAACTTCAAACTCACGAGATAAATCTCCTTTATCTGATAGCACAACTCCAGTCTCTCGTTTGAAGCGTTCAGTTTTAACCATTCGCTGATGTAATTTATTTGGTAAACCTTCTGCCATTTGATCCCAAGACAATTCAAACGTATGATCGGCGATTGGGGCATTTGCCAATGTAATATATGGAATGCAATTACTTTCATTGATGTCATTTACATCTAAGATAATTGAAAACTCTGGTGATCCACTATTCCATTTTGCAACAACATACGAAGTTACCATATTTGGGATTAATGCATTAGATATTCCAGCAACTGAAACCCGTTGGGGTGTCCCAGTGAAATTTGGGTTGTCATATAACACTGCGTCTTGTGTATTCACTGTAATTGTGGATGCAGATGGAATTGTATTATCTATTGTGTGCGATGTGTCATCAAAGAAGCCGGTGCTAACATTTGAGTTTGCATCTTCAAAAACAAGTACACCTGTGTCATTTGCAATACCATCAATATCCCAGCCTTGTCTATAAACTGGAGCTTTTCCAACCATTGTTGAATCATAATTTCCGAATGTAAAGAAGGGTAATGCTTTTCCTGTATCTTGGCCAACATAACCTTGACCATTTATCGTATCCCATATTTTATATTCATCAACATGAATCCAGCCAGTTATTTGATTTGTATCACTATAATCTTGATATTCATTATTGCCCCAATTCATCGGATAGAGAATTCTTTTAATTTCCAGTGAATCACGTAATGCTAGTTTACCTCTTTGGGTTAAACTCATCACTCCACCTTCAATTGATTCTGGACCTACAACAGACCAAACCCAACCTCTTCCTGCTCCCCAACCAGTAGAAAACCTCATCGACAGGGCATTGATATCCCCAAACGTATATCCGGTTTCAATTAATTCTTCTTCGTCATGGCCTACTTTTATTGACCAAACATCATATCCAACAGATAAAGGCTTGTGAGTCGGATTTCCCCAAAAGATTCCTGCAGTAGATCGGCCACCCCAACTTGCAACTGGATTGAGCTTCACTGCAAAAGGTATTTGCATAGCTAAAACACGTAAATCGTCAATCTTAGCTCGTTTTTCTAGATTAATAAATGAGGTTGCAACTTGATCAAATTTTACGTCGTGAGTTTCAGGTTCAAAAATTGGACGAGCAATAAGTTCTTGGATATTAGTTTCAGATTCAGCAATTTTTTCATCAATATAAGTAGGATCAAATTGGGGAGTGGGTTCAGGAAGAAAATCGAGTCGTTTTGAAACCGATTCAACTTTATATTCCAATTCACTCAAGTCTACTGTTATGGGTCCGGATATAGGTCTACTTTTCAACTTGGTAATATCTTCAATTATTTCAGTAAGGTCAACTCCAGCTGGGGTTATTACCCGCTCAATTAAAGTTGGAATTTCCGCTACAGTTTTTTCAAAAAGAACTAATTCTACACCAAATAGATTTTTTATTCTTCGTTTATTCATCGGTAAATCCTAATGCCCACCATCGGCAGACTTTATTCGTTTCAAAGTCAATCAGATTTCCATATATATCCAATCGAGCTGTATTTGTGGCAACCTTATCTAGGTTTTCATAGACATCAAACACAGTGTATTTTGCCCATGGTATATCACGTGCAAATAATTCAACTATTGCTTCTTTTGCTTTGGGTTCGGTTTTATCAGTTCTATATCTTGGCATCATCCACATATCCAAAACCATTTCTCTATCCACCTCATCGATAAACCAAACCTTAAATCCGGTATCAGGTAAATTTATTGAGTAGGCTCCATCTGGACCAATAGTTGTTTCATATTTTTGTCCCGCACGTGTTGAGAAAAACAAAGAGGTACCAATCGCGAGCATAGGATAATTCCCAGTTGTTTCGATTGTGTAAGGCTCCTTATATTGCTCGTTAAACGTGATACGGACCTTTATAAGACTGCTTAAGGCATCG
>Ga0233412_10001547_pt1 | contig 11840 bp, 7 predicted proteins | sample Na_anoxic_4_MG_FD_180667 | JGI IMG/M metagenome (GOLD analysis project Ga0233412, IMG submission 180667) | Seawater microbial communities from Saanich Inlet, British Columbia, Canada - Na_anoxic_4_MG | ecosystem: Environmental > Aquatic > Marine > Inlet | place: Canada: British Columbia... | reverse complement strand
AAATCATTTGTAACACCACAATATCCAAGTCCAGTAGAACTATTTCCATTTTGAATTGCAAAATATTGATTTCCTGAATTTATTGCTTGACTTTTACATTCTTTCCATGTATAATTATTACCAGCTGAACTACCAGTAGTTATATTTATTAATGAGATAGCCGAATTACCAGGTGAAGAAATTGTACCTTGGAAATATAAACTATATCCTCCAGTATCAGGTACAGTAAAATTTAAACTATATAATGTCCATTTGCTATCAGATGGAGAAGATATAGTTCCAATTTCAGGATAATTATTTTGTGTTTTATTCCATAAAAAAACTTTTATATCATTAATTGGATAATTAGGTCTACCAGTTGCATAAAAACTAACTGTATAATCAACTCCAGCTTGTAATTGGTCAATCCATGTATAAATTTGTTGTGTTCCTTGTAAACAACAAGCTTGGTCTCCAGAAGGATAAGGCATGACATATCCCCAAGCAGATGAATTATTAATCAAAACGGCATTAAAATACCAACCAGGTATAGTTGTATTCCAGCTCGCACCGTAAATGTACTCATAGCTATTACCTTTAATTTGAGGAGCACTGAAATCATTATTTTGAATTGTTATTGATTCGGGAGGAGAACCTCCAGAAAATGTTAAACTTCCGTTTTCAATATAAGTATCTTGATATTGAGGATTACCTCCTCCTTGTATTATTTCATTTACATATACATTTTTACCTGCATATCCACATGTTTGACCATTTCCGGATCCAGGCATGGGAGTTCCAGTTATAAATGCTGGATTAGTCGGTAATATTGCACCTGGAGATTTCCATGAATTATCCCATTCGTTACTTTGAAATGTATTATCTACTTGATTTGATGATGGACATCCTAATTTTCCCATAGAGTTCGAATTAGGATACCACTTAGCTATACCTTCATTAGTAATATAAAAAATTCCCTGCCCTATCTGCAAATTTTTACCTAGATATTTACTTTTTTCTAATTTGTTATATGATTTACTTTGGTTCATTAAATCATTATTTAAGGTAATAAATTGCTTAACTAGATTATTATATTCATCATTTAATTGATTATTTTTAGACTTATTTATTTTTGTATTTCGTAATACTTTTTTAGATTCATTATAAGGATTATTTTGATTACCAAATGATTCTAATAAATCATTATTATTAGAATTTTCGTTAAAAGTATTGGTTATAATTCGGTTTTGTAAATTTAAAAATTCATCACCTTGATTAGATAAAATGGATGGTTCATTAGTTTTCATTTATTAATATATAATAATAGATGAAATTATTTTAATTAGTAACATAATGAAATTAATATTATGCTAAATAAAAATAATGAATCCATGTAAAAATACTTACTTCCTCCTCCTCGTTGAACATTAGGTATCGAAAATTTTATAAGTAAAAATATACATAAGATAGCTAAAAATAAATAAATAATATAATTGTAGTAATTTTTAGTTAAATTAATTTGTGTTTCTTCTTCTGCTCTATCAACTTGTTGATTTTCTCTAATTAATAAATGTAATTGTCTTTTTTCTTGATTTAATAAGTTTTTTGTTGAAACTAATGTACTATTTGTCGATGAATTTTCATCCGATATAAATTTATTATCATCTATCAATTTTTTTATTTCCGCTCTTTCTTTTTTTAAATAATAATCATTTGACTGTATTTGCTTTAATGTATTTTGATTATCTTTAAATAAAGCATCATTTTTATTTAAAATTTTTGTATTTATAGACATAAGCTGGTTATTTATATCACTTAATTGATAACTATAATATAATGATTTTTTTGTAATTGCATCATAATTTTTACTCTGGCTTAATTTACCCATTCCACTATCCATAGCACAATTATTACTTTGTGAAGTGAATGTAGCCCCAGAACAATTGGTTGTATTTTTACAATTAGTTAGACAATCGTTTGAGGAATTCATATTTACTTGTGATAATGAAGAGGTACCTTGATATGAAAAATCGTTTATTACAATTAAATTATCATCATTTAAAGAATCAGTATATTGTTTATAAACACTTTTATATTGGTCAACAAGATTGTTAAATTTCTTTATTAAAGATTGATTACCCATTATATAATGTATAAAGAAAATCTAAATTTTATTATAGATAGTAATTAAATACTTATATTATCAAATAAATTACCTCCTACTTGAGTATTATTTGTAGTTTTAGATGTATTATGAGATATAATTATTATACCTATAATACATATTAATGCCAATAAAAATAAAAACATATAGGAATATAAATTTTTAGTTATATCTAAATTCTCTGTCTCATTTTCATTATTAATTGAATTTATTTCTTTTTTTATCTCATTTATTTTGATTCTCTCTTGCTTTAAATGTTTATTTAATTCTATCATTTTTTCTTTAGAAGTAAACCCGGTTTCCATTAAATCTTTAAATTCACTCTCTCCTTTGGAATTGATTAGTTTTAACATACTCTGATTAATTGTATTTAATCTAGAATTTAATTTTTCTAATTTATTAGCTTGAAATGCTACTTCTGATAATATTGCTGTTTGATTTGTAGATTTTGATATATAAGCATTATCATCATACAAAGTACATGTATTGTTAGATTCATCAAATGTAGCTCCTTTACAATCTTGTATAGAACTACATGATGCTTCGCATTCATTTAAAGATGAATTATCTAACGTAGATAAAATTGAGGAACCTGAATATTTAGAGTTAGGTATTATTTTCATCTGCGCCTCATCATTTAACCCTTTTCCATCTTGAGAACATGCACAATATCTTAATCCACCAATTGTATCGCATAATGCACTTCCCTTACATATTCCACAACAATAATGCGTTCCAGTAGCTGAACAATAATTATATCCGCTACCTCCGGCTGCGCTACACTCTTCGCTACTAGTTATAACAGGATTTGGTATAAGATCTGCTGTAGAATAATTTTTAACTCCGTCAGTTAATGGTACACGTCTATTTTTTAAATATTCTTCAGTAGGTATTGCTGCAAGTGACCCTATATAGCTTGAATTAGAAGCTATATTTTTCCACCCACCTGAATAACCTCCCTGTAAATTTAAAGCATAGTATGGAACCCCAGGTTGGTATGTATAACCATTAGTTCCAGCTCCAAATATTGTACCATTAGGAGCAATTGTTAAATCATTAAAAACAGCATTACTATTTGTTATAGGCTGCCAATTTTGATTTGGTGTATCATATGCATTATTTAACATATAAATTTTTTTTGATGTTCCACCAAGACCCCATAAACTACCATTTGGTGCTAATGTTATAGCTCTAATACCTCCATTTGGTGCAGTAACATTTGTCCATTGGATCCCTTCTCCTTCTTGCAACCATAAAGTTTTGTTACCCCATCCTATAGCAATCATATTACCATTAGGTAATAATTGAGCACCTTTTACATATCCACCAGCCATATCCCAAGCAATCCAATCACCATACAAATCAGTTTTATAATATATATGCCCAGTTTTTTGTTGAACACATGTAATTAATTTATCACCATATCCCGGATTTAAACTACAAATTCCTTCTAATGAAGATGAATTATCTGGAATCAATTTCCAACCAGAATTCCATTCCCAAAGGTCCCCAATTATATAATTAGGCTTGGTATTGGTAGTTCCATATTTTGCTCCCGTAGCAAATAATCTATATGGTTTTATATAACTACCATAACATGTATTCTGTCCGCTTTCATCATTCCAATTAGTTCCATTTACAGAACCAAAACTTCCAATTGCCCAATTATAACTATTTGATATAAGTGATTGTAAATTTAAATTATTACTCCAATTGGATAATGTAGGAGCTTTAGTTGTACAGCCAGCTTTATTCCATATAGACTGATAACAAGCTTGAGATATATTATTACCAGTAGTAAATGAATTATAATCAGCACAAGGATTTTCACTTTTAACGCTATTTATATATTCTTGTTGAGCTTTTTTATATTCTTTTAAAACATTTTGATATTCTAATTTAAAACTTTCTAAATCGACAGCGGTTGTTAAAGGTGTACTTTTTAACGGATTTATACAAGTGCCTAATTGTTTCCCTTCAATATAATTTTTGCATTCTGGATTTTTTTTTGCACAACTCATTTCTGGGTCATCACCTTCGTTAAAATTAAATTTGCATTTTTGAATAGAATTTTCTGACATAGTATATAAATAATTATTATTTTATTTTGAATAAAGTATTTAATATATTAAAAATAAAATTTAATTCTTACTATTTATTTATACTTGGTTTAAAAACGATATAAGTACCATAACTAGCAGCTATTATTGCAAATAATAAAGACCAATTTTTAATATATTGAATTTCATATATAGTTTTATAATTATCTGTTCTCTCAATTGATGTATTTGATTCTTGATTTAACTGAAGATATTGTGATTTTAATTTTTTATTTTCTTTTTTTAAATTATCTATTTTTTCATTAATTATGTTTAAATATTTTATACATTCTTCTTTATCATAATCTAATTGATTAGATAATTCAAATAATTCGCTTCGAAAAGTATGTAATTCACCTTCTGATCTAGCAAATAAAGTAGTATATTCATTATAGTCAGGATTTCTAAAATGAGATATATAATTTTTTTTAAAATCATCTAATATTGAATTCATAGGAGCTAAATATGTATCTAATTTATTAGAAAAAAAAGATGGTTGGTTTAAGTCAGAAAATAATTCATTTAGATTTTGTTCTCCCATATTTCTATTACTATATAATTATAAATTATTTTTAAAAACAATCATCTATATTTGCCAAATGTGTAATGTAATTATAGGTTTCATTAAATGAACCTATATATATAGAATTTGAAAATACAATTGGAAATTGTGATATATTAGATTTTCCAATCTTATTAATAAATTGCATAAATTCAATTTTTTTATCTATAATAAAATCGTCACAATCAATTTCAATAAATGAAATTTGTTTTTCATTTAATAACGTTTTAACCTTTATACAATTCTTACAACCACTTTTACTATAAATGGTAAAACAATTTGATTGTGGAATAGGAAATTCCATTTAAATATATAAATATAATATCTTTATATATTTTTAACGATTATTAATACATATCCTATAATAGTTGGTTTCTATAGCTGTTTTACTAGGTCTTGTTATTTTACATACTTGTCCAGGTCTAATACAAATTGCTTTTGCTACAGGATCGAATCTAGATATTTCTGGCAATAATTCTGGTTTACTAATATTATACTTTTTCATCACACCATTTAATTCCTCTTCATTTATAATTTCATGTTTAGGTACTAATGAATGATTTAGTAAATTAAATTGTAATCGTTTAATTGATTGAATGATTATAAATATATTTTCTTCTTCCCAGATTTGTTTTATATCATTTATTAGTGTATCATTAGGTTCATCTTTAATTACTATATAAAGAGTATCTTTTTTATCTAATACTTCATCTAATGTAAATAAATCGTCAATCAATTCACGAATATTAGGTGGTCTTAAAACTTTAGCTAAATAAAATCTTATATAAATTTTTTCTTTAAAACCGTCTTTATTTGCAGTATCTTTTGTTAATAACATATCTAATTGATTATTTTGTCGCATAACATTAACTTCGTTTATACTGAAATGCTCAAAATCACTAACATTATAATCTAACTGTCCAAAAATTTCTAATAGATTTACGCGGGATTTATATATCTCATTTATCAATACTGGTACTTGGGTAGACATATTATTATATATTATATTTATTTTAAGATGTTTTTAATTCAATTTTTAATTATAAAGATATTTTTTTACTTACATCGCTACCAGAGCTTGAAACATCTGATGAAGTGTCTATTTTAATTATTTTTTTTTCATTATTTTCAGATTCACTTTCATTTGTCTTTTCTTCATCTATATCTTTTGTATCATCTACTTCTAATATTGACTTCTTCTTAGGAGTAGGTTCTTGGTCTGTTGAATCGTCAGATGAATTAATTGATTTTTCGTTTTTAGAAGGAGTTATATTATGACTTTCTGTAGATGAAGGATAAGGTGGTGATTCATAATCAGAAGGTAAATCCACTGGTGTATTAGATGATTTATTTACATAATTTGTTGGTGAATTTGGATTATATTCACTAGAAGGCGTATTCAGATTAAATTGAGGTGATTGTGATGATGATTTTTCATAAAGAAACGGTGTATTTACTTTTCCCTCATCATATTTTTGTTTTTGTTCTAATAATTTAGATGCTTGTATATTATATATTTCTTTTAAAATTTTCTTTTGAATTGCCATAGGTTGTTGTATAAGCCATCTTTGATCATCAATAGATAATAAAGTTATAATCTCATAGGGACCTGTATATTTATTTTTAACATTTAAATTACCTACACCTTCATTACCATCCTCTGATTTTTCATGTATATAAAATGTACTTGAAGGATCTTCTAACATAGCTTCAGTTATATATGGTTTTTTAGAGTCTTCTAATGTAAGATTAATTTCACTTCCATCTAGTTTATATTGTTTTTGATCAAATGTTATTTTTAATATATTATTTGTTGCAAAATGATCTGATGAAGAAGTATCCGGAAGAGATTCTATAGTAGGCATTTCAACTTTTGTTTTGCTTAACCGTTGTCTTACTAAACGAGCATATTCCAACATACTTTGATTTAATGTAGGATGGGAATTTAATAATAAAGTAGGATTATCAGAAAAAGACATACTTTTTAATTGATCAATATTATCATTAGTAATAATTCTCATTTGTATATTCATAACTTGTAATTCTTGCATAAATAATTTTAGAGAATAAGGTACTCTTAATATACTAAATGATCTCCCAAATTTACTAACATTTTCTATATTTAATTTACCATCTGGATTTTTGTTAAATTTTATTGGTCCATCAGCCATAGGACTTAAGAATAAATTTTTAGATTTATTATAAATGGCCATACATCCTGATTTATTACATACGGCAATAAAATATTCATCACCTCTAACAAGGAAGGACTCATTCAAGAAATATGACATTCCATGAGCTAATATACCATCCCTTTCCATTTCTCCTATTCTTAAACCACCATCATTTGCTCTACCTTGAACTGATTGTTTTGTTAACACATTATTAGGACCGCGAGCTCTATAATTTATTTTATCTTTAACCATATGTTTCAACCGCATATAGTATGTTGGTCCTATATAAATATTTGAGTCAAGCGCTTCACCAGTCATACCATTATACATCAATTGATTACCCGAAGAATTAAATCCGGCTTCAACCATTAATGGTGCATATGTATCATAATTACTACCTTTTAACTGAAATGCAGTACAATCACCAAATGCTCCGTAACTTGCACATACAGTTCCAAATAATGATTCAATAATTTGACCAATAGTCATTCTGGAAGGTAATGCATGTGGATTAATAATTAGATCAGGTTTAAGACCATCAGCTGTAAAAGGCATATTTTCTTCAGGCAATATAAGACCGATTGTTCCTTTTTGACCAGCACGCGATGCCATTTTATCTCCAATTGCAGGTATTCTTTCTTCTCTAATTCTAACTTTTGCAATATTAAAACCTTCTTCGTTATTAGTAATAAATGATTTATCTACAACTCCTAGCTGACCTTTTTTAGTCTTTGTAGAATCATCAATCCATAAATCTTGATTTTCCATATTATATTGAATTTTACCAATTAATATTATTTTATCATTTAATTCAGTCCCCTCTTTTATCAATCCAAATTCATCTAAATAGCTATAATCATGAGTCTTCTTTTTTTTAATTACATTATTATTATCAACATTTGCAAATTTGGAATTTTTAAGTCCAGTTACTTTTGAGCTTTCTTCATGGTCTTCATACATAGATAAATAGGTAGTTCTAAAAAGTCCTCTATCGATTGATCCTTTATTAATTAAAATAGCATCTTCTACATTATAACCTGTATAACTCATAATTGCTACAATAGTATTGACACCATAAGGTTGTTCTTCTTTATTAAAATATTCTAAATATCTTGATTTAATTAATGGTATTTGACCATAATTTAATAATATACCTGATTTATCAATTCGTGAAGCAAAATTAGTATGATATACAGAAACGGCTTGTTTACTTTGACCACAAGAAAAAGCATTTCTTGATGATGGATTATTTTCAGGATATATAATCTGGTTTCCCATTACACCTAATAATAATGAAGGATCAATTTCCAAATGGGTATAATATTTAGAATTTTTTAAATTTGCAGGTTCAACAGCTATATATGCTGCTTCTTCTTCGTTTGAATCCATATATTCAATAGCTGATTTATTCTTTTCCAATACATTCTTAATAATTTCAGGGTCTTTGCTCATATCAGGATAAATATTATCTAAACTATAAATAATATTATTTTGATAGTTAAAACCATCTGGTTTTTTTTTAATTCCAGAAACTAGCTCCTGCCAAGTCAATTTTTTGCTGGATATAATTTCTAACATATCTTTTCTATCATAACTAATTTTCCCGCTACTAATATAATAAATTGGTCTTATCAATCTACCAGCATCAGTTAAAAAGTATAATTCATTTGTCTCATAATTAAATGTTAAACTAGTATGGTAAGGTAAAATACCGTTTCTTCTATATAAGCGCATTTGATTTAGTAATTCTAGAGGTTTATCAATTATACCTATCCACTTTCCATTTACAAATACTTTTGTAGATCTTCCAATATAATCACTTGTACACTCTAAGAGTGATTTAATAACGCTATTAAACCTCAACCATTCAATTAGCGTTTTTCCGCTAGTACCACTTGTTATAGACGCACTAAGTGCTAAATGTTTATGCAAACCAATATTTCCTCCATCAGGTGTATCAATTGGATCAATATAGCCCCACTGTGAACCATTTAATAATCTAGGTCCAACTACTTTTGCATTAGAATCCAAAGGTAAATTAATTTTTCGTAGATGTGAAATAAAACTATTCCAACTTAATCTATTCAAATCTTGAACAACACCGAGTCTTTTGGTATAAGTTTGGGATCCCCAATTTCCTTTAAATGCCTTTTTAAATCCAGATTCTACTATTCTTTCTTTAAAAAACATTTTATAATTTGATTCTATCAAGCTTACAAAATTATTTTTATATTTATCTGGTTCCCTAGAATTATCTTTTTTTTGATATGATTTATCATCTTTATATTCTCCTTTATGATAATAATATTCTTTATCTATTTTAATGCCTATTTCTTTTTTTTGAATTAAATAATATTCTCTAAATAAGTCATATAATAAGGTTCCTGTAAGTTCTATTCTTTTGAATCTAAAATTATCTCTATCTGTAGGTAATTTATCTTTATTTACAACTTTTAATAAACTAAATGTAATATAACCAATATAATATGCTTTTTCTATAAAATTTAATTCACCTATATGTGGAAGAAAATAATCAGATAATATTTCTAATACGCTAGATACAGTACCCCTTTTTGTAAATGTGGCAATATATTCCAAAGCAGTTTGCTGATTAAATATTTTATTGGCATCATGTATAGATGGTATAAAATAATTCATATATACATTATTTTGTTTAATATCTAATAAACAAGTTTTTATAATGCTTAAATCAGATTCAATTCCCAAAGCTCTCATTAAAATGAATAATGGTACTTCTTTTTTTACATTTGGTACTAATACAACAATCTGATTATTAGAATGACTCCCAGACGGAGCAACCATCTTTACGGATGTAGTTCTAATAGGCTTTGATGAATCTTCGGATACAGATCGAATGTCTGCTGCATAACTAAAAATATTATCATCTTTATTTTTTTTTATATTCAACATATTTTCAGCAAATTTTTCTTGAGAGACGATTAATTTTTCTTTTCCATCAATAATAAAATATCCACCATAGTCATTACGACATTCACCCATATTAAATTTTACATTTGAACTTAATCCATTTAATATACACAATTTAGACTGTAACATAATGGGAAAACGTCCCAAATAAATTTTTTCAAGTAAAATACTATGATTTTTTATTTCATCATCTTCTTTGAATACAAAATCAACTTCAACATCATAATGAATTGTAATCCCATAAGTCATATTTCTTAATCTAGCATCGTTTGGATACATAAAATGAGACTCATTTTCATCATAAATTATAGGCTTTCCCAAATATATTTTATCACCTTGTTTTCCACCTAAATATAGAAAACACTCATTTTTAAAATCTTTATTATCTTTTCTTTCAACAAACCGTATAGGATTATTTTCTTTAAAAATTCGGTTTAATCCTTTATCAAAAAAATTATTATATGAGTCTAGATGATGAGAGACTAATACTTCTGGATTTTCAGTAAAAAAAGTATCAATTATCTTCCAAGATATTTTATTAGATAATTCGTCATTCATTTATATTATATTAATCATATTTTTTTAAAATAAAATCAATTATAATTTAATTTAATTTAAAAAAATATGATTTAACCAACTAATATTTCTTTTAAATATAATAACTTATTATACTCATTTGTTGTATCACGCTTCCAATTACCTCCACCTCTATAATGAAAAAATTTGTTTAAATATAACTCAGAATAAAATTTTTCATTTTTATTTCTTTTATCATTTTTTATAAAATCGCGTAATTTTTCGTTGTCTAATTCAATATCATCATTATTCCAGTTTAATGATGACAAATGGTTTATATACATTATATTATTTTTTCCTTTTGCGTCAATAAACCATTTATTCATACATCCACCAGTATCTGTATTTAATGTACAATGCCAATTCATTAATTCCATATTTAATTTTATTGTATCAAAATAATATAAACCATTCCATATATATTGATAATTATCTCTGTTTTGCAATACAATAGCACAATCGCCTTTTAAATCATTTATATATAAATCATTTATAAGAAACATATCGCTGTCTAATAATAAATATTTATCAGGATTTTTTTTTTGATAATTTAATATAAAATTCATAGCTTCGGCTGTTCGAAAACTGGCATTTTGTTTTGCTTTATGATGTTCATTAGGAATGTTTATATACCTAATATTATTTTTAATACAAATATTTTCAATTTGTGACTTAATAGTTATATCATTATAATTGGTAAAATCAGAAAAACTTTTCGCATCGTTAAAAACTATAAATTCAAAATCAAACTGGATATGTTTTTTTAAAGTAAAATATTGTATCTCTATAAATATAGGATTATTTACAACAGATGTTATAATTTTCATAATTTAAGATATATTTATTCTTTAATTAATTTATATTATTTTATTCTTTTTTTAGTAAAATTTTTTTTATGTTTTTTATTTCTTGTTTTATGATTTTTTGATTTTATATTTTTACCTATAATAGTCCAATGTTTAAAAGGTCTATCTTTTATATAATCCTTAAAAAATCTCCATTGGTGATGTTTTTTGAAAAATTCTTTTGCGTCAAAACCTAAATTACATGAACTTCCCCATTTACATACTAAATGCATTTTCCTAGCTAATTTGCTGTCTGTTATCAAACCATCAACTGCTCCTTGTGGTTGATATGGTACAGGTCTACCTAGTTGTGACATATATTTTCTATCATCCAACTCATAATGAGAACAAACAGTCCGAGACGATGGATTTATTTTGTTTAAATAAACATCGTAATGATCACTAATTATGGATTTGGCTATTGGTATATTTATTTTCCCCTTATGTTTTTGCATTAAATCATATAAACGTACGTTTCTAGCTCCTTGATGA
>Ga0233412_10001546_pt1 | contig 11846 bp, 4 predicted proteins | sample Na_anoxic_4_MG_FD_180667 | JGI IMG/M metagenome (GOLD analysis project Ga0233412, IMG submission 180667) | Seawater microbial communities from Saanich Inlet, British Columbia, Canada - Na_anoxic_4_MG | ecosystem: Environmental > Aquatic > Marine > Inlet | place: Canada: British Columbia... | reverse complement strand
TACAAGAGGAACCTTTATTGTAAGAGCAGATAAGGCTACTCCGATATATTTGGAGTCAGGAACATGGGAAGTAAAGCCGGTTCCTGGTCAAGAGGATTTATTGATTCAGGGAAATTACGGTGGACTCAGCATTCTTGAGAAAGTAGATGGCCAGTGGGTTTTTAAGAACAATGTTGAGGGATTTGATATTTCATCAAAATCATTTGTGTTTGCCGATAATTTTAAATTAGTTGTCAATCATGAGTTTAAAGGTATTCATATATTAGGTTTAGAAAAGGACTATTCAAGAATGAAGAATCTTGCTGTTCTCGGGCCAATGGGATTTGATTCGAATATTTTTAGTCATCAGAATAAGATTCTTTATGCCTCAAATCAAGGTGTTTTTAATTTTGACTATACGGCAGCAACTTTAGTAAAGGATAGCCTCTTTACGTCGCTCTTTTTTAACACGGATGATGCCGTTTTTGGGAAACTGAGCATAGAAGAAGAGAATGGTACCTTATGGGGGTTTTCTCCTCAAAACATTATTTACGTCACGCAAGATAGTTTTGATGGAAAGCCAGAAAAAGAAACGATCTCAATCCCGAATTTTTTTAGACAGAATCAGGGCTTAACCGGCTATGAAAATATTTCAGTTAGTTCTCAGGACAACTTTGTTATCGGTACTGCCAATGGTTATGCCGTTCTTGATGTTGGCAAGTTTCAAGAAAGAGATTACACGATTCAAATTGATGCTGTTCAGGAAAAATTTCAAAATACTGAAAATAAGAATGTGAGTATCGAAGAATCGGGTGAATTTAGTTTTGACAGAAACAGCCTGGTTGTATCCTATAGTATTGCAAACTATGATAAGTACTCTCAAGTTTCATATCAGTATCAGCTATTAGGCTTGTATGACGATTGGAGCAAGTGGGTGAGCGAACCTAACATCTCTTTAGAGAATTTACCTTTTGGGGACTATACCATTAAAATTAGAGGGAGGGTTGGAAACCAACTAACCAAGAATCAAGCATCTTATAGTTTTAAGATAGCCAAACCATGGTATTGGTCTACTACAGCAATAATACTCTATGTGCTTTTTGTTTCACTTATTCTGATTGTAATCAATAGACTCTTTGTTAATTATTATAAGAATCAACGGAACCGGTTGATTGAAGATAATAAGAAAAAAATTGAATTGTCTCAGTTGGAAAGTAGTCAGGAGATCATGAAATTGAAAAACGACCGTCTTAGATCTGAATTAGAAAGTAAGAATAGAGAACTGGCGACTACAGCAATGAGTCTTATTAATAAAAATGAACTGTTGCAGGGAATAAAAAATGATTTGTTGCAGCTTGAAGATACGGCATCAAGAAAAGAAGTAGCCAGGGTGATCGATAAAAACCTAAGTAACAATAGTGATTGGGAGTTTTTTAAAGAAGCCTTTAATAATGCGGATAAGGACTTCTTAAGCAAGATGAAAAATAAGCATCCTGAATTGACTGCAAATGATTTGAAGTTCTGTGCCTTTTTAAGACTGAATTTATCCTCCAAAGAAATTGCTCCTTTACTGAATATCTCAGTAAGAAGTGTCGAAATAAAAAGATATAGACTGCGAAAAAAAATGAATCTGGAACATTCAAAGAACTTAATTGACTACATCTTGGAAATTTAAGCCCCTACAAGTGTTAAGAATAAGTCAATTTCACCACAACATTACCACAACAAATATCTTTTTTAGCTTTACCTAAGCGCTTTGATCCTTTTTTTTTTACCCTTAATAGACAAGTTGAATATCTCTTGAAATACCAATCATGTCGGTATTTTAGATACTATTTTGTCATTAATGTATACTCAATTATCTCAATACTAATGTGAGTCGTATGTTTTTTGTATAGGTTTTTTTTATTGTAAAGCAGCTTTTGTCAATTAATTTTCAGATTCAAATTTAATTGTATGAAGTCAAAAATAATTTTTTTCGTTTTCCTTTTTATTGTTGTTTCGGCCACGGCTCAAAATGTAACAGTAACAGGAGCGGTTAATGAAGGTGCTGATTCACCGTTACCAGGTGTTAGTATTTTGATTAAAGGAACAAGTACTGGAACAGCCACCGACTTTGATGGAAACTTCGTTCTCGAAGATGTTCCTATTTCTTCGGTTCTCGTTTTTTCTTACATAGGTTTTCAAACCTATGAAGTTCAAATTGAGAATGCTGATGTGTTGAACATTACTTTAATTGAGGATGCTGAGTCTTTAGACGAAGTGATATTGATTGGTTATGGAACCCAGTCTAAAAAGGAGATAACCGGTGCAGTTGCAGTTGTGGGGTCTGAAACCATTGAGAAATTGAATCCGGTTAGGGTTGAACAAGCACTACAAGGACAGGTATCAGGTGTGAATATTACATCTAACTCAGGTTCTCCAGGTAGTTCATCCAATATTCGAATAAGGGGTGTTACGACAAATGGTAATAATGATCCACTTATACTTGTAGATGGAGCTGTGATTGAAGACTTAAGTGTTATTAATCCCAATGATATAGAAAGTATAAATGTACTTAAGGATGCTACGGCAGGTATATATGGTGTTCGGGCTGCAAATGGGGTGATACTGATAACAACCAAATCAGGTTCTAAAAGCAGTGACTTAAAATTTGATTTGGATACTTATGCTGGGATACAGGAAACAACCAGAAAAATTCCATCTTTAAATGCAACAGAATATGGCGTGCTGGTTAATGAAAGTTATGCCGCTGGAGGAGATACGCCTCCTTTCTTGGATTTTACCAAGCTAGGAACGGGAACTAATTGGCAAAATGAAATATTCCAGACTGCTCCTATTGCAAATGTAAATTTTGCTGTAAATAAGGGTTGGGAAGATTCAAAACTTTCTGTTGGAACTTCTTATTTGACGCAAGACGGTATAGTAGGTGGCAGTGATGCTAACTTCAATCGTTTTACAGGTAGGGTTAATTATAATTTAGATTTTTTGAAGAATTTCAAATTGAATACTTCGGCTATCTATTCAAAGACGAACAGAAAGAATCTTAGTGAGAATGCTTTGGGATCAGTTTTGTTTAATGCTTTGAATATGGCTCCTAATTTGACAGTAAGAGACGCAAATGGAGAATACACCTTGGCAGAAGGCTTAGGAAATGAAGTAATTAATCCAGTTGCTCAAATTGAAAATACCTATAATGAAACCCATGTAGATAAAATTACTGGAGTCATTGGTTTGAACTATTCATTTTTAGAGCATTTTACTGCTGAATCAAGGTTTCAGTTCAACTATTCAGAAGTAGCAGGAAAGGTATTTATGCCTGAAGTATATTATGGATCAGGAAAGGTATTTAATGTTACTAGAAATAGTGTAAATGAATACCAGAATATTTACAGAGATTATACTTGGGACAATTTTATAACTTATAAAAACAGTTGGGCAGACACTCATAATCTGACGGCACTTCTTGCGATGTCAGTATTCCAATCAACGGGTCAGTTTTCTGGATTTACAGGATTTGATATTCCTGATAACTCTTTTGAAAATGCCAGTATTGAGAATGCATCAGATGTTGTTGATAATTATATCAACGGTGGTGACACATATGATACAAGATTACTTTCATATTTCACAAGAGCTCAATACGATTACAAAGGAAAGTATTTATTATCTGTTGTTTTGCGTAGAGATGCATCTACGAGATTTGGTCCTGAAAACAGAGCCGGTTATTTCCCATCGGTTTCAGCCGGGTGGGTGATGACAGATGAATCTTTTATGGAAAAAACATCATGGCTTAATTTCTTAAAAATTAGAGCTAGTTATGGAATTGTTGGTAATGACCGTATTCCTGATTATGGTTATGTCTCTCTTTTAAATGGAGAAGCTACCTATGTTTTAAATGATGAATTAATCTATGGTAAGGCCGAAGGAGCTTTAGCTAATCCAGAGATAAAATGGGAAAAACAAAAAACACTTGATATAGGTCTTGACATGAAATTTTTGGATAATAAGATTGATGTCACGATGGATTACTTTAATAAAACGACAGATGATTTATTACTGGTTCCTCAGGTTTCAGGAATCTTAGGAGCAGCTGCTCCTGGTTCAAGACCGCCTATTGTTAATGCCGGGTCTGTTGAAAATAAAGGGTTTGAGTTTCAGATCGCTTATAGAGAAGATATCTCTGATGATTTTAGATTCAATATCAGTTATAATATGACCTATTTGAAGAATGAAGTAACTTTTGTATCAGGCGATAATGGTTTTGTTACCGGAGGTTCATTCGGTGTCGGACAAGAGCCACCATCAAGGATGGAAGTTGGTCAGCCTATTGGTTATTTCTATGGACTTAAAACCGATGGCGTTTTTCAAAATGAAGCTGAAGTTGCAAGTCATGCTACGCAAACCTATGCTTCACCCGGAGACTTACGCTATGTGGATACAAATAATGACGGACAGATTAACGAGGATGACAGAACTTATATTGGAGATCCGATTGCACCATGGACTATGGGTCTTAATTTAGGAATGAACTATAAACGTTGGGATTTTGGAATGTATTTTTTCTCTTCAATTGGCAATGAGATTGTTAGGAATTATGAGCGTAACCAACCCTTGACGAACAGAAGTGCTTATTTTTTGAATAGATGGACTGGTGAAGGTAGTACAGATTCTTTCCATAGAGTGACTACGGGAGCCAATTCGAACGGATTGTTTTCAGACTTTTATGTAGAGGATGCTTCCTATTTGAGAATTCAAAATATTCAATTGGGCTATACATTTAACACAGATAATTCGAAGGGTATTGATAAATTCAGATTATACACTTCAGTTAATAACGCATATACATTTACAAAGTATACAGGATATGACCCATCGGCATCTACCGGTGAACCTATTGGAGGAGGTATAGATCAAGGATTTTATCCTGTTCCAAGAACCTATATGTTAGGTGTAAATCTTAAATTTTAATAACTATGAAAACACTTAAAATAACATCAATACTATTTGTATTTGTATTTACGATAGTTACGTCATGCAGTGATGATTTTGTGGATGTTGAATCACAGGATCAGAATTCTGAAGACTATTTTAATAGTGAAGGTGACTATCAGGATGCTTTAATTGGAGCATATGATCTTTTACAATCTTCATATATAAATGTCATGCTCGGAGAAATTGCTTCGAATAACACCTTAGCTGGTGGTGAAAGCGCAAATGATGTCGTTGGAATTCAAGAAATTGATGACATGATTCATACACCTGTTAACGCGCAACTCAGAGATATATGGAGTTGGATGTATGCAGGAGCGAATCGTGCGAATTATATCATGGAGTTTCAAGACAAAACGGATTTTCCAAATAAGAATGTAGTGCTGGCGCAAGCCCGTTTTCTAAGAGCTTACTATTATTTTGAATTGGTCAAATGGTTCGGAGATGTTCCGTTTTCAGTAGATAAAAGGATTCAGTTTGGTGATCAGTTTGAATTAGACAGAACACCCAAAGCAGAAATTTATGCTCAGTTAGAGAGTGATTTGATTTTCGCTTCTGAAAATTTACCAGTATCATGGGAAGAGTCAGAAACAGGACGCGCAACAAAAGGTTCGGCCCAAGCGCTTCTGGGTAAGATCTATTTGTATCAGGAGAAATTTTCAGATGCAGCCGTTGCCTTTGAGCAAGTGATTGCCGGGCCTTATACCTTAACGACTGATTACAATACGATCTTTGAACAAGAGGGCGAAAACAATATGGAATCCATCTTTGAAGTGCAGTACACTGATAAAGAAGGAGCCGGGTTTGGATGTCTTCAATGTAGTGAAGGGAATGTAGCGGTTGGTTTTAATGGTATCAGAAACTATAGTGGTCCTACATTTGATTCAGGATTTAGTTTTAATGTGCCAACACAAGAAGCAGCTGACCAATATGAAGCAGCTGACTTGAGAAAGGATGTTGCCATTCTTGATATTGTCGCCTGGTCAGTAGAAACCGGAGCAACTTATGCAGAAGGATACGAGCATACCGGATTTTATAACAGAAAATATATAGCACGTCAAGGTGATTTGAATACAGGAGATGCGAATCTTACCAATCCAAATAATTACAGAGCGATTCGCCTGGCTGATGTATTGTTAATGGCTGCAGAAGCTTATAATAGAGGAGGTCTTGATGATAGTAAGGCACTTCTTTATTTGAATCGAGTAAGAGTAAGAGCCGGATTAGGAGAGTCTAATGAGACAGGTACATCATTAACAAGTGCCATTTATCAGGAAAGACGTTTGGAATTGTTAGGTGAAGGTCATCAATTTTTTGATCTGGTAAGAACTGGCAGAGCCGCACAAGAAATACAAGGATTTACAAGTGGGAAGCATGAATTGTTCCCTATTCCTTCAATAGAAATAGAATTAGCAGGAGATCGTTGGGCACAAAACCCCGGTTATTAAAAATAAATAAAAAGAAGAAAGATGAAATATTTAAAAACCCTTTTAGTATTAATTATTTTTGGATCGGCATTTGTTGCTTGTGAAGATAACGAGGTGTCTTATGCTTTTCAAGAAATATCTGCTCCGACAAACGTCACGAGTGTTTTTGAAATCGCTCAGGACGATTCAGGAGTAGTGACAGTAACTCCTTCAGGTGAAGGAGCACAATCGTTCAATGTCTACTTTGGAGACGTTGAAGATGAAACGCCAGAAGTGGTGACCCCAGGAGGTTCACTTGATCACGTTTATGCTGAAGGTCAATTTAGCGTAAGAGTTATAGGAGTTGGATCAACTTCATTGACTAGTGAGTTTACACAAGTGATTAATGTATCATTTAGTGCTCCAGAAAATTTGGAGGTTACCATAGATCAAAGCAATCCTAATCCAAAATTAATAAAAGTAAGCGCAAGTGCTGACAACGCAACTATGTTTGATGTTTATTTTGGAGATGTGGAAGATGAAGAACCATCTCAATTGATGCCTGATAGCGAAATTGAGCATATCTATGAAGCATCTGGAGATTATACAGTGAGAGTAGTTGCCAAAGGTGCGAGTGCTGAAACATTGGAATACACTGAAGATATAACTATAGGAGATGCATCAGGAGCTATGGCCTTGCCTATTACTTTTGATGACCCTGCAGTGAACTATGCTTTTGGGACATTTGGAGGAACAACTTTTGAAGTAGTTGATAATCCTGATTTATCAGGCGTAAATGCTGAAGCATCAAAAGTTGGTGCGGTAACAAATTCTGGTGTGAACTGGGAAGGAGTGGCTGCTGATCTTGGAACACCAGTTGATTTTGTTGGAGAGAACAAAACGATTACTATTAAATTCTGGTCAGACGTTACGCTACCGGTATTATTGAAATTTGAAGGTGGTGTAGACGGTGAAAGAGAAAATGAAGTAACTGCCACACATGGTGGTACAGGATGGGAATTATTGAGTTTTAATTTCGCTACAGATGCAATTAAGAGTTATATAGATGGCGATGAAACTAATGGTGAGCCATTTGTGCCAACAGGTAAATATGGCACGATGGTTATCTTTATTGACGGACCTGGAGAATCAGCGGGTACATTCTATCTTGATGATATTGAACAAGAAGCTGCTGACTTAAATTGTGTTGCAGAAACGGATGAGAATATTGATCCAGCTGCTGGTGACATCAATTGGACATTCAAAACCAAAGATATAGCACATAGTTTTGAGCCATTCGGAAATATTGCTTCTGAAATAGTAGATAATCCTAAGGCCACAGGTATCAATGAAAGTTGTAATGTACAGAGTTATATTAAAACAGCTGGTTGCGAAACCTGGTCAGGTGTTGGTAAACCTTTGGCCAATGCAATAGATTTAACTAGTGCTCCTAATAAAGCATTTAAGTTGATGGTTTATGGTGAATCTAAAATAACAACAGTTACGTTACAATTAGAGTTTGAACCATTCCCTAACACAGATCCATTGGTTGCGATTAATCAAGACATGACAAAAGTAGGTGAGTGGGAAGAATTAACGTTTGATTTCTCTGAACATTCAGATAAGACTTTTAAGAGTATAATTGTTTACTTTGACAGAGACAATGCTTGTGATGATGCCGTTTATTATTTTGACAACTTAAAACAAGTTGCTGGTGATGATAATGGCGGAGGTACTGCAGGTCCAACAAGTTTTCCTATAGACTTTGAGACTCCTGCAACAGGTGGAAGCTCTAAATGGGATGTTTTTGAAGCTGATACACCACCACTAGAAGTAATTGCTAATCCTGATATGTCAGGAGCTAACGCTACTGCTACAGTTGCTAAATTTACTGCAAAACTAGGTGGTGCCGATTATGCTGGAACTGTAACTGAGTTGAGTCAGAAATTTACGCTTGACGCATCAAATAGTACAGTGTCTATTATGGTTTGGAAATCTGTAATTAGTGATGTAGGAATTAAGTTTGAATCAAATAAAGCATCTACTGGTGAAATAAAAATAAAGAACACTAAGATTAATGAATGGGAAGAGATTGTATTTGATTTTTCAGGTAAAATAGGAGAGCCATCTTCTACTGATATTGACGCGATCGTTGTATTTCCAGACTTTGATGCGAGAACACAGGATAACATAGTCTATTTTGATAATATTACGTTGTCATCAAGTAGTGGTGGTGGATCTGACGAACCAACAACTGCTGCACCAACTCCAGGACAAGATCAGGCGAATGTTACATCTTTATTCAGCGATGCTTACACGGATGTTACAGTTGACACTTGGAGAACAGATTGGTCATCAGCTACGCTTGAAGATGTTACCATTGATGGAAGTGCAATGAAAAAATACAGTGCTTTAGATTTTGTAGGAATTGAAACGGTTTCTTCAACAGTTGATGCGAGTAACATGACTCATTTTAGAACTGATGTATGGTCTGCTGATTTTACAACTTTTAAAGTTAAGTTAGTTGATTTTGGAGCTGATGGAATGTTTGGAGGAGGAGATGATTCAGAACATGAAATCACTATTGACAATCCTTCTCAAGAAGAATGGGTTAGTTTGGATATTCCAATGAGTGAATTCACCGGATTGACTGCAAGAGGGCATATTGCACAGTATATATTAGTAGGTGCTCCAACGGGAAGTAATACGGTTTTTGTTGATAATGTTTATTTCTATAACGATGGTACCGGAGGTGGAACACCTGCAACAGAGCCAACCACTGCTGCGCCAGCACCTGGAGTGGCAGCTGCCAATGTAATTTCAATGTTTAGTGATGCTTATGATGATGTTACAGTTGATACTTGGAGAACCGACTGGTCTTCTGCAACACTTGAAGACGTTGCTGTTGATGGTAATGCAACTAAAAAGTACAGTGCTTTGGATTTCGTAGGAATCGAGACTGTAACTGCTCAGATAGACGCTACTTTAATGACACAATTCCATCTTGATGTATGGTCTGCTGACTTTACTGAATTTAAAGTGAAACTTGTTGATTTTGGAGCTGATGGTGGATTTGGTGGAGGAGATGATGTGGAACATGAAATTACGATTACCAGCCCTGCCCAGGGAGAATGGGTTAGTCTGGATTTAGATCTATCAGATTTCACAGGTTTAACGACAAGAGCCAATATTGCACAAATCATTCTCGTTGGTGCGCCAACAGGAAATAATACTGTATATGTTGACAACATGTATTTTCATAACTAGAAATGTCTAAAAGATAAAACGACTTTAATATGAAGACAATCAATAAAATCGTATTCTCATTGATAATGCTATTTATTATCAATGGATGTCAGGAGGAAGTGCCTCAGCTGGACACCTTATACGTCCCCACGAACCTGGGGTTGACAGCAGATGTTTCTGCTGATGGTACTGGACTTGTAAATTTTCAGGCAACGGCTTCAGAAGCACTGAATTACCATTTTTACTTTGGGAATAGCGATAGTGAAGATGCATTTGTTTCATCAGATGGTAAAGCTTCAAATTATTATAAAAAGACGGGTACAAACACGTATTTGGTCAAAATCGTAGCCTTTGGCGAAGGGGGAGTTTCCTCTAGTATCACAGAAGAAGTAGAGGTTTTTGTTGATTTTGAAGTTCCACAAGACCTTATTAAATCACTTACCAACAATAGTTCTAAGAAATGGTATTGGAAGCAGGATGTTTCGGGCCATTTAGGTGTTGGACCACTGTTTAACGATGCGGGTGAAGTGGTATCTGATCCTACTTATTATGCTGCAGCTCCAAATGAAAAAGAAGGATTATGCTTATATGAAGATGTACTAACATTTTCTGATAACGGCGATGGAACTTATGGTTATACCTTAGAAAACCAAGGGAATACTTTTTTCCATGCTGATGAGATTCAGGATGCTATTGGAGAGCCTGGTCCAGGAGGTGATGCCTGTTATCCTTATGATACCTCAGGAAACAAAGAAGTGTTGTTCAGTCCGATTAATTCGGGAGTGAATCCATCTACAGGAGTGAACATGGACTTTACCAATGACGGTTTTATGAGCTATTTTGTTAATTCTAGTTCTTATGAGATTATGTCTATTACGAATGAACAACTCGTAGTACGTGTGATTCAGCAACGAAACGAATTAGCATGGTACCATATATTTTCAAGCGTCGAGGCTGGAAGTGGCCCGGGTCCTGATCCTGAGTATTCAGATTTGATATGGCAAGATGAGTTTGATGTTGATGGTGCTCCATTAGCAGCTAACTGGAATTATGATATCGGAACAGGTCGTAATGGCTGGGGTAATTTTGAAGCTCAGTATTATACTGACCGTCCTGACAATGTTGTTGTAGCAGATGGTTTGTTAAAAATAACCGCTAAGAAAGAAAACTATGAAGGAGAGGAATATACTTCTTCACGTCTGAAGACCGAAGGAAAATTTGATTTTACCTATGGAAGAATGGATGTTAGAGCAAAATTACCTGATGGAGGAGGAACATGGCCTGCCATATGGACTTTAGGCTCTAATTTTTCAATAGTAGGATGGCCAAAATGTGGGGAGATTGATGTTATGGAGTATGTTGGTAACAACCCTGGAATTGTGCAAAGTGCCTTGCATACGCCATCAAGCTCTGGAAACACGGTTAATGTAAAAAGTACTTCTATCACAAATGAAACGACAGAGTTTCATGTTTATTCAGTGATCTGGTCTGAAAGCCAAATAAGTTTTCTAATCGATGATGAAAGATTCTATACCTACAAACCCGCTATTCAGGATGAAAATACGTGGCCATATACAGCCTCTCAGTTCTTGATATTGAATATAGCAATGGGTGGTAACCTTGGAGGTACGATTGATCCTGACTTTACGGAGACAGTGATGGAAATCGACTATGTAAGGGTTTACCAATAAATTAGTTATTATTTGAAACGCAGGCAATGGGGGCCTGCGTTTTTTTGCTTTTGGTGATTGCCAATATAGTATCAATAGAATTTAATTATTAATATTAAATTTGGCATTCCCTTAATAAATTGGAGCCATATGAGAAATAAAATTAATATTTCAAAAGTATTCCTGACAGCAATGCTGATCATTTTAATGGTAACTGCATGTGGAAAGTCTGTTAAGGAGTCGCCCGAAGTAGAAAAAGAAGCAGCTCCTATCAGTATTTCTGAAACAGCCGTTTATACTACGGCTCATCAATCAGACCTAAACCTGTCACATACTGGAACAGTAAGTTTTGAAAAATTTAAGCAGCCTCTTGAAACCGAAGCTTCAATTCTTGTTAATAGAGATCGTTTGCATCAAACTTTTGTAGGGATCGGTGCTGCTTTAACCGATGCTTCTGCTGAAACTTTTTACAAGCTTGACAAAGACCAACAGGATCTATTTATGGAAGCTTATTATAGCATCGATAAAGGGATTGGATATTCATTGGCAAGAA
>Ga0233412_10001545_pt1 | contig 11849 bp, 12 predicted proteins | sample Na_anoxic_4_MG_FD_180667 | JGI IMG/M metagenome (GOLD analysis project Ga0233412, IMG submission 180667) | Seawater microbial communities from Saanich Inlet, British Columbia, Canada - Na_anoxic_4_MG | ecosystem: Environmental > Aquatic > Marine > Inlet | place: Canada: British Columbia... | reverse complement strand
TCTGAACATTGGTGATTCCGTTCATGTTGAGGATATTAAACTCCCGGACGGAATTACGACAACGGAAGAAAAGCATCTGACCATAGCTGTTATAGCCGCACCTTCTGCCATACCTGAAGAAGAGGTCGAAGAAGAAGGTCTGGAAGAGATTGAGGGAGAAGCAGCAGAGACGGAAGCAGGGAGTACTGAAGAAGAACGGGCTCAAGAAAAAACAGGTGAATAGCAACTATACTGTATCCGGGAATCAGCATAAATATGAGAGCTGCTTCTATTCTGCATTCTGTGTTCTGACTTCAGGGTGATTACTAAAAAGTGTATTTGATTGCAGGTCTCGGCAACCCCGGGCCAGAATATAAGGACACAAGACATAATATAGGTTTTAAGGTAATTGACCTTTGGAGCAATGAACTGGGAGTACGTCTGACCAGTAGTCGCTTTCGGTCAAAGAATATTCTGACAAGATTTGAGAACAAAAAAATTGCTCTCCTTTGCCCTTTAACCTTTATGAACCAAAGCGGCAATTCAATAAGGGCATTTGCTGACTACTATAACCTTGAAAGCAAGAACATCCTGATCACACATGATGACGTGGATCTTCCGGTTGGGAGAATAAAAGTTGTAAGAAAAGGCGGTGCAGGGGGGCATAAAGGCATATTATCTATTATCCAGCATTTGGGCAACATGCAATTCCCCCGAATAAAAATCGGTGTGGGACGTCCACGTTATGAAGAATCTGTTGAAAAGTATGTCCTCACACCCTTTTACAGTGACCAGAAGGACATCATTGAAGAAGCAATCCATCTCGCAGCTAATGCATGCAAATTGTTCATTTCAGAGGGGATTGAATCGGCAATGACTAATATCAATCACCAAGTTTTATTAAACAAGGAGGGAAGAAGCTAATGCAAGGACTAACCATTTATGCACCATTTTTAGGAATTCTTAGTCTGATTATTGCCATGCTAATTTATAACTATGTCAAAAAACAGCCCAATGGCAGCCCATTGATGCAGGAATTAGAAAATATGATCCATGAAGGCGCCATGGCATTTTTAAAGAGAGAATACTCCATATTAATCATCTTTATAGCAGTCGTGTTTGTTGTGTTGGGGTTATTGCTGGGAGAGTGGAAAACCTCTGTTGCATTTTTGACCGGCGCTCTGTGCTCCATGCTGGCAGGTTTTTCAGGCATGACCGCAGCGACGAGGGGCAACTCCCGAACTGCAGAGGCCGCAAACAAATACGGCCAGGCCAAGGCCCTCAACGTCTCTTACTTTTCAGGCTCAGTCATGGGCTTGGCTGTTGCCGGTCTTGGGCTTCTGGGATTAGGATTCTGGTTCTGGATTTATGGGGGTGATCCGGCAACTGCTAAATATATCAATGGTTTTGCCATGGGAGCAAGCTCCATCGCCCTGTTTGCCCGTGTGGGTGGAGGTATATATACCAAGGCCGCAGATGTTGGAGCTGACCTGGTTGGAAAGGTAGAGGCAGGCATTCCTGAAGATGATCCTCGAAACCCCGGGGTAATTGCTGATAACGTAGGTGATAACGTAGGTGATATTGCAGGGATGGGTGCCGACATCTTTGAATCATTTGTAGGTTCGGTGATTGCCACTATAGCTATTGCTGCAACATTGACAATAACTCCTGAATTCCTGGCCAAATTCCCTATTCTAAAAGACCTTGATCCAGTGGCGATCAAACTAAAATACATGGCCATGCCCATCCTGGTTGTTATTGCCGGGATGATCAGTTCATGGGCAGGAGTCTTTTCCATCAAGATATTCCAGAAGGGCAGCCCGGCAGGGGCTTTGAGATATACCACCTTTGTGGCTGCTATCATCTTTATAATACTCACCATAATTGTAACCAAGTATCTCGGCATGCCCACAGGCGCCTTCTGGGCAGTGTTTTCCGGGCTTCTATGTGGAATTGCCATTGGTCTCCTTGCCGAGTACTATACATCCGGTCCTCCTGTCCGCCGTATTGCAGAACAGACAAAGACCGGGTCGGCTACCGTCATCATTTCAGGACTGGCTGTTGGCATGCAGTCTACATACCTCCCAATCCTGGGCATTTGCGTAGCTACCTTTGTAGGTTTTCAGACTGCCGGGATCTACGGAATTGGTCTTTCGGCCGTTGGTATGCTGGCAACTGTCGGTGCAACCATGACCGTTGATGCATACGGTCCCATTGCAGATAATGCCGGTGGTATATCGGAGATGGCAGGGCTCGGGCCTGACACAAGGAAGATTACTGACAGCTTAGATTCCCTTGGCAACACTACTGCTGCCATCGGTAAAGGGTTTGCCATTGGTTCTGCGGCCCTTACTGCACTGGCTCTGTTCGTAGCCTTTTCTCAGTCAGCCGGTCTGGATATTATCGATATGAGAAACCCGATGGTGGTAATCGGCTGCTTTATCGGCGGCATGGTCCCCATGCTATGCGCTGCACTGACCATGACTTCGGTAGGCAAGGCTGCCTTCAGCATAGTGGAAGAGATTCGGCGTCAGTTCCGGGAAATTCCCGGACTGTTGGAAGGAAAAGAAGGCGCCAAACCGGAACCGGCGATATGCGTCTCCATTGCTACTAATTCGGCCCTGAGGGAGATGGTAGCCCCGGGCCTGATCGCGGTCCTTACTCCTGTAGCAGTTGGTTTTCTTTTAGGCAAAGAAACCTTAGGCGGTATGCTATTAGGCGCTACGGTAATGGGTGCATTTCTTGCCCTCTTTATGGCAAATAGCGGCGGTGCCTGGGATAATGCAAAAAAATGGATTGAAGAAGGTAACTTGGGCGGAAAAGGCTCTGATAGCCATAAGGCCGCAGTAGTCGGTGATACTGTTGGTGATCCTTTCAAAGATACGTCCGGTCCTGCCATGAACATCCTTATCAAATTGATGTCAGTGGTTTCTCTTGTGATTGCGCCAACCCTGCCTGCGGTAGGCTTGCTTTTGGGACTGTAAATAGAGTCTGAACGAAAACCATTTTTTCACCCGGAAAAACCCTGGTTTTCGTTCGGATACCAAATATTCAATGTTTGACCATCGATCCGGCTTTGTAAAGGGCATTTCTCGAAATTCGATTATGGGGGTATAAATGTTTAATGTAGGTGATTTAGCTGTCTATCCTTCGCATGGTGTTGGCATCATCGAAAAGATTGAATCACAGGAAATCTCAGGTTGCCGGCAGGACTTTTATGTCATGCGAATTCTTGACAATGACATGATTATCATGATCCCTACAAATAATGTTAATAATGTTGGATTAAGAGATGTTATCGGGAACGCCGAAATCGAGAAGCTTTACTCTATTCTTGAAAAAAAAGACGTCATTATTGACAATCAAACCTGGAATCGCCGGTATAGAGAATACATGGATAAAATCAAAACCGGGTCTATTTTTGAGGTTGCAGAGGTCTATCGTGATCTCCTGATTCTCAAAATTGAGAAAGATCTCTCTTTCGGTGAAAGAAAAATGCTGGATACAGCGAGAAGCCTTCTTGTAAAAGAAATATCTCTTGCCAAAAAAGTTGAAGAAGACGAGATAGAAAAAGACCTCGACAGAATGTTTTCTTAACCAACCTATTTACACAGTGGAAAAAAAATCAGGCAGAATCTTCCGCTATAAGGCCCCTGACAATAGCCGGGAAGTTCGCTTAGACTCCTTTTTAGCTTCTTCTTTAACCGGCCTGTCACGTTCAAGAATAAAGGCTCTTATAAAAAGCGGAGACGCAAAGGTAAACAATTGTCGCTCAAAACCAAGCTATAAACTAAAGGCACACGATGAGATCCTTCTTTCAATCCCTGCTCCAACAGCGTCTATTCTGAAACCTGAGACAATTGATTTTTCTATTATACATGAAGATAACTCAATTATTATTATAGACAAACCGGCCGGACTTGTTGTTCACCCCGGGCCCGGTCACTCCACAGGCACATTGGTTCACGGCCTGCTTGATTATTGCCAGGATCTTTCCGGGATCGGCGGCATATTACGACCTGGGATTGTTCATAGACTCGACAGAGACACTTCAGGCCTTTTGCTTATTGCAAAAAACGATCACGCTCACACCTTTCTTGCCGATCAGTTCAAGTCCGGTACTGTGAAAAAGCAATACGTAGCGCTTGTGCATGGTCAGGTAAAAGAACATGGAGGAAAGATTGATCTCCCTATTGGCCGTCACCCTGTTAGGAGAAAAGAAATGTCAATTGCGCTATCAGGAGGCAGGCGGGCACTTACATTCTGGCATAAAATTGAAGAGTTTCATGGCGGGATTTCCCTTCTCTCGGTTGTAACAAAGACTGGACGATCCCACCAGATTCGGGTGCATCTTTCCCATATTGGCCACCCTGTTGCAGGTGATAAGGTATATGGACACGGCCTGAACTGGTGGAAAAGACACCCCCTCCACAGAAAAGGTGGGCTTCAGCCAATAAAAAGACAAATGCTCCATGCAAGGTCTTTAGGGTTCACCCATCCAGATGAAGATCGCTATATGGAATTTGAAGCACCTGTTCCAGACGATATGGAACATATTATTAGGGCCCTGAGAATGTTAAATTCCCATAATCATGCAAATATTACGTAAAGGCCTTGACATAAATAAATATAGGCACTAAATTATTAGTAGCAAAAGAAATTTCCTGCCTTAGCTAACCTGCTGAGCAAATTTTTCTAACTCAAATACTAATGGGAGTGAAAAAAGCGAATAAAAACATTTATGCTTTAGCCCATACCGTGTGACCTGTTTAGCCTTCCAGTAGCTACCCACGAGATTATATTTGAAGAACTAATATATGTGCAGTGTGGTTATGAGATCTTTTCTGAGTGACTGGCGGAAGGCCTCCATGTCCCTGTAATCAGCAAATATTTTACTGAAAAACGCTAAATTGTTATCATAAGAGACAATTTCAATCAGAGAGCAAAAGGAGATGTTTTGTAATTGCTCATAATTTTATTTTAATGGAGAAGAAGTATGAATTTAGTAGAACTTAAAAAAATGAAGATTAGTGAATTGACTGATATAGCAAAGGAATTCAATGTTGAAGGCGCATCAGGGATGCCCAAACAGGCACTTATTTTCTCGCTGCTACAAGCAAATTCAGATCGAAAAGTCCCTATATATGGAGAGGGCGTTCTGGAGATCCTGCCGGACGGCTTCGGTTTCCTCAGGGCTCCTGACGCTAATTATCTTCCTGGCCCTGATGATATCTATATCTCTCCCTCGCAAATTCGACGTTTCAATTCAAGAACAGGTGATACTATCACTGGCCTGATTCGACCGCCAAAAGACTCAGAAAGATATTTTGCCCTTCTAAAGGTAGAGAAAATCAACCATGAAGACCCGGAATTGGCCAGAGAAAAAATCTTATTTGATAATCTGACACCCCTTTACCCCGATGACCGGATTAACCTGGAAACAATACCGAAAAATTACTCTGCAAGAATCATGGATTTAATGACACCAATTGGAAAAGGCCAGCGAGGTCTGATTGTTTCTCCTCCCAGGACTGGAAAGACCATGCTTCTTCAAAATATCGCAAACAGTGTGACCGCCAACGATAAGAGTATTCATAAAATTGTACTACTTATAGATGAAAGACCGGAGGAAGTGACCGACATGTCTCGATCCGTGGAAGCAGAAGTCATCAGCTCAACCTTTGATGAACCTCCTCAACGCCACGTCCAGGTAGCTGAAATGGTTATCCAGAAAGCCAAGAGGTTAGTAGAACACAAGCGTGATGTTCTTATTCTTTTAGACAGCATTACACGACTGGCTCGTGCCTATAACTCAGTTGTTCCACCAAGCGGAAAAATACTTTCTGGCGGCCTGGATTCCAATGCCCTGCATAAACCTAAACGTTTTTTTGGCGCAGCAAGGAACATCGAGGAAGGTGGAAGCCTGACCATTATCGCTACCGCCCTTATTGATACTGGGAGCAGGATGGATGAGGTTATCTTTGAGGAATTTAAAGGCACCGGAAATATGGAAATACACTTAGATCGAAAACTTACTGAAAGGCGTGTTTTTCCATCCATAGATATTAATCGTTCCGGTACCAGGAAAGAAGAGCTTTTATTAGATGAGGCTGATTTGAACCGTATTTGGATATTGCGTAAACTCCTTGCACCATTAACACAGGTTGACAGCATGGAATTTTTACTTGAAAAAATAAAGACGACAAAAGACAATAATGAGTTTCTTGCTTCTATGAGTGGATAGTTCTAACTTTAAGATAGGAGCCTTCGATCTTTTGACCTTAGAAGTTTAATGATATTTGTACAAAAGGAGAAATAATAAATGAAAAACGGCATCCATCCAGAATATCACAAGACTACAGTGCGATGTGCATGTGGCAACGAATTCGAGTCAGGCTCCACGGCAAAGGAAATAACCGTGGAAATTTGTTCCAAATGCCACCCCTTTTTCACTGGAAAACAGAAATTGGCGGATTCAGCCGGCAGGGTTGAACGCTTTAAAAGGAAGTATGCTAAATTCAATAGTACATCCGCAGAGAATAAGCCCAAACAGTAACTCAAAGGGTATTTATGAGCCTGTTGATTTATGAGGATTTTCGTTCAAGATCAAGTCGAAGATTCCAGGCTTATCGCGGAAGGCATACGAAAAAATAACCGCAGGCAAACAGTTGATATTCCGAGGATTACTTTTGAGCATAACGTAGAGATTGGGCGAAAAGATGTTTAATCAACGGGCTCATTTATCATTCCTTTGCTCTTGATATTAACCTGGCAATTAGATAGTCTAACTCCGTCATGCCGGACTTGATCCGGCATCCAGTACCCACCTGGATTCCGGCTTTCGCCGGAATAACAATATTGAGGTATTTAATTGCCGGAGTAATATATGATGGGCCTCCCCGAGGAATAAATTTATAACTGGATTATCAAAAAGGTTTATTTGTGATGTTTGGAAAAATTAAAGAGATTGAAAAGCACTATGATGAGATTGAAAAGCTGTTAAGCATGCCAAAGGTAATCCAGGATCAGGAAACATATCAGAAATATGCCAAAGAACACAGCCATCTCACACCGATCATAACCACTTTCCGAAAACATCAATCTACCGAGGATGAGATTGAAAATAACCAGTCTTTGTTACATGATCCTGATCCGGAAATAAGAAAACTTGCCAAAGAAGAAATTGGAATTCTCCGCTCAGATTTGAAGACACTCGAAAAAAAACTCAAAATGGATCTCCTCCCAAAGGACCCTAACGACGAAAAAAATATTCTTCTCGAAATAAGGGCAGGTACTGGTGGTGAGGAAGCCGCACTTTTTGTTGCCGATCTCTTCAAGATGTACAACCGATATGCAGAATTGAAGAAATGGAAAACAGAAATTCTTAGTCAAAATATTACCGGAATCGGCGGTCTCAAGGAAATCATCATACTCGTTGAAGGCCAAAAAGTTTACAGCCGCTTCAAATATGAAAGCGGGGTTCATCGTGTTCAAAGGGTTCCTGAAACTGAGACACAGGGCCGGATACATACATCAGCCGTCACAGTGGCTGTCCTTCCGGAGGCGGAAGAAATTGATGTTGAAATCAACCCTGAAGATCTCCGTATCGATGTATATCGCTCTTCCGGCCCCGGGGGCCAGCATGTAAACAAAACGGATTCTGCAGTTCGAATCACCCATCTTCCTTCAGGCCTTGTGGTCACGAGCCAGGCCCAGAAATCCCAACACAAAAACAAGACAAAGGCCATGAAGGTCCTTCGGTCTCGACTCCTCGACATACAACAGGCTGAACAGCAAACAAAAATTTCTGAAGAACGCAAAAGCATGGTCGGATCAGGAGACAGGAGTGAAAGAATCAGGACCTACAATTTCCCGCAGGGAAGGGTCACAGACCACAGGATCAACCTTACCCTTTACAAGCTGGAGTCTATTCTGCAGGGAGAAGTGGACCCGGTTATTAACCCTTTGATAACTCATTTCCAGGCCGAAGCACTAAAAGCTAAATAAAGGGGGGTTATGAGTCCCAAAACCTGGGCCATAAAAAACCTCTTAAAGGTAACAAGTGATTATCTTAAAGAAAAACAGATAGAAAGTCCTCGTCTGACCGCCGAAATTCTTCTGGCCCACCAGCTCAACATTGACAGGGTGTCTCTCTATATAAATTTCGATCAACCCTTAGAGGAATTAGAGCTTTCAGGCTATCGTTCGCTTATCAAGCGACGACTTCAACATGAACCTCTGCAATATATAACCGGCGTCCAGGAGTTCTGGTCTCTAAATTTTATTGTTAATCCTCAGGTCCTCATCCCCAGGCCTGAAAGTGAGATGCTGGTTGAGTTGACTATTAATCAGCTAAAGGCCTCTGATGCATTTGGAAATCATCCGCCCAGGATCCTGGAACTTGGAACCGGCTGCGGTGCCGTTACCATATCATTAGCCAAAGATATCCGGGAAGCCGAAATTTGGGCCACAGATATATCTTCGGAAGCCCTCAAACTGGCCACTCTCAATGCAAAAAAACACGGAGTGAATGACAGGATCGAATTCAAGCGTGGTGACCTCTGGAACCCATTAATAGATCAGGATATAACGTTTGACATTATTCTATCCAATCCTCCCTACATTGCATATGAAGAATACAATGATCTTCCTCCGGAAATTCGCGACCATGAGCCAAGGACGGCCCTGGATGGAAAAAGAGGTGGCATGTATTACATTGAAAAAATTCTCAGGGAAGGGCCACGCTTTTTAAAACATGGAGGCTTTATACTGCTTGAAATGTCACCTGATCAGACCAATAAAGCTCTGGGCCTGATAAGTCAAATAAATGGTTATGGAGAGTCATCCCGGATCAAGGATTACAGTCATCGATACAGGGTGGTGATGGCACAAAGGGCATAGGAGGCTGTCTGAGTTAATGGCTATTTTTCTCTCTGAGCCGTAGGATCTACGAGCCGGAGGCCCAATCTCTACGTCAGGCTCAAATTATATTCCTCGAAATACTTAAATGTATTCCTGCATGCCCCGTAGGTCCGGAAGATCGTACTGGGGTGGTTATAATTTTCGCCTTCCTTGATCTTTAAAAAACTATCTCATTCTCGGACGGCCTCTTAAGATTCTCTCACTCGCCGAGATAGGCCTTTTTTACTTCCTCATTCTCGAGCAGGTTTGCTGAGGTGTCGGCCAGGACAATTTCACCGGTTTCAAGCACATATCCGCGTGTGGAGAACTGGAGGGCAAGCTGGGCATTCTGTTCCACCAGCAGAATAGTCGTCCCCTGCTCGTTGATCTGGCGGATAGTATCAAATATAGAATCGATTATGATCGGCGCCAGCCCGAGAGAGGGCTCGTCGAGCAGGAGGAGTTTAGGTTGACCCATAAGGGCTCTGGCAATGGCCAGCATCTGCTGTTCGCCCCCGGAGAGCGTACCCCCATGCTGTTTATGACGCTCACGCAGGATCGGAAAGAGTTCAAAGATCCTTTTTATATCCTCTTTGATCCCACTCTTATCATTTCTTAAATAGGCGCCCAGATCGAGATTCTCCATGACCGTTAACAGCGGGAAGATCATCCGTCCCTCCGGCACCTGGCAGATGCCCATCTGAACAATATTGTCCGCACGCACCCCGGTAATTGATTCATCTTGATAGAAGACATCGCCCTCAACCGGTACTAAAACGCCACTTATAGTCATCAGGGTAGTGGATTTCCCGGCACCATTGCCGCCTATAAGACAGACGATCTCCCCATCATCGACCTCCATTGAGATTCCCTTTAAGGCACGAATATTCCCGTAGTATGTTTTGATATTTCCCAGCTTAAGCAGCATTGGCGGCTCCGGTGCCCAGATAGGCCTCAATCACCTTAGGGTCATTTTGAACATCATGAGGCTTTCCCTCTGCCAACCACTGGCCGTAATTTATGACCACCACACGCTCACATACCCCCATGACGACTTTCATATCATGTTCAATCAACAGAACCGTGATACCTTTGTCTCTTATGCTGCGGATCAAGTGCATCAGGTCGGACGATTCCTGGGGATTCATGCCGGCAGCAGGCTCGTCGAGCATAAGGAGATGCGGTGCTGTGGCAAGGGCCCTTGCTATCTCGAGACGGCGCTGGGAGCCGTAAGGCATGGAACTTGCTATCTCATCGCCCCGTCCCTTGAGACCGACAAATTCGAGGAATTCATTGGCGTTCTTAGTAATATTCTTTTCCTCGGCCTGTTGGCCCCGTGTCCGGGCTACCGCACTGAAAAAAGTGGCCCTGGTTCGACAGTGACGACCGATCTTGACGTTATCGAGAACCGTCAGGTTGTCAAAAAGCCGGATATTCTGAAAAGTCCGTGCAATCCCGAGTGAAGTGACTACCTCCGGCTTCTTACCCCCGATATGGATGGCATGATCGCTACCCGTGAAAACAATCTGTCCCTTAGTCGGCTTCTCAATACCGGCGACACAATTAAAGAGAGTTGTCTTTCCCGCCCCGTTCGGTCCGATAAGACCAACAATTTCACCCCGGTTAATGTCAAAGGTGATATTTCTTAGGGCCTCCAGTCCGCCGAAATTTTTGGAAAGTTTTTCTATTTGCAGGATCGGTGTCATTTTTTCGTTCCCACTGTAACTTTGCGTTTCTTTCGTTTTACCCGGCCCGCCCGCATCTGTGCTGCCACCGCCGGAATAGGCAGCAGGCCTGCCGGACGATAGCGCATCATAAGAACCATAATAAGACCAAAAGCCAGGAAACGGACATTTACGGGCAGGCCCAGAAGGGGCAGCAAGTCACGGAGGATCTCACTTAAAGAAACCAGGACTACTGCACCTATCATAACACCCCAGATATTACCCATGCCTCCAAGCACGATCATACACAAAACCAAAAATGATTCCCAGAATTTGAACATATCCGGTGATAGAAAGGTCACCCATCTGGCAAAGAAACTGCCACCCATCGCGCCGAAGGCAGCGCTTATGGCAAAGGCGATGACCTTGTAGGTCAGAAGGTTAATGCCGCAGGAAACAGCAGCCACTTCATCGTCGCGAATGGCAAACCAGGCCCTGCCTAAACGGGAGTCCTGGATACGGTACATTACAAAAACCGTCACCAGGACCATAACAATGGCAAGATAATAATAGGGCAACTCCCCCACGAACTCCCACTTCGGACCACCGAACAAAGAGAAATCAATGGATATCGGTTCAATGCCTGGCAGACCAAGCGGTCCACGGGTAAGCCATATTTCATTTGTCAGGAAGAGAACTACTAATTCTGAGAAGCCGAAGGTTACAATAGCAAAGTAATCGCCCGTAAGTCTGAGCGTAGGGGCACCCAGCAGGAAACCCCAGATAGCTCCATTGATGAGGGCCAGCGGGATTATCAGCCAGAATGAGAGCCCAAAATGAACCGTTAGCAGGCCGGAAGTGTATGCCCCGATGCCGTAAAATCCGACATAACCCAGATCCAGCAAGCCGTTGAAGCCCGGCACAATATTCAACCCCAGGGACAGAATCATGTAAAGGTAAATAAGGATAACGATATGCAGCAAGTATTCAGAGACAAAAGGAAAAAATGGAAAGATCAGGGCCAGAATCAAAAGTGCAGCCCTTAACTTGCCGCCGTGACTCATGTTTTTGAAACTCAAATTGCCCATACCTACATACTCTTTTTAGTTTCCTTAAGAACCGTTCCGAATAAACCCGCAGGAATCAATATGATAACGATAATCATGACGGCATATGAAATGCCATCGCGGTAAAGCGAACTTAAATATCCCGCCCCAAGGGCCTCAGCCACACCAAGCACTACACCGCCCAGCATTGCCCCCGGCACTGACCCGATACCGCCCAGCACAGCAGCGGCAAAGGCCT
>Ga0233412_10001544_pt1 | contig 11855 bp, 20 predicted proteins | sample Na_anoxic_4_MG_FD_180667 | JGI IMG/M metagenome (GOLD analysis project Ga0233412, IMG submission 180667) | Seawater microbial communities from Saanich Inlet, British Columbia, Canada - Na_anoxic_4_MG | ecosystem: Environmental > Aquatic > Marine > Inlet | place: Canada: British Columbia... | reverse complement strand
CGTTACATAAAAAAAAACTTAAAGGATTTTAAATATTTATCTATAATGTGTATAGATATCGTGCTATAATGCCGATACTGAAATTAGAAGCATGTTCAATCAAGGACATGCATAAATAAACGAGATAGAAATGAAGACTCAAAAAAACATCACGACTGACGATCAAAACGCCGCTGGCGTAGTCGCTGAGTCCCTATCGTCGTATTATTCAAGTCTCTTGCTGTCCAGTTTATGTCTATAAGACATAATCAGGATTTGCTCTAAATTTTTCCCCCTTTCGTTTCCCAGTAATTTCCAGCAAATCCAGTAAGAGATCTTTTTATGTGAAAAGTGAATACGCATCGGTTGAGCAATTGGTTAGCTCCTCAGACTGTAAATCTGACGCCGTAAGGCTATGCAAGTTCGAATCTTGCCCGATGCATAAGGAAAGTAAAATGTTTTACAAACAATGCAAACTAATTAAAAAGACAGACAATGGCATGATCCAAGACGTTCGTTGGATACCTGAGAAATATGCCAAAAAAGATCACATTCTCGAACTTCATATAAATGGAGAATGGGAAAATGGTTGGAAAGTAATGTCGGTTGGTCCAAGAATGGACGAAAAAGCTCTCTTTGAAAGAAAAAGAGTTAACGGAAAACAAAGAGTAGGATCTGACATCTAAATAGAAATACATGCGAGTGTGGCGTAATTGGCAGCCGCCCTAGATTTAATTTGCAGAGAAGCAAAAATAAATAAAGGACGTTTGCCATTCGTAGTCGAATATAATAGAGATATAACTATTATAGGAGATAAACAAATGGCTAGGCATTATAGAAAGTATACAGATAAACAAGTTGGTGAAGCAATAAAAACCAGTTTTTCTTGGAGAGAAACAGCTTTTAAACTAGGACTAAATGGAGATGGCGGTTCTAATAATAAAACTTTAAAAAAAATAGCGTCAAAACACAGTTTTGACTTTTCTCACTTTAAAGGATGCGGCTGGAATCTTGGGAAAGATGCTGTTAATGCCATTCCTTTGAAAGACTTGTTAAAAAAGAATACGATTGTAGCAACTGGATGTTTAAAGAAAAAATTATTGAAAAAAGGTATTTTGAAAAATAAATGCTCTATTTGTGGACAGCCACCTATTTGGAAAAATAAACCATTAGTGTTGGAGCTAGATCACATTGATGGAGATCGCTTAAATAACGAGTTGTCTAACTTGAGAATTATATGTGGTCATTGTCACTCTCAAACACCTACATTCAGAGGTAGAAAACTTAAGACCAAAAAAAATAAAACCCAAAAAATATTAAAACCTAAAAAGAAGAAAAACAATAAAACATTGAAATGTAAAATATGTAATAGTCCAACCCATAAAAGTTCTAAGCATATAATGTGTCGAAAATGCTATTTGTTACGACCAACAAATAGTAAAGTGAAAAATAGACCTACTACTACACAGTTGCTAAAAGAAATAAAAGATTTAGGTTATACTGGGACTGGTAGGAAATACAATGTAAGTGACAACTGTATAAGAAAATGGTCAAATAAAACGCCTGAGTAGGCCAATGGCAGAGTCAATAGGTTTAGAACCTATTCAGTAAGAGTTCGAATCTCTTCTCAGGTATTACAAAAGGATGGGCAAGCCAATTGGTGATGGCAACAATCTAGAAAATTGTCGAGCGAAAGCCTTGAGAGTTCGAATCCCTCCCTATCCGTTGAACCGATACAATATTAGTAAATCAAATATTGTTAGGAGAATTAAAATGGACATAGAATTTATTAATAGATTAGTAGAAAGACCTAAAGAAATTGACGGATGGATAACAGTTTATAAACAAAGTAAACATGAGTTCTCAGGAATATCGGATTACCTTGACACATTAGACTTTGATACAGAAACTAAACAAAAAATTATGATCATTTGTTTAATAAGAGAAGAAGAAAAGACGCAAAGAATGAATAAAATAAACATTGCTAGATGGAAAGCGTCTGATAAAATAAAAGCTGATAAACCAAGAAGTAGATGTAGAAACGGACGATGCAGAAATAAAAAGTGAATAACATGCTACGTTGGCCGAGAGGCGAGGTTGCGCTCTGCAAAAGCGTGTACACTGGTTCAAATCCAGTACGTAGCTTAATTGGGTGGTAGCCTCCATGGGGAGAATCGGTTTTGAACGCCGTGCCAGCCGCAAGGTTGAGGGTTCGATTCCTTTACCATCCGTTGATGAAGAACAGACTGATAAAGAGCAAACTTGAATTATAAGGCACGTACTGTTATAATTCCCTACGCTTTAGAAAATAGCTCTTTAGTATTCGGGTTCGAGTCCCGTACTTTTTATCAGTCTGTTAATTTGGACAGTGATGCCGGAATGGTCTGGTCATCGGTTGCTAACCGAATGGTGCGAAAGTATGGAGATCGTTACTTCCGCTGTCCGTTTATAAGCTCTCATGGTGGAATTGGCAGACACGCATGCCTCAAAAGTATGTGCCTTCGGGCGTACAGGTTCGACCCCTGTTGGGAGTAGTTTTAAAAGCCTCTGTGGTGAAACGGCAGACACGCTTGGTTTAAGCCCAAGTGAGCTTCGGCTCGTGCAGGTTCGACTCCTGTCAGAGGTATTGCATATCTAACCAACAAATTTCAAAATTTTAAAGGGACTTTGCCAATTAGACCGAATATAATATAGTGACCTATAATTATTTGGAGACATTAAATGGCAAAATATAGACAATATACAAATGAAGATTTAAAAGAAGTTATAAAAAATAGTACAAACTGGAGTCAAGTTGTAAGAAGTTTAAAACTAAAACAAGGCGGTGGAACAAAGCAAAATTTAAAAAGAATTGCCCAAAAGCTAAGTTATGATTTTTCTCTTTTTTACCAGAATAAAGGATTCAATAAAGGACACTGGATAAAAGGAAACATTCCTCCTAATAAAAAACCAATTGGAGAATTATTAAAAAACGGTGTCAACATACAAAGCAATATACTAAAAAAAAGAGTGATTGCTGAAGGATTGCTCAAAAACAAATGTATGATTTGTGGGCAACCTCCAATTTGGAATAATCAAAAACTAGTACTAGAACTACATCATGTAGATGGTGATAAATTGAACAATAGATTAAGTAATCTTAAAATAATTTGTCCACATTGTCATAGTCAAACCCCTAACTTCAGAGGTAAAAACAAAAGAATCAAAAAGCTCAAAAGATATTGCAAACTATGTAATGTTGAAGTAACAAAAAGTAAAACAGGTTTATGTAGATCTTGCAATAACAAAACAAGAGATTATTCAAATGCAAAAAGAAAAGTTAAAAACAGACCACCAGTTGAACAACTAATCGAAGAGATAAAAGAGTTAGGTTATGTCGGTACTGGCAAAAAATATGGTGTATCTGATGTTTCAATAAGAAACTGGATTAAAATAAAGAAATAGTCGATAAAAAAGTATGAGCCAATGTTTACAAATCGTTACTAAAGATAATCAGTTTGATATTATATCTGCTATCAAATCAGGTTTTGTAGAAGAAAACGAACGTTGCGGTCCAATTATAGGATATACATACTCTAAAAGTCGTTCATCTATAAATAAAGATGGTCAAGAATTGTTTCATTTCTTTCAATCTAACGGTTGTTGGGACTATAGAGAAGAACCAAACACTATATATAGATATAGACTTCACGTTGATGTAAAACGAGCATGGAAGAAATTCTTTTCAACTGGTAGCGGCATTGATTTTGTTTTTTCTTCTAAAAAAAATGCCAAAAGAAGTTTAAAGAAATTCAAAAATACATTAGCTACTGATACGTTTTAAAAATAAATGTGTTTATCAAATCTTATATAATATACATATGAATCGCTACAAAAAAACTATTCAATCGATAAGATATCGACATAACCGTATAGTCGCTTTCTCAGATAAAATACAAGAAGCTATGAATTTGACTGATAACGATTTAAAAATAGCTTTTAGAAATGGTACGTCTTGGGATCTACCAGATAGCTATAGAATCGAATTTAGCAAATCTCAATCCATCAGTGTTTTAGTCATAGTGTCAACGTCTGAACAGCGATACTCAGTTAAAAATCCCCCTCTAAAAGCAAAACAAAAAGAATTTATTAAACTGATTAAAAAGAATAGATAATGTGACTTAACTTTTTACTATAATAGTAAATGAAGGAAGAAATAAAAAATCAAGAAATAAAATATTGGTTATTTGTGAATTTAAAAGACGATACAATAGACATAGTTGATAACTTAAACCTAATAGGAGTTTAAAATGAATAGGAAGCAAACACAAGCAAGACAAGGCGATATTTTCTTTGAAGTAGTTGACGGACCATCTGAAGCCGCTCTCAGAGAAGACAAGAGACATGAGACTCCAGTTCTCGCTCACGGAGAAGTAACTGGTCATACTCACGCCATCGCAACCCCGCATATCTCTCAGTTCCAAAGTTATGTTGACCCAGACAATGGACATGTTTATGTCAAGTCTGCAACGCAGATGTCTGTAGATCATGACGAACATGATACTATCACAATGCCAAAAGATGAATGGATCAAGATTTCTCGTCAACGCGAATATGATCCGCTTTCCGCTGAAAAAGAACGTCAAGTAAGAGACTAATACTCTTACCTAGAAGTATAACCGTTTAGCTAATTAAGCTAAAATAACCTAAGACAGGAGTAGTAAAAATGACAGATGTAGCAAATGACGCAAAAGAAGTAGATCCAAAAGCCCAGGCAGATAAGATCAAAAAAATGTTAAATGGTTTAACCAAATTTGGTGAGATCATCAACTCTCATGAAGGTCAAAAAATCGCTGTACTATGTGCACGATATCAGTATCGAGGCGTTGTAGCTCATGTTGGTGAAGACTTTATTGTCTTAGCTAATGCAAGATCAGTTGAAATTTCTGGTCCTTCTGCAAAAGCAACGCCTGAACGAGAAGACGATATTGGTGGGTTCGTAATCATCAAACATGATGCTATCGAGATCGCTTATCAGCCAACTTGGTCGCAAGCCCCTTTGTCTTTTGAAGAAGACGCGGTCTCAACTTCTAACGAAGATTCGACTGATGGTCCTGTAGCATAATTATCGCAACAACTAAACAGAAGAGGTAATTATGAGTGATACTAGACAAAAGTTTGAGAAATGGCAAAGTAGAATTAGGGGCATTCGTAGGCTCTATCCATTTGGACCTTTGGAACTCAAGAAAGACATTCTTGGGAGACTCCATTGTGACGATGGTCCAGCATACATCTCTCCGTTACGTTGTACTTGGTATCAGGAAGGCAGAAAGCATGGTTTAGATGTTGATGCTTTTGGTTCAACATGTTTTTACTATGAAAACATTCTTGTTCCTCCTCGTTATATTAATGACCCTGATTCATTAACATTCGAGGAAGTGATGAACCATGACAATACTGAGATCCGTTATGTCGGAATGCAAGTATATGGTTATGATCGAATGAGAAAAGAGAATCGATTTAGAGTCATTGATGCTGATGTAGCGGCAGATGGAACTGAACGAGAGCTTCTACAGTGCGATGGAATCTTCAAGGAGCAGGCTCAGACAGACGCTCCTGAGCCTATTGCTCTTGTTAAAGTTTCTAACTCTACTCCAAATGAAGATGGGACTTTTAAGCCGTATTATCTAAAAGTTCCGCCAGATGTAACAACGTGTCAAGAAGCTGTTGCTTGGACGTTTGGCAAGACAGCAGATGATTACGCACCAGGACAGGAAACCTGATAGTCATGGTTAACCCGTTAAAAAAGTAGGGTATGTTTACTCATATCCTACTTTTTTTAAAACTTAAAAGGAATAAAAGATGAGTGAAATGAAATTTGATGTTAAAGTTTATGATGAATCCGACGAATTGGTTGGAAAATATGTTTTTGAAGATGAAAAGTATGACATACTTTCAGCAGATGGAGCAATGGATCTTGCTAAAAGTGCTGCTGCATGGGTAACTCCTGAAAAAGGAAGGTCTACAGTCGAAAGTAAATAGAAAAATGGCAAAAAAGGAAAATAATATTGACAAAGAGTATTACGGACCATATATAGTAGTACAAGAGATAACGAATAGACACTCTAAAAGATGCAATCTTTGTGGAGAGAAGCCAAAAGACATTAGAATATTGGTGAAGTCTGAAGACATATTCGAACATGGTAAAGTAGATTGTTATTGTCTCCATCATGGTATTCAATTCTTGCATCTTCAAATAGATTCTCTTAAGTCGATATTAGGTCAGATAGAGGAAAAAGAACCTATTCCCCTTGAGGTGAAAGAAGATACGTTTTGCGATTTTATTAAGTTTCGACCCACCGAAACAAAAACAATTTAATTTTTAATTAAGTTGTGATATATTATATGTTATAATGCATCAGATCAATAAAATAGATATTTAAGACCGAAAGGTCTTTGTTCTGCGTCCGTAGTTGAGGGATTTAACGGCAAATTCTAAATTTGTGACTACGTGGGTTTGAATCCCACCGGACGCGATTCGATGAATTGGAAACAGCATAAAGAAGATTTGCTCAAAGGTAAAGACGTAAGTTTTTGTCCTAAAGGCAATTCGATGAAGCCGAAAATTAATAGCGGAGACAAGATAACCATTTCTCCTACAGACGATATTAAAAAGGGAGATATAGTTTTTTGTAAGGTTAAAGGAAGTTTTTACGTCCATCTTGTTAAAGCCGTACAAGGCGATAAGTTCTTGATAGGTAACAACAAAGGTAGAACAAACGGATGGACTAACAAAAAAAAAGTATTTGGAAAAGTAATTAAAATTGAGAGCAAGAAATAAATTGCCGATATTATACTTAGGAGAATAACAATGAGACCATTCCAATAGACTAAAGAAGAATACGGATAGGACCAACATTTCTATGTCTACATCTTAGTAAGACATGACCTTTCTATAGCACAGCAATCCGTTCAGAGCGTCCACGCTGCGATCTGTGCGACTCAATCATTCATACAGCCTCAGAGACATCCTTCGGTCATTATATGCTCTGTAGAGGACGAGAGAGCCTTACAGAGAGCTATATTTAAGATCGAGCAGTCTGGGATCAAGTATAAAGAATTCCTAGAACCAGATATAGGGAATCAATTGACAGCCGTTGCTACGGAACCTGTATATGGAGACAGAAGGAAAGTCTTTAAAAAGTTCAAGCTTATGGGAGGTGTATCATGATTTAATTACACTTTTTTCATAATCATTAATTTAACAAGAAAGGACAAAAATGAGTTATATAGAAAATTTAAAAAAAACAAAAAAAGAAATGTTACAAATGGAAAAAGTCTTAGAATTGTATCCAGATATTGAAGAACATACAGATAGATGGAGTAACAAAAGAATTTCTTCTTCATCTATTAATTCTGAGACAGATCAAGTTTTTATCAATCACAATTGTGGATGTTGTGACGATTCTCCATTACAAGTCTGGCCGTATAAAAATGTTAATGGTATTGAAGTTTTTAGTAATCCTGCCTGTTTTATAATTGGAGAAAAAATTCCATTTTATTCAGGGATAGGAGAAAGACCATACGATAATTGGCAAGAAAAACTTCGCAAAGAGAACATCACAGAAACTGTTATTAATAAAATACAAATATTCTTTAACGACAACAAACCACAACATATAGAATATGTTGATGATTAAGGAGAAACAAAATGACTACAATGACAGAAACTAAAGTTTATCAATCAAAATGGGGATATCATCCCTGCGATCTTGAGACGTACAAGAAGCTTAGAAAGCTCAATCAATGGTTCATGAAAGCTCAGAGAGAGGCGGCTGAGTGGAATCGTTGGGCGCGAAAAGACAAACAGAACAGAGTTATAAGAAAGTTCATTAGAAATGATCAAGGACAGAAGATAGGATGCGAGATAGTTGGTCCTAAACCAGAACCTGTTATAGACTCTCCTTTTTGCAAAATTGATTTAAATGATGAAAGTTGTTGGAGACGATTTGATTGGACAAGAACTCCTCAAACCTATTGGCTAAGAAAACATAAATTAGATGGAAACACAAGAATTAGAGAAGAATATTGCTTCTATTTAACGAACTTGTTTGTCAATTCTTTTGGTGTAGACATAGACTATAATAACGCCAAAAGACCTGTAACTGAGGATGCTGTGACTCCTTTGAGGAACTCGGTTAAAGAGATTAACAATTTGTACGAGAAAGTTTTTAATCTGAACAGCTAAAGGATTCTATATGTAATTGTCGAATATAATACTGATAAATCGTTCGAATCTCATAAAGGAAAGAGTATAATATTGTTTATTATGCTCTTTTTCTTTGCAAAGTGAATAAGAATATGTTATAATTAAAGTTATGAACCCTAGAATTACAAAAATATTAAAAAAGAGAATTAAAGATTTAGACAAACAGATCGAGAAAGGGACGCTTAAAACTTATCCTATCGAAGGACTAAAAGATCGCATGCATGCTCTCAGCGAAAAGCGTAAACATTTCCCTCATAATCTTTTTTGGTGGCTCAGTAAATGTAAAAGGAAAATCGGTGATAGTTATTACTATTGCAAGTGTTTCATCTTCCATCGTTATAATGTAGTAAAAGCAAAGACTCTACCTCCAACATGGGTAGACAGAGATCTTCTCTTGCTCCATGCCAGTTTTGCTATCTTCTGTGATGTCATAGAAGGAGAGAAGTTGTTAGAGAACGTTGGTTGGGATCATACCGATCAAATAGAAAAGATGAAAAAAGAAGATTGGGAAGACGAACAATCTCAAGCAGACAATATCAAAGCACTTCAAGAGAAACATGAACATGATCAAAAATTAGAGAAAGAATTAAAGTATCTTTATAGCTGGTGGAAGGTCGTTCGACCTGAGAGACAGAAAGAAGAACTGAACAATCACTGGAGTTTTGATGCAGAAGAAAAATACTACCAAGAAGATACAAATCATTTGATAAGACTGATGAAGATTAGAGGAACTTTGTGGACATGAACATGTTGTTTAGAACAGTTAATATTAGAGATCTTGAAACTGGACAAAGAATGACGTTAGAGAAATTCAAAGTTTCACTTTCGGCTACAAGATTTGCTAAAAGTCTTTCTTGGAGTTCTAAATTTTATTGGTCTTGGGGTTGGAGTCAGATGAATGAAGTATCCTTAAAGTGGTGGGACTGATTTGTTAAATTTGTCCTAGCTCTCTAGCGTATTGGAGCATAGCTTTTTGATTTTCTTCCATTCTAGTTCTTACTCCCCCGAGTCCTCTTTGTTTAGCACTTCTATAGCCTCGATGATTCAAGTATTCTTTAGCAGCAGCAGCCCAATTGTTAGCGTTCATTAACTTAACAGTCATAGGAGTAGCTCTAGTTCCGATATCTCCTCTGTAAACTCCGTCTAGTATGGCATCTTGTAGGTATGGTGGCAATGAATCAAAATGTCTTGGGTTTTTGAATAACTGTTTAGCTCTATTAGAGTGTTCATCTATATCATGTTTCAACAATTGTTCTATTTGTGGATCTGTTAGTTGTTGTCTTCCATTAAGGACTGCAACAAAATTTACTGTGTTTCCGAAGAGTTTTGAGAAAATTCTTCTTGAGACTGCTGTTTGTTGTGCTTTCGTTTTGCCGTTATTGGGGTTAAGCATGGCATGTCCGACGCCTATATCTATTTCCCCTTTATTGCCTATTTTATTTGCCTTATTAACAAAGCCTTCATTATCAATTAACTTTTGACGCAATCGATCAAAGGTTGTAGGTTCTTTTTGTATGGGTGCTTGTTCTGTCACTTCTTGTTGAGGTTGGTTATTGATGTTGTTTTGGACTTGTTGGATGATTTGTTCTGGCACATCTTGTTGTTGAGCTTCTTCTAGGGCTTGTTGTTTTAAAGCTATTGTGTCTCCGTTATTGTTTTTTAGGCGATTGAAGATATCTGTTTGGGTCCATCCTAGATAGCCTAGTAACGGAGCTAAGACCATTATTTCTCCGATAACGAAATTGCTTAAGAATCCTGCTTCTTTCATAATTGTTTCGTCCAAATAGTATTTAATTTTTGACTGTTTATACCAATTCATAATGTCGATACTATATTCGGTACAAAATGGAGATTACCTTTAATAATGAAAAATATATTACTAACATTGATAATAGCTTTAGTTTTTTGTTCTGGATGTTACGAATGCTTCTATTTTAATGACAAGCCAGACGATTCTATAACGGCTCCAAAAGCTCCTCAGACGGCAGGAGATGTAGGTGAGCCGATTTTTGAAGATCCGATAACTCTTGAGGATCTTGTGGTAGAGAATCGAGTTAAAACAGAGGTTATTGCTCAGAGGGACGAAGAAATAGATGTTCTTGAGAGGATAGTAATGCAGAAGCAAAAAGCTATCGAAAACATCGTTGCTGAGAGCAATAAAATAAAAGATGATGTTGATGCCATAAAATCTATAATAAAGACCGCAGGACCGACTACAAAGCCTTCTATAGAGCCTCATTTACAAGATATCGGCGACAGTTCTAACAAAATAAGCGATTTAGTCGCTGATCCTATTGAACCAGAGATTGGACCTATGGATATTGATGATATTGGTCCTATAGATGTTCCTTTAGTTCAAAGTCCATATATTAATATTTGGAAAAGTCCGAAATTTTGGTTAGGTTTAATATTTGGTCTTTTGGGACTAGGTTTAGTCGTTAAATTTATGTTTTTCAAAAATTAAAGCAATCGACTAACAGCATTATTCCACATGCCGCAATAAAGCCAACCTTTAGCTGACCATTTGATAGTTCTATCGCCCACCAAAAGATTAATCTGTTCAGCGTTTAAGACAAGTATTTCTATATCTTCGGAAGATTCATTTTCTGCGGTAGACGGTTCTCCTTCTACTTCAGCAAAAACCATAGTCACTGTTTCATCTGTTAGTCCTGCGGAGTTATATGTTGATGGGCTAACAACTAGAATGTTCTTTACTTCCATCCCTGTTTCTTCTTTAAACTCTCTTCTAGCCGCATCTTCTGCGGTCTCGCCTTCGTCTATAAGCCCAGCAGGAAATTCTAGGATATAATCGCCAACAGGGACTCTATATTGTTTTATGAGAACTAATCTATAAGGATCTATCATTAGACCGACAATCATAACGGCATCGCTCTGGCCGGTCTTTTTGGTTGATCTATTTACGTAGGTCCACTTCCCTTCTTTCTCTTTGTGTTCATATGTTGCTTCCATAAGATTTAAGAACGGGCGTTTTGTGACTATTTCTCGTTTAGTAACTTTCATTTTTTATCCTTTAATATTCATTTTAGCTTTTTTACGACAGGCATTCTACGACCGGTCCCAAAGGCTACAGAACATACCTTAATACCAATGGCTGATTGACGACGCTTGAACTCACTTTTATCAACTAAATGTATCATTCTGTTGTAGTCTGCTTTTGCATTTGGCGTTTCAGCCCAGTTTTTAACTACTGTAATGTTAGTAGTATTTTTGAATTCATCGAAATCGCCAAGATAACATTCAATATATTGGTAAAGAATAGGATCTAGAATCTCATATGGCAATAAGCTATCATCATCTTTTTGATCTGGAGCCAATTCTGCACTTGGTGGTTTCTTAATGATATTAATAGGTATAAGTTCTTTTTTTGCTTTTTTATTAAAATATTCAGCTAAAGCATAAACAATAGTTTTATAGACATCGCTAATAGGAGCGAAACCTCCGCACATATCGCCGTAAAGCGTGCAATATCCGACTGATAGTTCAGATTTATTGCCAGTACTGAGAGGAAGCATGCCAAAAGCGTTTGAAGCGTGCATTACGGCTGCTCCGCGAATTCTAGCTTGCATATTTTGGTCTGCTACATCGTTGTATCCTTTATCAAATATTA
>Ga0233412_10001543_pt1 | contig 11857 bp, 6 predicted proteins | sample Na_anoxic_4_MG_FD_180667 | JGI IMG/M metagenome (GOLD analysis project Ga0233412, IMG submission 180667) | Seawater microbial communities from Saanich Inlet, British Columbia, Canada - Na_anoxic_4_MG | ecosystem: Environmental > Aquatic > Marine > Inlet | place: Canada: British Columbia... | reverse complement strand
TTAATTCATAAATAAATATAAAATCAATACAACATTAAAAGTAAGCATGAAGTTAGAATATACAAATGATATATGTGGAAATGAAATATTACAAGACGAAACCGGTCAACATCAAGTAATGATGGCTTGGGAGAAACCCTATATGGAAAAATGTATTGAATATTTAGAACCAATTGGTTCAGTATTAGAAATAGGGTTTGGTTTAGGTTATTCAGCCGAAAAGTTGTGTTCCTATGAAAATGTAACGGAGTATACTGTAATTGAATGTTGTCCGGAAGTATGGACCAAATTCGATTTATTCAAGATGGAAATGAATAACAAACGTCCCGACTTAAAAGTAAATATTATTAGGGGTCGTTGGGAAGATGTTTTGAGTGAAGGTGGTATATTTGATAGTGTATTTTTTGATGATTATAATGGTTCAGTCACACATGAAGCAGTAAATAGGTTTAATAAGTTTTTATACCAATTACTAGTGAATCATCATACACATATTGGCACCAAAATATGCTGTTATTCTACCGGACATACTGAATATAATATCAATGGTCTAGAACAAGTGTCACATGAATATACGATTAATGTGCCCTCATATTGTAATTATGCCAAAGGAGATAAAATGTATATACCATTGATTACACAAACCAAAGAATATAGAGAAGATGCTATGTTAAAAGAGTTAAAGGAAAAATTATTAAACCCTGTAAATCCAGAACATAAAGAATTTTACGAACAAGTTGTTAAAGCAAAAGAGTATTTTAATAAACCAAAGAGTATGTATTGTAATCTCATGGTGATTGATAATTTTTACATAAATGCGAAAGAAACACGAGAATACATATTGAAAGAAGAATTCAAGGTTAGGGGAAATTATCCAGGTCAAAGGACGACTTCAAGAGCAAACAACCATTTAAAGGAAATGATTGAAGGGTATATTCAACATTTTGCTGGAAAAATTATTGATTGGCCAATGCCTGACGATGGACAAAATAGTAATGATACCTACAATGGTGCGTTTCAATACACAACAAGTCGTGATAGAACATGGATACATAATGATGGATGGAATAATTGGGCTGGTGTTCTCTATTTGACACCGAATGCTCCAGTTAATTCAGGAACGGGTATCTACCGTTTTAAAGACGGCACAAGAACGGTTGATGAAGCGGAAGCGCGAGGAAACAAGAAAATATTAGATGAAAATTCACAAGATTACACTAAATGGGAGCTTGTTGACAAAGTAGGTAATGTATTCAATCGTCTTGTTCTGTTCAATTCAAAACAATATCATGCGAGTATGGACTATTTCGGAACCAATAAAGAGAACGGGCGACTATTTCAAGTATTCTTTTTCTCAACCGAGAGATAATGAAGAAATAATTATAATCTATAGTTAGTGTAAATTATAATTATTTAGTGGTTATTATTTGTATTAATAAAGCACCAATCAGCGTCTGGTCCATTATTACAGAATTTTTCAGCATATACTTGCCATCCATTTTCAATTAAAAAGTCACAAGTTATATTACACATAGGTGCCCCCTCATTGTATTGAGTATGTTGTAATTCTACAATAAGAAATTTGGCATGATTAATAACATTCATAGAACCTTTTAATATATCTAATTCAGCTCCTTGAACATCTATTTTAATTAAATCAGGCATAGGAATATTTTTATTCTTCACAACAGTTTCTAACTTCATTCCAATCTTATGTTTAATGTGGTTTTCAGTAAATATAATATGTGAATCTTTGTGTCCAATTTCTTTATAATAGGAATTTCCACCAGACAATTCATCATTTTGATAAAAATTAATTTTTTTATAATCTTCATCACATAAAACACCAATATTATACTGATAATTTTTGTTATTTTGAATGTTATATTCGTCATAAAACAATTTCATTTCTGTCATGGCATCAAACGGGTAAATAATGCTATTTTTCCATAGATTACTCGCATTTTGTGTCCAGTGTAATACACTAGAACCAATATCGTATATGATCATATTATTCGGATTAAATTCTTTACTTAATTTTTCTAAAAATGTTATATGTTTGTGGGGAATATTACCACATATGTGGGTATTTTTTAAAATATTCAATACATTATTGTTATAATATACTGTATCTAAATTATTATTTTCACCAATTCCTAACATATTAGTCCATTGTTCAGCTCTATTTTTCCACGAACAAGACAATCCATATTCTCTTCCATTTTCTCTCAATAGTGCCTTTTCTTCAGTTGATAAATCTAGAATAGTTTCTATTTCTTCACCTGGATTTATGGGTATTCCATATTTACCTACTGTATCATTTAATCCAGCCAGAGGATAATACAAACAAACCACTTCACTCATTAACATCTCCATGGCAGTGATACAACTTGTTTCAGGAAATGTACTTGTATATAACCAATATTCAGATTTAGACATTAAATCATACAACTGTATTGAGTTTAACTTACCATGATGTATTATACTATCATAACTGTTTATTATTTCTAACATTTTTTGGTCTTCATCGTCCTTAGGAAAGTCACCATAAGAACATATATCTAGGGTGGCATCGGGTATTTTCTCGATAAGTTTACCCCATAGTTGTAATACTATATGAAGCCCCCTTTCTGTTCTAGATGACCAAATAAACTTGTTTTTTATTTTTCGAATTGAATTGCTAATGATTTGATTGGTATTATTATGGAATTGTGAAATATCGATTCCATTATTGATAATCTCTATTTTATTACTAGATATATCTGGATAAAGGCTGGTTATATTCGATTTATGCCATGGCGTCAGTGTAATCACTTTGTCAATACTTGTATTATACACATCTAATATATGATTTACATTATTATCAGGACTCAATATGTGTGTATCATGTAATGACAATATAAGTTGAAAACACTTAAGATTATTATATTCTGTCAAAAACCCGATATTTCTAGAAATAATAATCGTATGAAATTCATTAGTATCTAATATAGTATGTAACCTATTATGATGAACATATGTTCGATTGTCGAATGTTCCTTCCTCAACATGACCACTAATAATTATTTCATAATCATTTGGAAACTCGCGTGATAAATGTGTAACAGCCTTTTCTGAACCACCTAATGCTTTCTCATATAGGTGTGATTCATTCCATAAATGAGTCATCCATCCAGTATAAATGAGTATTTTCTTTGAGGAAGCATATTTATTGTTTTTATCGATTCTTATTACATTCATACTATTTTCAAGTAGATTATATTTTTCTGGTAGCTGTTCTTTTATAATACCATTTACTATATTCCAAGCATCTTTTCTCTCTTTGAAGACAATTTGTTTATTCATTATGTAAGTAACAAAGTAATCCATAAGTGATTTATTGTCGTCATCCTCTTTGAAATATTTCATATAAAACTGTAAATTGTATATTGTATTAGCAGGATTAGGTCTATTATGAATTAACATATACTTACATGCTTCATATGCGGATTTATGTTCATTACAATAACATCCAGAAATGGAAGCATAATAATGAAAATCATGATATTTCGAATAATCCAAAAATATTTTGTCATTAGCGTTGCCTATAGTGACATGTTTAAACTTATTGTATAATGATAATACCATAAAATGGTGTTTTTTATTATAAAAATATTCCATGATTTGTACAATACCTTCTAATCTCTCCACATCATATGTATATGCCTTAGACCAACTGTCAAGGGCATTTGAATATTGCTTTAATTCATGGTAGCAATTACCAAGCCGAATACAAGAACAATATTTGTATTGTAGTGAATAGTCTAGTGTTAATGTTTTTTCATACCATTCAATTGCTTTGTCTAATTTTCCAAAATTATGATAACTTTGTGCGCAATAATAGGAATATCTATACTTTAACCACATATCTGTATTCTCTTGCTCAAATCCTTTTTCTAGAACAAGGGCATCGTTCATGTATTTATTTGAATTTTTACTTCTATCGCCTAGTTGTCGTGATTGAATATGATAATTTCCTAACAAATAATCCTGTGATTTAATTGGGTCAATATTACGCAAGAATTCATGTAATACCCCAACATATTTGTATTTCATTCGATTCGAAATCAATATAGGTCTATAATATGAAACGGGGTCTTCAAATGGTACATTATATAAGTCTTTGTCAAATATGGATGGTAACTGTATATCTCCATGAATCAAATCATCCGCATCAAAAATGAATAGATAGTCAGTTTTACCATATGCGTGTTCTAGTGCTTTTGTTCGGTTATATCCAAAATCTTTCCAATCATCGTGAAATATTTCACCAGATATTCCTCTTTCCTTAAAAAAATTTTGAATAATATCTACCGTATCATCTGTAGAACCAGTATCAGATATTACCCAATAGTGAATGTTTATATGTTCCAATATATTTTTTAAAGTAGATGCTATTATATGGGATTCGTTCTTGACAATCATATTTAAACAAATAGTTTTATGAAATTGTGTTTCAACTTCTACCATTATATAATTTTAATGAAATATTAAGTTTAAATAACTAAATAACTAAATTGTTAAAATATTTTTATATACTTTCAATGATTTTTACAATATTTGTTTACATGTATTATATATTTATCATAATCATTTTTATAATCATATGTATTCATCGTTTCTATCATATTTGTAGTATTAATATCACGAATTGTTTCATTTTGAAAATTATAAATATGAATCATTCCTCTATATCCACTTGTAAAATTATAGACAGAAAAATCAAACTGATAATGTTGAAATATAAAATAGACAAACTTCCAAACATCTCCTGTCCAAGGTTCACCGTACTTTAATATTCCATTGTCATAATAATGTTTAATCGGTACTTTATATTGTTCTCGTTCGCTCATAGGCAAGACATCATCTATAACAATAGAACCATTTTGTGTTAAACATTTAATAGCATTAAAAAAGTCGTTATATACATACTCTAATTGATGCATACCATCTATAAAAATAATGTCAAATGTTTTAGTATTATCCTTGAAGAAATCGTCTGATGTTTTCAATACAATATTATCCGCCTTATAAGAGGGGTCGGGGTCAACACCTACCTTTTTAGACATGTCTAATTTAATATTTTTAAATGTTGTTCCAGTTTCAACGCCTATTTCCAAATAGGAAAAATATGAATATTCATGTATAATATTATTTAATACGTCGTAACGAGTTTTTAGATTAGTATTAATGTTAATGTTAATGTTACCACGAATAGTATTATTATATAAATCATTATTATTCCAAATAATATCATAGTCACAATTATCATTTTTATACATCATTTTAAAGTAGGTAACGAGTTCTTCATCTGTACAGTCCATATAAGAATAGCACTTCATTCGTTCAAATCCATATGAATCCAATTTCACGGTTAGTTCTTCGTGTGTCATTTTATTACTTAACACCAAAAAGTCATTTCGGTCATTTTTATATAATTCTCTAACTCTTTCTATAGTGTCTGGAGTATCTAGTGCGTCATTAATAACACAATATTGATTGTCATAATTTAAATTAATACGATAGTTCATTTTTTTATGTTGGTATTTCTCTCCCCTTTTCCAAATTTGTGAATAATTTACTATATATGATTCGTCTTCATATGCTTCTGTTTCTTTCATTTTATCATGAACATCATATTTTTTATAAAACAATGGACTGATGTATTGAGGACCTATACGATTGATTTCAGAATTACGAATATTGGAGAAATTATTACCATCGTCATTCATGTATTGAATATATTGTGCCTTGTTATTTTTAGCAATCTTGTATTTACTACAACATGTTCTGAGAAGAATCTCATAATCATCACAAATGGGTAAAAATTCTGAATAACTTTCTAGTTCCATCAATACAGAACGCTTCCAAATACGAGGATGATTAGGTAAACAAACAAGATGACTCAATGTAATGTTATTAATATTAGGAGTATTATATACATATACCCAATTTCCCTTGATTTTCTCTATATAATACCCTCCATACCCTTTACAAATAAAATCATTTAATTTGAAATTTCTTCCGTCCCGATATAAATTAATTGTATCTCCATAAACAAATCCTATTTGTTCGTCTGTTTGAAATATGTCATAGGCATCGCGAAGACAATCACATAATATCTCATCATCATGGTCCATTTCAAGAATATATTTACCACGACAGAGAGAAATCGCTTCGTTTTTTACATTACCAATATTACCACTATTTCTATCTCTCTTATATAATCTTACACGATTGTCTGCCGATAATTTTCTCTTTAAAAAGGTAAAATGTTCGTCTTCTGGTGTATCATCCATAATGACCCATTCCCAATCAATAAGAGATTGTTTTTTTATGGATTCGTAAGCAGTATCTATGTAATCATAGCTTTTAAAACATGTAGTGAATATGGAGAATATAGGTCTTGTTTTCTCTCTACGTTCAATAACGTTGGTTATATAACAGTAATTGACATTGTGATTAAATTCGTTAATATCAGTTATATCTGTTTTATGAAACCATCGCTCAGAAAATCTTAGTGGTAATCTATGTGCTATTTCATTGTGATATTCATCATAAGAATCACCATAGGTGACTAATAAATGGTAGTTAGGATTGAATAATTTAGTAAGTTCTTCAATATCACTAGTAATATGTATTGAGCACATGAAATCCGGTTTATTACTTTCTATAAAATTGTCAATATGTGAATACTTATTATATCGAAACAGAATAACAGATGGATATCTCGCCATAATAATTATAGATTATATTAGATAAATAATTTTAAGTTAATTAATACAATTTAGAATTAAATATACTATATATATAGTATAAATGGCATTTACCAGATTTCACGATGATCCGTGTAGAATAAAAAAACAATTACAAGAATCTACTGGAGCAGGTAGATACATGATTAATAAACCAGGATGGGGTGAAAGTCCATGTTTTATGGATGACCCCCATATTCGTATGGAACAATGGGGTGCTAATTTACAAACTAATACAATTAATTTAGAAAGCGATTTATTAGGTTTGACGCGTCCTTTAACTAAAGATTGTGAAAGCAATAATTATAAAAAGGCTGAAGTAAAGACATCACCTATTCAATATCCAACGCGTAATCCATTTACAGAACAATCAAGAGTGACGAATCCAGCGTGGTGGTACAGAGATTTAGAACAAAATCACAATTATATTCTTCCATTGGACCCACAAGAAAATACATGTATTCCATTTCAAAATAATTTAAGTTCACGTATATTGGAGAAGGATAATTTTGTAGCGTCCGTTCCATGTGTAAAAGGAAATCAAGGAACAGTTTTAGCATCAAATACTTTTACAGGTCATAGAGACGGTAAAAATGTGAATAATTGTTCATCGTCGCAAACCTGTGGAACGATTGACAATTAATAATTAATAATTAACTATTCAAGGGTATTGAATAACTAAGCTAGAAAACGTAGTATTTCATATATAAAAATATATATATAAGATATATATAAATGGAGTTAGCAGTTCCACTATTAGCATTAGGAGGATTATATGTTTCATCCAATCAAGAAAATAAAAAGGAAGGATATGAAAATATGGGAAAACCTGTGAATTCGTTACCCAATTACGAACAACCCCCTATCAATTATCCAAAAATGAAGCCAGTCACTGGCAATAACGCAAGTCCAAACGCACCATACAGGGACCCAAATGTTGTAACCGACCGTTTTTTCAAGCCATCTGCTTACGAAGACTATAGAAATGGCCCTGACCAATTTGGCTCCATGGCAAAAACAAACCAATTTACTAGTTTAACCGGAGAACAAGTTAGCAAGAATGAATTAAAGCACAATAATATGGCACCATTCTTTGGTGGTAAAATGCGTGGAAGAACTGCTGATGCTAATATTACCGAGTCTGTAATGGATAACATGAACGGTTCTGGTAGTCAACGCATAAGAAAACAAGAACAAGCCCCTCTTTTTAAACCCCAAAAAGATATGCGATATTCTCATGGTGCTCCTAATCAAACGGATTTTTACCAATCACGTGTTATACCTGGTTCAAAAATGGCAAATGTGAAATTATGGGATGAACAAAAGGTGGGGCCAGGCTTAGACGCAGGTTATGGTACTGAAGGACAATTGGGATTTAATTCTGGTATGGCCGCAAGAGATAAATGGACGGATAGAAATGTGGATCAGCTACGTGCGGAAACAAATCCCAAATTAACATTTGGACTAGAAAATCACGAAGGTCCAGCACATTATTATAATAATGCTCCCGCTACAAAAGAAACACAAGGTAAGGTAGAAAAATACTTACCCGATACTTATTTCATCAATACACCAGATAGATGGTTAACAACGACAGGTTTAGAGAAAGGACAAACATCTCGTTCTGTTCAAATGAACAAGGAAGTCAACAGAACAACAGCAACAAAGGAGTATTTTGGTGCAGATTCAAATCCCAATGGTAATAAAACGTACGTTTCTAGTGAACACGAAGCACCAAAAAGACCTCAGTTAGATCCTAATCACATAACAAATCCTACAGCTAAGGGTGCTGGAGGAGCAAATGCGGGTGATTATGGTATTGGTGGTTATAAAGCGTTACCAAACAATCGTTCAACCGTTCAAAATGATCATGGTTTTGGTGTTGTAAATGGATTTATGAAAGCAGCTGTAGCACCTATTATGGATATATTAAGACCTTCTAGGAAAGAAAATGTTATTGGAAACATTAACCCTAGTGGTAATGTCCAATCTAGGGTCAATGCTCCTCGTGTGTTTAATCCTGCAGACAGAACTGCTACAACTATTCGCGAAACAACCGAAGGTTTATTGGATAATAATCACTTGAATGTGGAGGGACAGAGGGATGGTGGCTACAAAGTGAGTGAACAACAATCCGTAGAACAACAAAGAGACAGCACAAATAATGAATATTATGGTGATGGTGGTATGAATACAGGAGTATCTTTGTATAACGCGGCATATAATCAGAGAAATAATGTTAATAAGACATATAAAAACAGACCGAATCAGGGTGGTATGGCAATGTTAAATAATGAACAAAATGTTCAAATTGATAAAAATGAAGCTGATAGAAATAATAATAGAGCCATGATAATAAATGGAAATGGAGGAACTAATAATGCTATACCTTCGATGGAAACTCATGGAAAAATGAATATGCCCCAATACTACGATAATTGTCAAGATTGTGAGAGAATTAACCCTGATATATTAACTGCTTTTAAGGAAAATCCATATACAAAGAGCTTGGGTAGTTATTAAATTTTTACAAGTTATATCAAAATAATAATATAAATAATTAGTATATTATTATTTATATGAGTGATATAGTCACTGTAATTGAAAATAATGAGCCATTAGTCCTAACTATGGAAGATTGTTTGACTGAAGAAGAATGTGAACATATGATTAGTATTTCAAAACCGCTTATGAAAAAAAGCCTTGTCAGTGATGGTAAAAAGGGTGTAGAATCCGCAGGCAGAACAAGCGACAATGCATGGATACAACATGGTCACGATGAAATTACAAAATCTATTGGAGAGAAAATAGCGAAAATTGTGGGTATGCCTCTTGAAAACGCAGAAGCATTTCAGGTAATCTATTATGATACTAATGCTGAATATCGCAGTCACTATGATAGTTGGGAACATAATGGTAGTGAAAAGACATTAAGATGTATGAAATATGGGGGTGCTCGTTTAAAAACTGCATTGGTTTATTTAAATGATGTAGAAGAAGGTGGTTCTACCAAGTTGAGTCGTTTAAATATTGATGTTTTACCCAAAAAAGGAAAGTTGTTAATTTTTGAGAATACATACCCCGGTACAAATATAAAGCATCCATTGAGTGAACATGCTGGTAGGCCCGTAATAAAGGGAGAGAAATACGCCTTTAATTTATGGTTCAAAGAATGTCATTCAAAGAAATTATATGCGGAATTTAATCCTGAATACTATAACAATATTCCCGTGGAAAACAGTGTATTCAAGGTTGCACCAACAATCACACCTGGCGAACAATCCTTATATAAATATACACAGTTAACAAAATTAAAAGAGCCATTTACAAAAATATCTGAAAAAAAACAAATATACAAGGTGGACAAATTCTTGGAGGAAAATGAATGTAAGAAAATTATAGGGAGTTGTGATTTTACAAAATCAAAGTCAAAATATATGAATTGTTGGGTTGGAAATGATAAATTCCGCGATACAATACATAAAATAGAGGAAGCAATCGGTATTCAATCCCAATTTTTTGAAAATATGAATGTATTTAAATATGAGGAAAATCAAATACATGGTCCCTTTATGGAAGCATATGATATTACAACTGAAAATGGAAAGAAATATACTGAAAAGAAGGGTCAACGTGTTTACACAATTACCATTCCTTTAAATAATGATACTACAACCAAATTTAATCGTATAAATGAGACAATTGTTTCTACTACCGGTTCTATGTTGATATATGATAACATTTTACATAATTCATTGTCGTCTAGAGACAAGGATATGGAGCATACGTTATACAATACAAACAATAGTGATACCTATTTGTTGAATATTTACGTGAGAGAGAAAAACGCTGAAAATAATTTAGCAACAGAATTAATTGATGGTATTGTGACAGTTAATACTCCCACTGAAAATAATGAGGATACATCAGTGGAGCTTGAAAACTATATGGAAACTTATAGTAACGTATTGAATCTATTTTTTTTAGATAGAATCCATCCAGGGTGGAGAGGTCTACGCAGTTTTAATTACGTATTGAAGGGAAATTTTGATTATTTTAAAAATACAGTAGTTGAATATATAAATACCCGTACATCACTTACTATAGATGCGATAGATGCTGTAGATGGTAATATAATGGATATAGATATATTGGATGAAATAAATACTTCCGCTTTAAATAATGATAATTTACAAAAAACATACGTATTTGATGAATATACTCCAGCAGTAGTTGAAAATGTATTGAATGAAAATGCTTTGGCAATTTGCCAACAATTTTATGCTACAAATATTGAAAAAAATGCTTATGTATTAGGGGATAAGCAATCAAAGAGGTTCAAGTCGCATAATGAGCCTATGTCACGATTACTACAATATGAGATATTGCCTCTAATTGAGAAAATAGTGGGTAAAAAATTAATGCCGACCTACACTTATTTATCGGCATATGTAAAAGGCTCTGATTTACCAGCTCATACAGATAGAGCTGATTGCGAATATACCGTATCTTTTGTCATTAACAAACCAGAAAATTCCAACTGGCCTATTTATCTACACAAGGTGAAACAACCGGTGAAATATAAAGGTCGTAGTGATTTTACACCCCCAAAAGAAGAATGCCTTGCGGTAGATTGTAATGCTGGTGGACTCATGATGTTCCAAGGTACAGACCATATACATTTTAGAGAGGGTTTACCCGATGACTTTTATCATATAGTTTTACTTCATTATAGAAGTGCGTAATAGATGGAGGACACAGAATATACATAGTTTGACAAAATATAATATAAAAATAATATTTATACTATATTATAGGAATTATGAATACTTCTATATTTTTGTACGAGAATATTGGATGTGATAAATTTATTAATGATATTTTGACATATACTCAAGACAAGGAATTTCACGACGGACAAGTTGGACAACGTGTAGATATTAAGCAAAAAAAACGTAAGGATTTTTACATTAATGAACGCCCTACTCTTAGAATGATAGATAATTATTATTTTGATAAGATGTACGTGGAAATATATATGCATTTTGGTGATATTAAATATC
>Ga0233412_10001542_pt1 | contig 11861 bp, 12 predicted proteins | sample Na_anoxic_4_MG_FD_180667 | JGI IMG/M metagenome (GOLD analysis project Ga0233412, IMG submission 180667) | Seawater microbial communities from Saanich Inlet, British Columbia, Canada - Na_anoxic_4_MG | ecosystem: Environmental > Aquatic > Marine > Inlet | place: Canada: British Columbia... | reverse complement strand
ACTACCATGGCCAATCCAACTTGTCTCAGATCATATCGCTTTTGCTTATTTTTTCCACGTTGCGCAATGGTGCACCGCAAATTCGTTGTGTCAATGTAGGTAAAGAAATTAGTGGTATCAAAAAAAAGAGTATCGCTTTCCAAACCGTATATCTTGATAATCCTTTCTAATAATTCTTTCTCGATCTTAGGGATTGCTTCTATGGGGAGTGCATCCATCAAATCCCAAAAATGCTGACTGTCTATTTTACTTAAGCTGCATCTAAGCAAGTATGCCAAGGTAGTTGTTTTTGCCCAATTAGACCATCCCCTTTTACTGGTAGGCATACACACCCGGCCTATGGCGGCCAGCAGCAGAGTCACTCCAACTGTAAGGTTATTCCTGATTGGTTTCTCGGCTATATACGATCTTGGTGACTTGACATATTGATTGATTAAAGAAGAGATATCCAATTTATGAGCGACATCCAGCAATGCTGCAATTGCGCCATGGGAGTATGATTTGAGGCGAAGGCCTTCGGTAAGTCCTTGCAACCGTTTCAATAAAGCATCAGGTTTGCCAAGATATTCTAAAACAATGGGCCTTGGCTTGCCATTAACTCGTCTTGATTCGACTATGTACCAATATTTATGGCCTCTGGATTTCTTTGATTGAATAGTAGCCATGAACCCCCCATCCTTAATCAGTGTATACTTTATCTATATAATGGTCACATAGCACATTATTTCTGCCTTTGTCAAGCCTTAAATTTAATTTAATCAGTGTATACACTAAATCTGAGGATAAAAAAAGCCGTAACCCCTGAAAAAACACCGGGTTACGGCTTTATTCCCCTTGAAAAAATCTGGTTTTATAATAAACTTACGCTAGCAACTAAATATTCTAACTCCGTCATGCCGGACTTGATCCGGCATCCAGTACCCACCTGGATTCCGGCTTTCGCCGGAATGACAATATTGAGGTATTTAATTGGCCGGAGTAATAACAAAAAATCCCCGCTCCTCTGAAAAAGAGGAATCGGGGATTTTAAGGAAAGGAGGTTAAAAACGAGAGAAATTCAATCTTCAGAGGAGATTATAGTTTCAGACTATTAATACGGCGTGGAACTTATAACCGTTAGTTGTATGATGTTTTTAATTCTATACCTTCCCAGGCTTTCGGATCATACAAGCCTTTTTGTTTTTGTTTTTCGATCCATTCCTTTCTCAAGTTATTCTGGAAGCCCACCTTCTCGTCAACCAGCTTCTGATATGGCAGACCAATAATTTCCTGCGCTTTTTCTTTTGTTGAAAAATCAGGAGCCACATAATCAACGGCATTATATTTTGCGAGTACAGTCCGCAACTTAAGCCGTGCCTCCTGACCTTTGTTGATCGCCGTTCCCAGGATCCTCAAAGTCTCCTCAGGCGCGTGAAAGAATGAACCATGACTGGCGATGGAATAATCCCACCTCCATTGTGCATGCCTGATATCCTGTAAAATATCCTGCATTTCTTCCTTGGTGGCGCCGAGTTCCCAGGCTTTGCCTGCTTCGAGGTGGGCCTTGCCAATGACATTGATGGCGGTTTTATGAAGTTCCGCTTTCCTCTCCAGCTTTCGGGCAACGGTGTCACGAAGCTCCTGTTCGGTGCCCCTGTGGCAGGTCATGCAGACGTTTCCCAAATTGTCAAGGGGGCTGCCGACTTTGTGGGATGAATATTTAACGCCGCCCTCCCGGACATACGGCATATGACAGTCCGCACATGCCACATTATTCAGGCCATGGGCGCCGGTTATAAAAATTTCATAACCAGGGTGCTGAGCTTTAAGCATTGGCGCTTTGCTTATTTTGTGGGTCCAGTCTTTAAAATTTATGTCATCATAGTACTTCTCCATATCTTCAACAGTAAAACCGTTATCCCATGGGAAAGTGACAACCTTAGCTGTCTTTTTGCTGCCGCTGGGATCGGTCCATTCGGTCTTCTTGAAATAATATTCAGAGTGACACTGGGCGCACACCAGGGATCGCTTGTCCTGATGCGTGGCATCAGCATATGGCAGGCTTCCTTCTTTGTCCATAGCTCTTGCCAAAAAAGGTCTGGCGGGCGTTAGTTTCATTGTTTTATTGTCATGGCAATCAGCACATCCTACAGGGTTAGAGATCTCGGTGCCTAACCTTGCCCATTTGCCGGTGAAATAGTCCAACTCGCTGTTTTCATGCATATATCTTGGCACATCCGGCGATTTACAGGTCCAGCAAGCAGTGGGCATGGGGCCGGTTTTGTCGTCTGTCGGGCCACCGGTTCTCAGGGTGTTGATGTTGTCTTCCAGGATATAGTGATGCCCGCGAGGTGCGTTGTAATCCTTGGCAAAACCATAGCCTGCCCACAATATCACCAGGCCGGGATCTTTTTTTAACACGTCATCAATTTTGTCGCTATCTTTCGTTTGCATATATGAATCATATTGCCTTGGGTAGTATTTGCCCCATTCTGAGCTTTTTGATTCAAATTTTTTGATTTCCGCCTCAGGGTTAATTGCCACAGAGCTCATTGCTTTTCTTTCGACTTTTTCTTTATTGATGGAAACCACCAACAAAATTAAGGCAACAATTGCAATCGCTGAAACGACTATCAGCACTATTGGTTTTTTCATTCTACCTCTCCTTTTGATGTTTTATGGTTCTTCTTTTACTCCAATATTATCCGGAGTCGCCGTCAGGCTTCTGGTGGAGCCATGAGGTGTCTTCCTGTGACAATCCCAGCAGTTTCGATCGATTTGCGTGCTTTCTCCATTTTCTTGGTATAATTTGCTGTTCACCGTCATCTGGGAGACGGTTTCCCGGTGGCAGAATATGCAGTTGGCCTGTATTCTTTTTGTTGCACTGTCGCTGACCTTGATGTGTTTTCCAAAGGTGCGGAAAGTCATGGCCGCGAAATCTTTGGCGCCGTCCATGGACTTGTAGATCATTTTGTCGACCAAAGACTCCTGGGGCAGATGGCATTCCACGCAAGTCGCACTTTCTCGGTGAGCACTATGCTGCCAGGTGGCGTAATGCGATGTCATGACATGGCAATTGATACATACTTTCGGGTCTTCAGAAAGGTATGATATCATATTGGAGGCGTAAACCATATAGGCGAACAGCCCAACCACCGTTATGACACTGCCGATTGCTATGTACTTAATTATGTTGCCAGTTTTCATGCTTAACCTTTTTGCTGATAGTCATGATTGATGATAATAAAAAAAATTTCATCTATTGAAACCCAGTGAAAAAAGATAGTCAAGAAACGAGAATGTAAAAGATGTAACAAAGGATAAAATCGCTTTCGCGGTTTTATCCTTTGAATTTGTATCCTACTCCCGACACCGTTATAATGTATTGAGGATTTTCGATATCGGCTTCTATCTTTTTTCTCAGCCGTTGCACATGGACATCAACGGTACGGCTATATTGATATAGTTGGGAATCCCGCCATATTTGGTTCTGGATAAATTCCCGGGAAAGGACCTCATCAGGATAAGAAACAAAGAGTTCCAATAATTCAAATTCCGTCTTAGTCAGTTTAATCTCTTCTCCCCGAACAGATGCTTTTCTGGATTTAAAGTCTATAGAAAGGTCTTTCAATTTGTAATGGTTCTTGACCAGACTTCTTTCGAGTCTTTTGAATATGGCCTTGATTCTGGCAGAAAGTTCAAGAAAATTGAAGGGCTTCACCATATAATCATCTGCCCCGCATTCCAACCCTAAGACCTTGTCCGACACCCCATCCCTTGCTGTCAGCATAATGATGGGAAAATCAAATTCTCGCCTTATGATCTGGCAGGCCTTAACCCCATCTATATCGGGCAGATTCAGATCAAGCACTATCAAATCAGGGCGGTGTTTCTTTGCCATGTCAACCCCGCTACGGCCGTTAAATGCGGACAAGACCTCATAACCATCCAATTCTAAGTTGCCTTTAATGGTCTCTACAATATCTTTATCATCATCTACTACCAGGATGGTTGCCCGTGTTTTGACCGTCACTTCCGGCATAATAACTCCCTTTCGGTTGATAGCCCTTGACTCAGGAGGCTGCCCATAAAATGGCATGAAGATTTTGTCAGAGTAGCACTTAGAGGCGTCTTGGAAAAGGGTTTTTTATAAGTCCATGATATCGTTACATATTTAACAATATTGTTAAATCTCTTTACGCAATATTAACTCCGAGGCCCTATCCTCCGAAAAACAGGACTGTCATTAGTTTGACTCAGCACAGGAAATAGGATATCAAAAATTTTGTACGGAATAACCGTTTAACCGCTCAATCACTCAACGAAGCCTGTTAGGAGGAGGAAAAATGAGAAAAATCTATCTTTCACTCCAGTGGAAATTCCTCTTGAGCATCGGGCTGATCATCATTCCCATCTTAGGTATCATTTTTACCTGGGCAGGAATCCAGAATGAAAAACTGGCTATGGATCAGATTATAAATCAAGCAAGGATCCTGGCCACACAAATTATCTTGACAAGGCAATGGATCTCAGACTGCGGAGGAGTAATGGCACTTCGAGAAAGCAAAGGAGTCAAGGGAACTTCCTTTTTTTACGACGACAGAATGGAAACACCCAGAGGGGGTTTTCAGCGTTTTACCCCGGCCATGGTGACCAAAAAGCTGTCGGAATATGCAAATCGTCAAGACCTGTACCGATTTCGTTTGGCCAGTTTAAACCCCATTAATCCTGAAAACCGTCCAGACGATTTTGAGAAAGAGGTTTTAAAGAAATTTAGAGAAGAAGGGCTAACGGAAGCATTCAATTTTGACCTTATGGATAGCAAACAAAATTTACAATATGTGGTGCCGCTATATTTGGAAAAAGAGTGCCTTGAATGCCACAAAGGTAAAGGGGAATTTTCAAATGCCGTAAGGGGAGGTTTGAGTGTATTGCTGCCCATAGATAAAACCAGAGCCTCCATCAAGCAAGAACATCTATGGTTAGCTGTTTCCGGCGCAACCCTTATCTCTCTGACTATCTTTACTCTCTTTATCCTGATGCAACGTGTGGTAATAAGACCATTGAAAGACTTAGAGAAAGTAACTAATGAGATAAGCAAGGGCAACTTTGATACCCGCGCAAAAGTCACTACCGGGGACGAATTTGAGAAGCTTGGCCGGACCTTCAATTCTATGGCCGAGAGGCTTGCCCGTGGGCGTGACCTCCTCGAAGAGAGGATCAGACAGGCCACCTTCGAGCTTTCTGAAGCTAACCGCGAACTCCAGACCTTAGATAAATTGAAATCCGATTTTTTAGCCAACATGTCCCATGAGCTCCGCTCACCCTTAACAGTAATCCGTGGCGGAGTTGATTACCTCAACCGGACTGTAAAACTAAATGAAAACAGGCGATATCTGGCCATAATCGACAAAAACTTGGGCCGTCTTATACACCTTGTCTCCGACCTTTTCGATTTCACCAGGATCGAGGCAAAAAAGGCGGACTGGTCTTTTGAACGGGAGAATATCTCCGGGTTGATCCAGGAGATCATAGAGATCTTAAGCCCATTGGCTTTGGATAAACATGTGGCCATAAGTTGCGAATGCCCCGCTGATATTTATGCCAAGATCGACCTGGAACGTATTGAGCAAGTCATGGTGAACCTCATTGAAAACGCCATTAAGTTCTCCGATAAAGGAGCAGAGATACAAATAGAGATCGGGGAAGATGAAGATGAGGTTTTGGTTGCGGTCCGGGATCAAGGGATCGGCATTTCCGGGGAAAACCTGGAAGTTATTTTTGAAAAATTCCACACCCTCCCCTCATCAAAAAGCATGGGTAAATATGAGGGTACCGGCCTTGGCCTTGCCATTTGCAAGGGGATCATCGCCGCCCATAGCGGCTGGATATGGGCGGAAAGTGTGAAAGGTGAAGGAAGTGTCTTTTTCTTTACCCTTCCCAAACAACGCTCATTGAAATAGCTACCCTTGACGGCCCCGCACAGGAGATTTTTGATGCAAGAGTTAAAGGTTTCATTCAAAAACCCTTTACAATCACAGAATTATCAGCAAAACTGAAACAGGTTTCAGAACGAATGGGAAAATCATGAAAAAACTTTTTGATATAATAACACGCGTTCCCAGCTTCAGCGGCCTCCCTGAAAGCCAGTTAGAAGAAATTGAAAATATTGCTGTTGACCGGCATTTCAACAAAGGTGAAATAATTTTTTCTGATGGGGATGAAGGGGATGGCTTTTTTGTAGTCGTTGAAGGGCTTGTGAAAATTTTCAAGTTATCATCAGAAGGAAAAGAACAGATTCTACATATCTATGGGCCGGGAGAACCATTCGGCCAGGTTGCCGTTTATGCGGGGAGATCTTACCCTGCTAACGCACAGACCATTGCAAAAAGCCATGTCCTGTTTTTTCCCAGGGAGGCATTTGTTGACCTTATAGTCAGGATTCCTTCACTGGCAATGAACATGCTGGCAGTACTTTCAAAGAGACTCCGCGAGTTTACCATTCAGGTAGAAAATCTTTCCCTGAAAGAGGTTCCGGGTCGTCTCGCAGCATACCTTGTCTACCTTGCTGATGAAGAAGGAAAAGAAGATATCGTTACATTGAACATTTCCAAGGGACAGATTGCAAGTCTTTTAGGTACGATTCCCGAGACACTTTCAAGAATTTTTGCAAGGATGACTGAGCTGAATCTGATTAAAATGGATGGGCGTAATATCAAGCTGCTCAATCGCAGTGGACTTGAAGAACTTGCAGAGCATGGCCGGATAAGTTAATCCTGACGCAGTCAGGCTGAAGTTGTTAAGGAGAAAGTACAATGGTTAATAAAATCTCACGAAGATCATTTATTAAAGGCAGTCTTGCCGCAGCAGGGGCAATGACTGTCTCCTCCCTTCCAATTCCCTCCACTGTGAGAGGTGCCACTCAAAAAGAGCTGGCAACACTTATTGATATCAGGAAATGTATCGGGTGTGAAGAATGTGTCGAGGCCTGTCAGGAAGTCAATAAACACAAGTTTCCGGAACCTGAAAAACCGTTCCCAAAAATGTACCCGGATAGGGTCAAGGTATTTGACTGGTCTGAAAAGCGGGATGTGACAGATCGGCTGACTCCGTACAACTGGCTTTTTATTCAGGAAGCCACCGTGATATTAAATGGCAAGGAAGAGTCATATACATTCCCCCGTCGCTGCATGCACTGCCAGAACCCTCCGTGTGCTGATCTCTGCCCATGGGGCGCTGCACGCAAATTGAAGAACGGGATCACCACGATTGATGCGGATATTTGTCTCGGGGGGTCGAAATGCAAAGCAGTATGCCCCTGGCATATTCCTGAAAGACAGACCGGTGTTGGTTTGTACTTAGATATTCTGCCTGCCTTAGCTGGAAATGGGGTAATGTACAAATGTGATCGCTGCTTTGACCGGATTCAAAAAGGGAAACTACCTGCCTGTATAGAAATATGCCCGGAACATGTACAAAAGATTGGTCCAAGAGATGAAATTATCAAAGAGGCACACATCATTGCAGAAAAAATCAACGGTTTCATCTATGGTGAGAAAGAAAATGGAGGAACGAATACTGTCTATGTTTCCCCGGTCCCTTTCAAAGAACTGAATAAGGCTATGGAAAAAGGCCCAGGGAAGCCGAATTTGAAACCAGTGGAGAACTCCATGGCACATGCCGATAACCTGGCAAAAGCAATGGTAATTGCACCTTTTGCAGGGATTGCAGCAGCAGGAGCTAAATTTTATATGACATCCAGGAACATTATTAAATCAGAGGAGTAAGATACGATGAAACCCGAAACCAGTTACAGATTGTCCAAGGGTAAGAAGGCTCTTCGATGGGCATATATGCTGACCTTATTTGTAATGGTTCTTACCGGATTCGGCCAGATGCCCATATTCAAGCGCTACTATATATCTGATATTCCAGGGATGGGCTGGTTGGCCAAGTTCTATGTGACTCATTATATTCATTATCTCGGAGCTATTTTCCTATTGATACTCCTGGCCTATTTCATCGTGGATTATTTCCTCTCAGGCAGGAAAGAATTCCGTTTGACCTCTTCAGCCTATGTGCGAATTGTACTGTTGAGCTGCATTGTCATTACAGGGATTTTCAGGGTCCTGAAAAATCTGCCTGATGTATTATTTTCACCGGATTTCACACTCTTTATCGATATTTCCCACCTTTGTTTCATGTTGTTATATCTTTTAACGGCACTTGTTTTCCGTATTATGAAGTCAGGGTGGATTGTGAGGGAATGATTGAGGATTTATTATGCAATGCAGATATCATCCTGACCGTGAATCCTATGTCAAATGCCAGAAGATGGAAATCGGTTACTGCAGGGAATGCCTTGATAACTGCGAGGCGTGTACTGACCCTTGCACATACTGTAAGTTCCGGCCACAATGTGTTATCTGGGAAATGTGCCGGAAGAGTGAAAAGAGATATCTTCTTGAAAAAGCGGCAAAGGATTAAAAAAAAACCAAAAAAGGGAGGGGCAATCCTGCCAGAAAAACAGAGATCTGAGCCTGAGTTATTTATCTTCCGACAAATCACTCCCCCACAGGGCAAATCCGATTGTGCCCGAAAGACCGCATAAAAACGCAGCTAAAAAGTTTACGTTTGGCCCTATCATCCATAAGAAAGCACCACCAAAGGCCGCTACTGAAACAATTACATCACGAAAGAGATAATAGAGACCGAACATGGCTGCCTTGCGATCTTCGGGGGCAAGATCCATGATAAGCGCCTTTCGAGTCGGTTCGCCAAACTCTTTAAGACCACGCAAGATAAAGGCCAGGGACAGCCACATAAAAGACTGACAGAAAAGGAGCACTAAAGGAAATAGTGTGAAAAACAGGAAGGTTATTACAATGTATGGCTTTTTTGTTCCTCGATCGGCGAGATAAGCGACCGGGATATAGATAAGCAAGGCCGTAGCCATTTCAATACTTGTTAAGACACCAAACTGAAATGCCGTGACAGGCGCCGAAATCGTTTTCATACACCATACCACGACAAAGGCATAAGGGATCTGCTCGCAGAAGCGGATCAGGATATCAGAAACAAGCAGCCGCCTGAGTGATGGCCTCATTTCATGGAAGAGTCTTAAAGGGTTCTTTTCAGGCCTGTTAGACGGTGTGTCACCCGTTTTTCCAGGCGGATCATCTTCAATGAGCTTTTGCTGTAATACTGCTGCCACAATGGATAGCAGAAGGGCAGCGACAAATGCCATCCTGACACCCTCACGTTCTCCCCAAACCCCTATGCAAAGACCGCCTAAAACCGGCCCAAGCGCCATGGGGATACGTCGAACGAGCGAATGCATGGTTACCCCCATGGTGCGCTTGTTCATTGGCAGGACTTTAGCCACAAGACTCATGGTTGCAGGCAGAGAAATCGCCGTCCATGACAGGAAAAATACCGCCCCTACCAAAACAGCCTGCCATGCAGGTATAAATATAACCACAAGAAATCCGCACATAGCAACGATATTGAATACCAATAAGGCCTTTTTAGTGCCTAGACGATCGGAGAGATAACCTCCAGGGAAGGAATAAAGTGCGGACAGCAGATTGTCAAGACCATTGAGGAATCCGATTGACAAAGCACCACCGCCAAGCGCCATTAAATAAATAGGCAAAAAACGCTCGGCCATCTTCTCGCCCATACCAACGAGGATGACCATGCAAAGCATACCAACCGTACTTCTTCGCAATCCAAGGAAGACTTTGATACGGGCAAGCCTATAGTCAGATTCAGGCATAGTTAATCAACCCTAACCTCCTCCAATCATAAGCGTTATGGAAAGCTCATCTCCATCCTTAACAGATTTGGTGAGTTCTTCCGGGTATGAGCTTTCCATATTAACAAAGATATCAATATGGCTAAACAATTTACCCTTCTCATTTAATATTTTTGCCCCAATATCCGGGAACTGCTGCATCAGATCATTCAGGCACTGACCTACTGTATTGCCCTTAACCTCAATGGTCCCCTTACCATTAGTAAAGTGCCGCTGGCTCCGGTGAATGTTTACTTTTATACTCATAATAGTAATCTGCCTTTACCCTATCGTTGTATAAATAACATGGCAAACTGGGCTTAAAGACTGGGTATTAACCTGGCAACTAAATAGTCTAACTCCGTCATGCCGGACTTGATCCGGCATCCAGTACCCACCTGGATTCCGGCTTTCGCCGGAATGACAATATTGAGGTATTTAATTGCCGGAGTAATATTATAGACTTTTTCAACCTTTGTTTCCTCTAAGATATCATCTATTAGTTCAGATTTTAATTAGTGGTATACGCTGAATAAGTTTTCACTTACTCTTTATATAGTCGCCAAAGCTCATCTTTTTATAGCTGTCTGAGTATAGAAATTCAAGTACCTGGAGAAACATGTCCGGAGGGACATAACCCGGCAAGTTGCTAATCTTTTCCCCATCTTCCGTTAAAAACCAGCTTGTTGGAAAGCCTCTGACAAAATACTGGGATGCAGTTTCCTTTTCCTTGTCGGAATTCACTTTAATAGAAATAAAATTCTTGTTTAAGTATGACGATACAAGGGGTTTGCTAAGGGTCTCTTTTTCCATTTTCTCGCAGAAAGTACACCAGTCAGCCCAGAAATAGATGTATATTTTTTTCCCCTGCGATTTGCCAAGGGCCACGCCTTCATCATACGTATACCATTTGATCGGCCCGGCAATTTCATCAGTCTGTTCACTGGGTTTTTTCGATTCACAAGTACATAGAAAAACCCCTGAAGAAATGAGTGCCAGGACGGCAACACCAATAACAGCAAACCACTTTCCTGAATATCTCTTCATTTTTTAAAGTCCTTTCCCATGCGGTTAGAAGATAAGGCCCATCACAAGCAATAGGCCCACCAATATCAACAGGATTCCCGCTGCCGGATTCAAAAATTTCATTATTTTCGAGGCCTTTTTGACAAACCCTAAAAGCATATTAACAAAAATCGATATGATAATAAAAGGTATGGCCAGTCCTGCCGAATAAATACTGAGAAGCACAATCCCCTGCCAAACAGTTTCCTGGCTCCCGGCAATAATAAGGATCGACCCCAGAAGCGGCCCGATGCAGGGGCTCCAGCCCGCCCCAAATGCCATACCGATGACAAATGTACCTAAAAAATGAAGGGGCTTTTTCTTCAAGTGAATTTTCTTTTCATAATCAAGAACAGGAATGCGGACTATCCCCGTTAAATGGACACCAAGGATAATAATTAATATCCCGCCTGCTATCCTTACAAAATCCTTGTATGTGGCAATCACACCTCCGAGAAAAGAGGCGGACGCGCCCATAAGAATAAAAACAGATGAAAACCCTAAAACATAAAAGACTGTGGATAGGATAACCCTGTTTCTAATCGCTTTATCACTCTTTTCCGTCAGTTCTTCCAAGGAAAAACCCGTAATAAAGGTAAAATATGCCGGGATCAACGGCAATATACAGGGAGAAAAGAAAGACAGGAGACCTACCAGAAACGCAGTTGTGTAAGAAACATTTTCTGCAAACATAGGATTCACAGACCTCGTAAAAACCTTTTATTTAGTGACTGCAATCCCCATTGTTTTGAGGACTTTGCTCAAAAATCGGACATTAGATCGATCTGGTGGGCCAGGGGCTATTTCTCAAACTCTTTTTACCCTATAGTTGCATAAATAACATGGCAAAGTGGGCTTAAAGACTGGTATTATAGACTTTTCCCACTTTTTTTCGCGGTAGCTGGAATACTCTCCAGGTGACATCCTGAAAACAACGAAAACCAGCCATGTTATTTACCCGATGGGAAAGCCGAGGATACCACATCTCTGTTGTTGTCAAGGGTTTGCGGTAAAGTACTAC
>Ga0233412_10001541_pt1 | contig 11865 bp, 16 predicted proteins | sample Na_anoxic_4_MG_FD_180667 | JGI IMG/M metagenome (GOLD analysis project Ga0233412, IMG submission 180667) | Seawater microbial communities from Saanich Inlet, British Columbia, Canada - Na_anoxic_4_MG | ecosystem: Environmental > Aquatic > Marine > Inlet | place: Canada: British Columbia... | reverse complement strand
AGATTTTAAGAGTACTGGTGGTACGGTTACAGATAATGGCCATGAAATTACAATTAATGAAGGCAATTATGAAGGAACTTCTGGTACTCTTAATAGTACTGGAAAATGGATATTTACAAATACATCTCAAACCGACCTCCAAAATGTTGTTGGCCTCATCTTGGCAGAAATTCAAATCACAACAGATTCAGAATGCAGATTAATTGGTGATTTTCATACTAAGATAGCAACAATTAATGGAGATATTGTAAATAGTACAGATGAAATTTTATCTATAACTACTGCCACCACTGCGTGGTGGGGTGAACAAACTGGAACTGTGAGCGTTCCGGTTCAAGTTATTGTAGCATCAACAGCCCCTTGTAATAATGATATCACATTGAATGATAAAAGTCTTACCTTCATAAACCCTGAAGGTGCAGGCAGCGCAACAACATATGTAGTTGGGGATATGTCACTAGGCACAGGAGGCTTACTTATTTTTGCTTATCCTGCCACTGGTACTGCCAATCTACTGACTTTAAGTGTTTCAGGAACATTAGATGCTGGAGGTGTTCTTCTAGGGTGGCCTGTTGATACTTACACCAGTAGTGGGGGACTCATTCTAAGTGATAATGCTCATACCATTGCATCACTGGTATCAGGCAGCGATGATAACGGACTCAATGCCATTGATTTTAATGCATCCAGTATGACAGTTTCCGGTACACTAGACGGCGATAATATTACAATAACGTCAGATAGTTCGACTTTAAGTGGTGGCACTATAACAAATGTGGACAATGATGGCAACCCTATTATAGAAGCGACAAATAGCGTTGATGATGGTGGGAATGTAAATGTCAACTTCTTTACAGCCGGAGATTTGTTAGTTTCACAAGATGGAACTGCAATTACGTCAGGCCAAACGACAGCAGTTGAATTTCTATCTATTTTTGAAGATAGTGGCGTAAGCACTTTAGATTTCTTATTAACTAATTCCGATGATGAAATAGACATAACGGTTACAAGCGTTATTGATTCTGACGATTTTTCTTTAGTAGATTCACTTCCAATTGTAATACCAGATAATGATAGCAGAACAATAACAATACAAATGCCTAGTGATTCTACTGGTGTAAAATCAGGCCAAGTGCAAATTGTATGGCAATTAGGTACATTTACGTTCCCTGTGTCAGGTAGTGTAAAGAAACCTTGGACTTATGAAGATGCAAGCAATTTAGATGAAAAAGTTTTTTCTTCTGATGGGTCTTCATGTACCTATGTTGATGTAGATGGTTCAGAAAAGACAGCAACAGTAACTTGGAAATATATAAATGGAGCATATGTGGCAGCTACTACGGTATGTAAACAAGAATTATTTCTTAATTAGCAGATAAAGCATGAAAGATTTAATTAGTTTAAGAAAGGATACACCACTTTAATGGCTTCAACGGGTATAGAAGAAACATTGATGTTAACTAGATATGGTCAATTAATACAAAAACCTATAAGTGCTGTTGATAGATTGAGACTTGTGAAACTTCCTAAATATGGAAGTCACCCGAATCCATTAAATTATCAAATTAGGAAATAATTGGTTTTATTTTGACTTCTAACCACTTACCATCACCAAGTTTTTTGTCTGCCAATTTTTTAGCTTCAACTTTTGCTTCATCAACACTAACTGCTTCTATATGAGGTATTTCATAGAATTCTGGACCCAATCCTACGTTATATAATACCAAAGCAGAAAAAGTCATTTTTTCTTTTTCGTCTATTAAACCATGTTCAGCATCAAATGCTTCTAGGTCTATTGTTCCCAATACTCCTTCAGAAGCCATTCTTCTTTTGATGGAATAATGTTTAGATATTAAATCATCAAGATTTGCTTTGGCTTCTTCCTTGGTACTACCATATCCCACAATTTCAGCAAAAGTGATTGCTCTATTTTCACATATATAACCACATGGAAGTTCGTTTGCCTTAGCATTATACCATGGTTCTTCTTCTGAAGACATGGCTGGACATGACGTAAGACGATAAGTAAAAGATGGTATTTTCAAGGCTGAGATTAAACGAAGGGCATTATCTAAAGGGTGACCCTCTAGATTTTGGAATTCTGCTACTAATGATTCTATTCTATGAATTCTTTTTTCATCTTCTTTCATTATAAACCCCATTTAGTTTTAATCGTTTGCCACCAACTATCTCTTTTTCTCATAGCGTTCGCAACCTTTTCTTTCTGGGATTCCTTACTTTTCTTCGTTCTTATCTTTTTTGCCGATTCTGATAATCTATCTACCTGTTTCTCCCATTCATCATTGGGAGAGAAGGCTAATAAATCGCCTGCTACTTCCTTATACACTAAGTAGCCCTTATGATATACAGTTAACTCATTGTTGTCAATCATATACTTGATTTCGATGTGGATTCCTTTACTCAATCCATCGAAAGCATGTCCAATCTTGTGAGCACCATATGGTTCTTTTAAATATTCTCTATCCTCTCTCCATGCCCCTCCAATAGGCTCTTCTCCGGTCTTAGAATCAAAATACGGTATTTGTCCCTGCATTTCTTCTGGGCTTCCTGCAAGGTCTTTTTCATTTTCATAAGGGTCTCCTATATCATACAAACTTGCACCACCTTGTGCAATGATAGGTTGTCCAAACCCCTGTAAAATCATACCAAACTTACCGCCCAACCCACTTAGGTTTTTATGGGCAGCTTCAATAGTTCGTTGCTCTTTAATTCTTTCTTCTTTTTCGTTCATTTTTAATTACTAAAAATATATATCCTCGATGATACCTAAACTTAAATGAGTAAGATTATGAGTGAAGAAAAAACATATTATTTTTTAAATGACCCGAGTGACAAATCTTTATTGAAAAAAATATCAATTCCTCCTCCGCCAAATTATTTGTGTATAAATATTAAATATGATTTCAAACCAACGAAGATAAATTCTTCTAGATTTCATAGTTCTAGTTGTTATATCACACTGGTAAATTGTTTGAATTATTTTAACAAAATGTTACTCAATATAAAACCACTTGAAAAGTGGGCCGCTACTAATTGTTTGAAAATTAACCCTCTGGCTGGCCGAAAACTCAATGCATATTATAGCAGACATGACCTTAGTTTCTTTTATACCAAGAATCCTTCAACAAAAAAAACAGTATATACATCTGACTCATCAGACATAGTGGCTCATGAATTAGGTCATGCTATTCTTGATTTATTAAGACCTGATTTGTGGAATCAGCCAGCGGTAGAAGTTCAAGCTTTTCATGAGGCATTCGCAGACATAACTGCAATAATTTCTATTATGCAACATGAAGAAGTACTTTCCAAAGCTCTCTCAGAAACTAATGGCGATATGATGAAAAGTAACGTTATTTCTAAACTCGCAGAAGAAGTGGGTGCTATAGCGTTTAATATCACTAAAAAACAAAAAGGAAATTTAGATTCTCTTCGTGATGTTACGAATATATTTGGGTATGTTACTCCTAAAAAATTGCCTCGAAAAGCACCATACGCAATATTGGCTAACGAGAGTCATAGCTTCGGTAGAGTATTCGCTGGTGCTTGGTATGAAATTATGATTCGTATTTTCGAAGATATGAAAACAAAAACTCCTAAAAAAAATAAAACACTTATGCTTCATCATGCTAAAGATGTTGCTTGTAAATATTTGTTAAAAGCCGTCATTCAAGCACCAAAAACTGTAAGATTTACAAAATCAATTGCAGAAAATATGATTTATGCTTCTAAATTAGATAATAAAGGATATTATAAAATAATAAAAGATATTTTTATAGAACGAAAAATACTTAGTGCAAACATTATAGGATTATCGACATCATCTAAATCTCTTGATGATGTAAAGATGTGTCTTAGAAAAGAAGATGATATTTTTGAAGATAAACCAAGATGTTTCTTACGAATAAACAATAAAAGAACAATTAAACCAGCAGACTACGCAATAACCGCATTAACATCGGACAACCCATTCCTAAACGCTCAAATTGAAGTCCCTACAGATATAGGATATGAATTTGATTCAGAAGGAAAAGTTATTGAAGAAACATACGTAGACGAACAAGAAATTATTCAATCTGCCATAGACTCTGCAATAAGCATACAACAAGAAAACAAAAAAGTAGGCCGCAGAAAAATGTGGACAGTGAAAAATGGAAAATTATTAAGAAATTTTATTGATTAAGGAGATTTATGTTGCAAGAAGACCATCCACGAAAAAAGAAGAAAAAGTGGACAGATGATGATGAAGAATTAATTGAGGATGATTGGGAAAATGAATCCGAAAAAAATGAAGAAGAAGAAGAAGATAAGAATAAAGAAGAAGAAGAAAGATGGTCATTTTATCCTAGTGATGGAGACTGGCATTATAGTGATGATGACGAAATAGAGGAAGAAGATGATTATAATCAAGAAGAAGTAGATAATAAGTGGTAATTATTTTTTCTGTTTCTTCTTCATCTTCTTTTTCATACAATGTTTACTTTTTCTTGTAGGAGGAAGCTCTGAAGAACCCGGACCCGAAGCAACATTCATAGCAGTAACTATCCTGTTCTCGGGGTCGAACGGACCAGAATCAACTAATTCTAACCATTTTCTAAAAGATATCATACTATGATATATACTGGTAGAGGAATCAATTATGAAAAAAGACTGGCGTGGTTTAATTAAAATTAAAAAAATACAGCATTTGTCGAAAACAGGTGAAGTTCTCTGGGAAAATTCCGATATACATAACACCCTTCATTTGGATGGAGAACTATTTATTTTAAATGCCGTATTCGCCGGAGGACAAGATAATACTTTTATTCCTGATTTCTATTATTTTGGATTAGATAACAGAGCTACTATAGCTGCTGCTGATACTATGGCTTCTTTGCAAAACGAACCATCAACAAATGGATATGTTAGACAAGATGCAGCATCATTAGGTCAATTTTCTGTTGTTCTGAACTCTGGTCACTATCGTGCCGAAAGTCCAGTAATTGCCTTTGCTGCGGTAGGTGGGGGATGGGGTCCAATAAGGAATTTATTCCTTACTGATGAACCAGATGGTACTGGAAGTCTTATTTCCTCTGTAGCTTTGAGTGGTGGTGCTGAAATATCAGTAGGAGTAGGAGAACAGTTACTTCTTGAAATGGGTCTTTCTTTGTTTGATGTCCCCTAAAAAGTAAGAGATTTGTTTAATAATTCAAACGTACTTATTTCTATAGCATGAATGCAATTCATTCGTCTATCTCCCTCTTTTATTTTGTTGTATTTTTTAAAATGAAAAGGATTTTCTTCATCTAAATCTAGTAAATCCTCTCCTGTTACAGATATTGGATTTTCCTGCCTCCAATCTTCCTTCTCAGAAATGGTCATTTCTTTCCATCGTTCTTTAGAAGGTTTTTTCAACTTGCTTAATACAGCAGGAATTTGAGGCAAATTAATTCTGTATCCCTTTGCGAAAATAGTGACAGGATAATCTTCCTTTATATTTGTCAACTTATATTCACAGAATACTTCCTGTGCGGGTTCAGATGTGTTACCTCTAAAAAACCACACAGGAAGACTAACGCCGATTGTTTCTACTGGTTCGCCAATTGAAAGGCTAACTAATTCATTCTGAGTAAGAAATATATTATGGGATATTGCTATTGTGAGCATATTTTGACCTAAGTTAATCTATGAAAAGGACATCTATTTACGTAGTCGCATCGTCTACAATGACGACCAACATTTCCCCATGCTTTATCTTCTGGGGTGTTTTCTATTTGCTTATATGTATACAATAATGACTCTTCGGCTTTCATGAGAGATTTATCGGTAAATCTAGCCCCAACTAATTCTGCACCTTCTAGGTAATACAAACCAGCATAGATATTCTTTGCTGGGACATCATTCTCTCTTTGTATAACTCGTGCATACGCTCTCAATTGCAAATCAGATGTGATATTACTTCTGGTTTTTCTGTATATGCCTTTTTTGCTTGTTTTATAATCTAATATAAAATAATTATCTTTTTTCTTAATGATACGGTCAATAAACCCTCTTACAAATTTCTTATTCGGCGGGTCTAAATCATACAGAAATTCGTATTCTACTATACCACTGGTTCCTAATTGCTTTGTTATTTTTGCAATAGCCTCTATATGTCCCGGCAATCTTTTTTTGTATGCAGCAGGAAGAGAAGGAGCAAAAACAGGCTTTCCATTCTTTTCATCTATAGGAATTTTTCCTTCAAGTACTAATAAGGCCACCTTTCCAAGAGCAGTTTTTCCTTTTCTTGAAACAAATTCTTCTGAAATCTTATGGACAAGTTTACCATATGTAAAGTAAAATGGTTCTTCTCCCGGTGGGGGAATTTTAAGGTGGTATTTATAGCGGTAAAGTTGGGTGCATTGGTCCCAAACGCTTTTTCTTGAAACACTAATAGCTGTAATATTCATTATTTTATTTTACTATATTTTGTTGTTTATTTCAATTATATTTTTATAAAATTTTTAAAATGATTAAAAACATAATGTTATAATGTTATTGAGAAAATTAAACAAAAATGGTAGAATACGACAAATGATTAATCATGATAAATTTGTTGAATGGGCAGAGAGTAGATTTGGCGATGTCGTCATTAAAGGCGATGAGGTAAGAGTCAACTCTATTTTCGCTGAAGATTATAAACACCATATGTGGTGCAACACTAAGGGAGGAAAAAAAGAAAGAGCCAATGGTGTTTATCATTGCTGGAAAACAGATAACAAAGGAAGTCTAGTTTCCCTTGTTATGCAGATTGATAATTGCCCTTATGACGAGGCCATGGAAATCCTAGAAGGATACGACTTAACCTTCGCCGGATTAGAAAAACAAGTCGATGAAATGGTCCGTGGTAAAAGTAAGAGCCACAAAATTATTGTGGAAACTAATCCAGAAGACGATAAAATAAGTTTTCCAGATATGACATATCGTATTCAAGATTTGCCCGAGGGAGATTATTTTAGAAATGCGGCAGAGATTCATCTAAAAGAAAGAAAGCTTCCTATAGATAAATTCTTCGTATGTGTCGGAGGCAAATATAAGAATAGAATTATCATCCCTTATTATGACAGAAATGGAAAATTAATATACTTCAATGGAAGATATCTTGGGAAATCAAAAGATATTGTGAAATATATGGGTCCAGATAAAAAAACTGGAATATCTAAAGAAGATGTAATTTACATGCCTCAGTGGGCTGAAAATGGTTCTAAGATTTATCTTACCGAAGGTGAGTTTGATGCATATGCTATTTCTATAGCAGGATTAAATGGTGTTGCATTAGGTGGGAAAGAAATTCATGATACGCAATTCTATTTAATGAGAAAGTATCAACCTGTAATTGCATTGGATAATGATAAGGCGGGAAAAAGAGCAATGAAGAAAATTGGTGCCTACTTTGAATCACATGGATTCGAAGGAAAAGTGGGATATGTAAAACCACCACCAAAGTATAAAGATTGGAATGAAATGCTAGTTAAAAAAGGTGCTAGAATTCTTGTGGGTTACCTAATGACCTACGAAAGGAAATTTGATTCTTTAATGATGGAACTTAAAGAATAGTTAATACTATATTAATTTTATGAATATAAAGAAACTTAAAAAAACATTTCTTGGAAAAATATGCACCATATTCACAACTCCTACCAATAGGGATTATAAAACTGAAAACCCAAAAACATATCCCAAGCCTCTGTACACTTATTTTATGGGGCTTATAGAAGATATTGATGATGACGGCCTGTACACGACACAACCAACAACAGGATTATCTTCCTTTTTCCCATGGCCCAATATGATAGGTATAGCTCAGGAAGAATTACTAGACCCAGAAGATGAAAATGATGCCGAGGTAATAGAAAATATCAAATCTGAGTATAAAGAAAAAATAAAGACCATCCCTGCTCTAAAGGATGGTCAATATGTAGATGTGGAAAATTTAGATAAGATATCTGAAGGATTATCGTCTGGACTCTAATAATATTTTATAATAATTAGCCATTGTACTTGGCTTTGCGCCCTCCAATATTCTCATGGCAGCTTTATGGTCTTCTGATTCATTGCGGTGCAGAGATGCTGCACCTTTTGTCTCTTTATCTCTTATTGGTACATTTAAGTGACGTGGCCATATTAATTTAATTTCTTCTGGATTATTTGGGTCTAAATCTACTTTTTTCATAATTTCCTCTGCTTCAGTTCTCTTTCCTACAAATATTCTTCTATAAGCATCGTGGTTACTTTGCGTATCTAATAATTTCTTTATTCTTCTTATTTCGGTATTCTCCATGTTATCAAGTGCTGGTTGCCCAAATCGTTTCCACCAATCCCTTGATTCTTCTTTTTCTTCATCCGTTGGTTCAGGATTTTTAGGAGATTTTACCACCTTTTCTGGCTCTGGTTGTGGCTCCTGAGCGGCGACAGCAGAGGAGGAATCAGGGGTGGAATCAGGGGTGGAATCAGGGGAATCAGTTGCTCTACGCCACTGGCGGGGGGTAGTTAAATGTTGTTGTATTGCAGTAAATAATTCATCTCTAAAATCTTTAAATACATCCATCCAACCGGATTGAACGTCGGCATCTGTTGCACCCACTTCACATAACATTTCTCTTATAATTATGTCTGCGGCACCATCTACTTCTTCTTCCAGACGAATATATGATTCAAGTGTCATACTTTCGGATTGGTAGTTTGGATTACTTGGACTATCTCCATGCCAGAGTTTGTTTAAAAATCCACGTATTCCGTATTTAAACCAAGGAAGAGACTTAGGTTGCCCAGCATGCATTGGTTGCTGTTGAGTCCCTTGTGGACCCCCCTGCGGCGTTTCCTTGGCATATTGTATGGCACGAGAAACAACATTTGTTACTGAATTAACAAGCCTTTTTTGAAAAGAAGATATAATTTGGTCAACATCCCTTTTCAATAGTTCAAATGCTGGGTCTGATTTTTCCGAAATTAATTTATGCTGTGCCATTACAGTATATAGTCTCAGAATAATTATTTGGGCATGTACTCATTAATCTTCTTTAGCGACATTAAACAAGAGTCAAATCTATGAAACTCGCTAGATAGATATTCAAGTTGTTTTTGTTCAAACTCATCGTTTGCACTTTGTTCTACTTCAAAAATGATACAACGACCTCTACGGCCAATTACTTTGTAACCATGCATTAGCATATATGCTCCCGCACCTAAATCACATACTTCTTTTTGAATTGCGTCCATTCTTTCCTTCTTTCGTTGTTTATTGATTACGAATTTTACTTATATTTTTTTATTGCATTGAGTTTTCTGCGGCAAATAAGCATCCACGAGCCACAGAATAAAGAGGGTCTTTTGGCCTTATAATTTCTCCCACATCAATTGGCAAATGTGCTTTCTTGACAATATCAGAAAACAATTCCTTAAAACCATTTGGAGAACTACTCCCACCAGAAATTACTATGTCGATTGGATGACCGGGATTTCTTGCTTTGTTATTTGATTCCTCTAATCCTCTTTTTATTTCTGTTACGGTTTTTTGCACCATAATTTCATACTGGGCTTTAATTGCCCGTTGAACCAAGGAATCTGAATCTTTTTTCAAATCTACTTTCAATTTTTCTTGATTAATGAAAGTAGGTGTTTCTCCAGTTGCTTTAGCAGCCATTTTGTCAATCCAATCACCACTATTGACAACAGAGAACTCGAATACTGGGAACCCACTGTTTGCGAAACAAACATTTACCATTCCTGCTCCAAAACTAATTCCCAATCCAGTATAAGCCTTTTTCTTTAATTCAGAATATACTAATGCCAAACCTTCATTAATAGGAAATGGGTCAACCTTATTATCATCATCATCCTTAAAAGCTTTAAATACAGCTTCTAATACTTTTCCATGATAATCGGAATCTGTCTCTTCATTAATTGCATTTGCAGGAACACTGTAATAAACAGGTTCTCCATTATTAGATGTGTCTATAAGACTATGCATCATGATGCTCATAATTTGTTGAGCATATTTTTCTTTTGGGTTTAGACATCCATCCTTCATCGGTCTTTTTAACTCAACATTATTCATTGTATAAGCAATGTTTACTGCCGCTTCACCCAAGGCATATGCAACACCAGCATCCGCTCTTTCAATAAGAGGAACTCCAGCATCTTTCATCATGTTAAAAACAAACCTATTTTCTATAGGCATTTCGATGAAAGCATTTACTTCTCTTTTGTATTCTAATTCATTTTTGTCGTTGCGTTTGCAACAAACTAAATTGTAAGTCCCACAATCAAAACCTATTCCAGCCATATTATTCTCCAATTTATTTTTTGCCAAAGTTTATTTTTTCACTGTCAAATTCAGGTATGGCCCAATTTACCTTATCTTCTCCCTCATCAATATATTTTTTATCTTTGGCTTTTTTTCCGTCAGCAGTTACACTTAAACCTTCGGAATTTACATTTATATTGAGAGTAAGCTCTATTTTACACTCACCATTTTTAGTAATGATTTCTGTTTTCAATTTTTCGGGTTTTATTATTCTAGGCATCTGTTATTACCTTAGTTTGATACGGCCATTTCTTTAACATTTTATCTATGCTTGTCATAATCATATCTTCAGATAGTTCAGTACAGCAGGGATGATATGGCCCTCTACTTTTTTTACAAGGCATCCAACAAGGGCCACAAATCCACCCATCATCACGATGATTCTGCATCAGGACAAAATCATAATGATTTCCACGAACTTTTCCATCAGTCCACGTAAACATTGCAGTCATGGGTTTTTTCAATCCTCCAGCTATATGAAACGTACCTGTATCGACAGTTACTACATAATCAGCAGCATTAATTATTGATATCCATTTTTTGGGAGGTAATTTCTGTAATAATGGAACACCAAGTTCTTCAAACACCAAAACAGGAAGATGATGTGTCCCAAATACAAAATATCCCATCTCACGCAAATTTTTTACTATCATTCTTATTTGTCCATTTGTAAAACTTCTATCCATAGACACAGATAGTGGAGAAAACAAAATAGAAGGTCCATATGTTCCATTTCTTATTTCTTCTATTTTATCCTCTCCCCATTTTTTATTTTCATCTGTCACATCAAAATACATATCGTAATTATCAATTTTGATGCCGCAATGTTGTGCCCATATATCTGGACGATTCATTTTTACTTTTGGAGCAGTAGAATATTCAGTTCTTAGACAACATCTTGTGGTGTCAAAAGATATGATGTAATCTGAATAATTTATTTTAGCACTATCCTCTAATTTGTCGATATAAGGATGTTCATCTACAAATTCATGGAATTCTGTTGGACATGCGAATGTTATTTTTATGTCCTCATCTGTTTTTTTAAGACTTTCAAAAAGATAACGATGCATAATGATATCTCCAATTCCGCCTAAATTTCTTATTACTAAGATATTATTTCTTATTTCGTTGAATCTCTTTATAGACAAAGGCTTGAAATCAGACGTTCTTGGCCTTCTGTTGCGTCGTTTCTGAAGAAGTTTAACCATATGCTTTAATATAGTTTAGAATGCAAAAAAGCCCGCTCAAAAGAGCGGGCTTTTTCTCTCCCCCATAATTTGTATCATACGACTTAAGTGTTACAAATCGACTTGACCAACACAATAACCTCAACGGGTGATGCCACAGCACCAGAATCGTTGTTGTTCATTGCTACTTTCGTTACCGAAAGGTCGCCAATATCAAACACCATTTCACTTCCGCCATCCAAAGAGAATGTTGCGGCATCATTCAATTGGATACTAACAGTGCCAGTTGCAGCAGTGTTAATGATGCGGGTGTAAATTGCGTAAGCGCCGGGA
>Ga0233412_10001540_pt1 | contig 11869 bp, 12 predicted proteins | sample Na_anoxic_4_MG_FD_180667 | JGI IMG/M metagenome (GOLD analysis project Ga0233412, IMG submission 180667) | Seawater microbial communities from Saanich Inlet, British Columbia, Canada - Na_anoxic_4_MG | ecosystem: Environmental > Aquatic > Marine > Inlet | place: Canada: British Columbia... | reverse complement strand
GCTAATAACATAAAAATTAATAATATTGTAAATAAAGGAACTTCTGAAAACATTGCATCAGATTCAGCTGGGATTTTAATCACCGGTAGTAGAGATGTGAGTATCAATAATAAAGAAATAAAAAAGATTTTTAGTAATAAAGGAGTTTCAAAAGATGTTGATATGAAAACAACTAATTTTAATATTTTAATCGGGTAGGGTATTTATATAATTTTTTCTATTTCTGGCATGAGTTTTGATAGGTCAGTTTGTGGTACTTTACTATAGTCTATTTTTTTGGAATGATCGCCCCAGGTATTAGGTTGTAGTCCATTAACGTATATAGGGGCTGGCCAGTGCGAAGTAGTACGGCGTTCAGTAAATCTCTCTCTTCGCTTTTTAGCTACTGCTGCTGTGTTGCTAGGGTGAGATCTAGGTAGGAAGCAGATGTATTGTACTCGGCGTTCTTCTGAGTTAGGTTTTCCGTATTGATTTTGGTGAAATGTTCGGGAATCCCAGATTGCTATGGCGCCAGCAGGTACCCGAAGTGCCTTTCGTTTGTCAGCGATTGTTTTAAGGTATTCGGGATCGATTTTTTGCCAGTGTTTTGTGCCTTTAAGTTGGCGCTCTAAGCAGTATTTTTGATAGAGGGTATTTGATCCTTCGTATACTACTAGGGTACGTTCTTGATTAGTTGTGAGTGCTACGATGCTCTGGTAGCATAATAGTTTCCCGCTCATATTAGGCGACTGGTCAGCATGGGTCCAGCCTTGCTTGGTATCTTTTTTTTGTAAATCCTTAGGCATAAAGCATGACCCATCAAATCCTGTTATAAGATCATCGGTATCCCAGATGTCCTTAAATACCTGCTGGACTTTTGGTAATGTGCGAATATACCAAGAATGAGGAGCATGCCCTGCTCCATGGAATTTGTAGATTCCGTGAGGATTAATATCGCTATGTTTTTCAAGAAGATCGGGGACACTTTTTTCCCACTCAATCATGATTTGTTTTGCGTGAGCCACCTCTTCAGGTGAAAGTATATTTGGTATGATGACGTAGCCACAGGTTTGCAGCATTTCTTTTATAGTTTCCTTACTCATTTTTAGGGTTGGTCGCGGTTTTGCCGAGGATTGAGAGCTCATTTTGTGTTAATAGTAGTTATTAACACAAAAAAAATCAATTTTTTCAAAAATAGCTATTTAAGTAAAATTCATATATTACCTTTTGTAATTGCGCATTTTCCTTGATCCAGACTTTGATTTAAACACCCATTTCTGGTTACGCTTTTTCGGTTTGATAAAAGGCTGAACCCTTCTAAAATCAATTTCAACAAAGACGTTATACTTACCATCGAAGCGGCAAGTCATATCATACTGCATCTTTCTTCTTCGGAAATTGTATTCAAAATATTCAGGATCATTGAATGTAGCCCAGAGATGCCAGTTATCACCATTTATTTGGCTAGAAATCAGATCCGTAATCAAGTCAATGTGATAACGGCGAAGCAATCCATATTCTGTGTTTCTGAAAGAACGCATGGAATGGTCATCGCCTGTAAATGTAAAATCAATATTAATATTATTAAGTAAGGAATCCCCGTCGTCATGAGAATGGGAACTAGAATCGCCGATCTCATGACGGCACATTGGGCACGAATCTTTTTCTAGTAACCAGCTAGTGAGACATTTGTTGCAGTAGTTGTGACCACATGGAGTTTTGATAGGAGAGGGTGTTGCTTCAAGACAAATACAGCATTCGGTTGCCGACATGATTGATGAGTGGTTGATAGTACTATTAACTAGTTAATTAAGTATTTCAATTTTCCTATTAAAAAATTTTATAATTAATTTTAATTATACACTTTTAAATTACTCAAACTCAATACTCTCATTCATCAAATCTTCTTTTAACTTACTCCAATTACTTACTACTTCATTAATCAAATCTTTACCAAACTTATACTCCTCCATTTTTTTAATCACTTCATTTTGACTTTTTTCCCAACTTGCATCAATTTCAGTCATTATCTCATTAATTATTGTTTTGTCCTTATTCAACTCTTTAATCAACCACTTCTCTCTCTTTCCAATTATATCTAGTCTTTTTCCAATATCTCCTTCATCTATACTAACCAAATATCCTCTATCATAACTTTTTTCACATCCATACAAAACATTTCTACAATTAAAATCACTTACTCTAAAAATTCCTCTAAAAACACCAATTTTTACAAATTCTTTTAATTGCCATCGACAACTCGGAAATGAGTGTTTAATTACTCCAATTTCCATTGGTTTATCCCAATTACAATGTGTTACTTTACTCATAATACAATAAACAACCTTTTGCTCTCCATCTTTAATCATCACCTTTTCCCAATTATCCTTCCAGCTCTTTACCTTTTTATCTTTTTTCTCAATCCTAAAATCAGCCAATACTCTTTTCATTCCAATTTTTCTCAAACCAAACATTTCTTTACAATCATCCACTACACAATAATCCCTATTATAATTCATACTTTTTCTACTTTCCTTCCAAATTTTTCCTTCATATTCAAAACACATTACTTTATTTCCACAAGTCGTTTCTCCACACAATTTTATCTTACTCATATCTAGATCTCCTACCTTTTCTAATTTACTTTCCAAATCATCAAAATTAGCAACTAACCTCAACTTTTTTATCTTTTTATATTTTTCATTCCTAATTTGCTCTCTTGTTTTTTCTTTTTTTTCAACTTTTTCAAATGCAATTTTAATATTTTCTTTCTTTTTTTCTTTTTTTACTTTTTTAGCTTTTGGTTTTTTTCCATCACCCATTTCTGCTTTCTTCTCCATATAAAAGTTCTTATACAAAACAAACTTTTCTTCACTCAAAATTTCCATGTCTTCATCTTCAACAAATGCCCCCACTTTACTAAATTTTTCCAAACTATATTTTTTATTAACATGCCAATCCTTAACAACATAATCATCCAACTCCAAAAACTCTCGATCTACCAAATTATCCAAAACATCACTCATTTTCATTTTTTTATCAAACAAACCCATATCTTTTTTAAAATCTATCTCATTTCTTTTCCACATTATACTCCCCATCCAAACTCCAAAATAATATCTTTCCTTCATACTTTTTCTATTCAACATTTCCAATGCAAAATCCCATATTTTTATCAGCTTTTCATTATCACAAAAATCCCTAACAATTTCCATAAACAAATACAACCCTTCAACTCGTCTATATCTTTTTCCTACTTTTTCAATTTTTATCATTTTCATGAAAATATCCAGAATTCTTTCATCATAATTTTCCAAATATTCAATCAACTTTTCTCCCAATTTCAAAATCTCTTCATTATCTCCCTTTTTAATATATTTTTTGACTCGTTGTATGGAAATGAGTGACAAATCCAAATTGTCGGGGTTATTCCTCCACCAACAATTCACATAACTCATACTTCTTCCCTTTTTTCCTTCAATCACAATTCTACAAAAATCAAATATCTTATTATAATTTTTCCTATCACTCAATTCAAACTCTTCAATTTTTTTTATTCCCAAAATACACCTATCAATTTCACTACAGCTCATATCTTCCATCAACAAAATTTTCAATCTATTCAATAAATTCGTCACAAGTCCACCTCCTTTTTCATTAAACCTAAACAACATCATTTCAATAACACACCACAGAAATTTTTCCGACTCATTTCTGCGGTAATATTTACAAATGCCACTTTTCAATGCATTACTTTTATATCCAAAATAACTTTTATTATTAAAACAAGTGTGAACCACCATGCTATTGATTTTATCTCTGAAGTTGTCCATTTTTGAGTGCGGTTTTTCCGTGTGCGTAGTAGTTGACATGTTTATATGATTAGTACTATAAAGTAAATCTAATTCAATTTTATAGAGACGCAAATACATTTTGTTACTCATTTCCTTACATAAGTAAAAAAATTTATAGGTTTTACTTGTGTAATTTATAGGTTTTACTTGTGTAATTTAAACATCAATTGATCTAGTGGGTTCACTCTCTTCTATTCCACAATAAAGTAAGCAAGACATAACACAACATATAATTAATGCAAAACCCCATGTTATTCCATTCGATACGGCTGCAAAAGTCCATAGGTCGGTGGATGTTAATTCTTGGCAGGCAATAGTAGAATTACTAAGATTAGGACAACAGGTTACCATACTTTTATCGTAGATCTCAATAGATCCCCAAATTGCCAAAGATATTTCGATAGCTAAACTGCAAACAATAGCACCCACCTTTTCACTATCAGAAACATCTTTATAATTTTTTTTACTAACTGACAGAATTATTAATACTAATACATAAACCCATAATTCTGACTCATTTTTACATTCATGCCAAACATCATAATCTTTTACAAGGAATAGTATTCCAAATACAAACCAGGATATTATTCCGCCTATCAAAGCCACTACCCCTAAGCACCCACAGCAGTATGGTAAACATGGTTCTTGTTTTGAATTTTCACTAGCTATTCGCATTAGTATCTCGTTGGACGTTCTTGTTGTCATGATTGTATATTACCTACGTCTTGAATAAGATTTTCTTTTCAATTTTTTATTTACATGACGGCGGGTACGTTTCTTTTTACTATGTTTAGATTTTCTGCGCGATTTAGTTTGTTTTTTGTGACGTCTAGATTTTCTTTTTTTTATCCCTCCAATTGAACCACGTCTCTGTGGAGGTAAGTTTAAATCTATGTTCATTTCTTCAAGTGTTAATGGTTGTTGATCCTGTTCTCTAGGATGATCAGTCCTTACTGAACCACTATTATATAATGGTCTATCTCCTAGTGAACCTCGTCTCTGTGGAGGACGATTTAAGTCTGGTAAATCTTCTCTTAATGCTGCTAATCTTCGTTCTAAATCCCCTATACTATCATTACTGCCTTCGGCTGGAATGCTACCTTGAGGTCTCTGTGGAGGACGATTTAAGTCTGGTAAATCTTCTCTTAATGCTGCTAATCTTCGTTCTAAATCCCCTATACTATCATTACTGCCTTCGGCTGGAATGCTACCTTGAGGTCTATCGGGAGGATCTGGGAATAAATTATCTAATCTTTCCTCTTCCTGAATTCTTGCAATCATCCGTCTTCTTTCTAGTGCTTCACGAAGAGCTTTTCCCGTTGGGACAAATCCACCCTTTTGTCTTTTTCTACGAACTGAATTATTCGGCATATATAAATAAGTAAAGATATTTTCTAGGAATAGAAATTTAAACATAATAATTTATAAATATTATATTTAAATGGGAAATTCTGTTTCCACTCAAAAAATAAATTTTGAAGATATACAATATGCACAAAAACAAGGTTCACAATATATTATTATTAATACGTTGCCATTAAACGAACAATCTTGTTTAATTCAAGGTTCAATTAATAGTAATGAGGAAGAAACTATTATTAACAATTTATTGTCAACAAACAAATGCGTCAATATTATTATTTACGGAAAAAATAACAATGACGAAACAATATACAAAAAGGTAAACCAATTGCTTGAATTAGGATTCTCTACTATTTATTTATATGTAGGTGGATTGTTTGAATGGTTGTTAATGCAAGATATATATGGTAAAGATTTGTTTCCTACTATAGGTAAAGAACTTGATATTTTAAAATTTTGCCCCAAAAAAAAACTAAATATTAAATCACTTTCTTATTGATAATTTATACGACAAAATGATACAATAACATATCTTTCTCCACTTGTTATAGGTCTTGCTCCGTGTTTATGAGTTAAATTTCCTGGATGAATGGTTACATGACCAGCCTGGCTTTTAACAAGAACATTATGCTCACTAAAAAAGGTACCACCTCCTTCATAATCAGATAAATCAGATAGCGTTGTTAAAATAGTAAAGACCGACGCATCATGATGTAATCTTAAAAATCCTTGAATTTCAGGACGATATCTAATAATAAATGTTTCATGTGTTACACTAGATTTTGTCACATTTGCATCATATAAAGCATCAACACCAGGAAAAATAACATTTTTAAGAATGGTATCATAGATCTTAGCAAAATCAGAATTATAATTTTCAATTAAAACATCATTTGTTGGATAAAACTTATGTCGCCCATTTGTCCATTCTGTAAAATCTTTCAAATTATTAATTAATTCTTTACAAAACTTGCTTGAAAAAACAGGCATTGTAAACAAACCAAAACTCTCCTTATTAGCGACTAGTTTATAGTCATAATGTGGAACTAGTTCACCTGATAAGTATTCATTATCCCAACTCTTATCGACGTATTTAAAAATAGAATTTTCTACAGACATTTATAGTATAAAAAAACGCATTTTTTTAAATATTTTAGTTCAAAAATTTTTTATGTAAAAGTATATTTAAATATTATTACCCATTTCCACCCTCTTTAGATAGGTTGTGTCTATAAAATGTTCAATGCTTTCAATCCATGTAGATATAATTTCCGGAGTTTTTTCACTATCTGTATTTCCGTCTAGAGAGCACAGGCTAGTTGAGTAATCAATATTTGTAATCCAATCCTTATGATATCTTTCACATTCTCTAAGATATTCAACAGGAATTACTTCACCCTCTCTTGCTCGCTTAGCGATTCTCTCAAAACATGTTTCAGGTGTTACATCAAGATACACAATGCCATGAACTGGTGTTTCTTCTAGAAATTCATCGAACCATTTAAGATAAATTGAATATTCTATTTCATTAATCTTTTTCGAGTCATAAAGCATTTTTGCAAAAACATTACGATCTGTGTAGACGCATCTTTCTGTAACAATTAAGGCATTAGGGTTTTCCTTAATTGTTTTTTTAAGAATAGACAATCTTGAAATATAAGCCATCATTTGGAAAGCAAATGACCAAGTTTTTTGATCTGCATAGAATTTTTCCAGGATTGTTATTCCTGTTTCATCAACTATTGTTTTCCAAATATCTACTGGTTCTTGCAGAAATACAATGTTTGAAAATGGTTGAGGAACAGACGAAGATTTAAAAAGCCGTTTACGGGCTTCTTCAACCAGGGTGGATTTCCCTGAGCCAATATTACCATCGAAGCTGAGAACTAGAGGTGCCATTGTGTTTAAATGTATATATATTTTACCTTTATATTTTGATTTCAATTATTTGGGAAATCAAAAAATTAAACGAATACATAAATAAAATTGATTTAGATAATCATCATTGATAATATAGTAACTCAACATGGATCTTACACAACGCAAGCTTACAAAAGCCGAATGGGAAGGAATTGAGGTTCCTGTACATGCAAAAGAGCAAGAAATTCTCGAGCTTATGAAAAAAGGTTATCACGATGTTATGATTAAATATAACAAGACCCAATCTTTGCTATCTCATTCAAGGATAACAGCAACACCTGCTGTCCACCTTTTCATGTACGAAAAGTATTTTGAAAAAGGTATCGGAAAGATGTGTAAAACTCATGGATTAGAATTCAAGGTTAAAAAATCGAAAAAACTAGTTCTTAAAAAAGCAGATCAAATTCGCATTGATAATGTTGATTCAGGTATTATCAGAGAACAAGAGACCATTTATGAATTCATAATTTTGCACTTGATTACTAATATACTTAAAAATCAAAAAGGAAAAACATGGACATTTTACTTGTACACTATGAATCAGATGAGGAAATTCGCTATTCAAGATAAAAATGACTATATTGAGCAGTTTACTGATCTTATCTGGAAAAATTTCCAGCCCAAGATTGATGTTGTCCAACTTGTAAATCAAGGAAAAGAACTCATTGAATCGAACAAATATCTATCTAAGAATCGCGATATTCAGCTTTACGATCATCAGAAAAAATTGTACACGCTTTTTGGACAACCATCCCCTAAACTAATTCTTTATATTGCCCCGACTGGTACTGGAAAAACAATGTCTCCAATTGGACTTTCTGAAAAATACAAAATTATCTTTGTTTGTGCTGCTAGACACGTTGGTCTTGCTTTGGCTAGAGCAGCTATATCTGCTGACAAAAAGATTGCTTTGGCATTTAATTGTAAAGATGCTGAGGATATTCGTCTTCACTATTCTGCAGCTAAGGAATACACCAGACATAGGCGGACTGGTGCTATTCGCAAAGTAGATAATACTGTCGGGGATAAAGTAGAAATTATTATTTGTGATATTAAATCTTACTATCCAGCTATGCTTTACATGCTAGCCTTCAACAATAAAGAAGAAATTATCACTTATTGGGACGAGCCAACTATTACAATGGATTATGAAGAACATGAATTTCATGATATTATTAAACAAAATTGGCAGAAAAACCTTATTCCGCGTGTTGTTCTTTCTTCGGCTACGTTGCCTCAAGAACATGAAATTCATGCCACTATTTCTGATTACAGAATAAAATTCGCAGGCGGTGAAGTTCACTCAATTATCAGCCATGATTGTAATAAATCCATTCCAATTCTTACTAAAGAAAGTTTGGTTTATCTTCCACACTTTAATTATAAAACATATGAAACACTTATGCCGGCAATCGAACACTGCCAAAGTTACAAAACATTAATGCGATATATGGACTTGAGTGAAATTATCAAATTCATTATGTTTGTTAATAAACACCCCGAATATCTTAAAAATGACCGCTATACAATTGCTAAGTATTTTCGAACTATTGATATGGTAACCATGGTTGGTATTAAAGAATATTATCTTAAAATCTTTAAACACATCAATCCTGAAAAATGGACAGATATTTATCAGCATTTTAGTAAACTAGAAAACAGGACAAAACCATGTGACTCCAACATTTATATTGCAACTAAAGATTCACATACTCTTACCGATGGTCCTACAATCTTCTTAGCAGATGATGTGTCAAAAATTGCTAGATTCTATCTACAAACAGCGAAAATTCCAGAGCAAGTTGTTACAGATATTGTAGAAGCAATACAATGGAACGATCGTTTGAACACTGAAATTGCAAAATTAGAACAAGCTTTTGAAGATGGTACTGCTAAAGATGCAGAGAAGGAGAAAAAGATGACCAGTGATAATCGTCTAGCGCCGGAAATGCGACAACTCAAGGAGAAAATTGAAGGCTTGCGAGGTGGAATTAAATCAACATCTCTGAATGATTTATTTGTTCCTAATCGAAAAGAACATCTTAGAAAATGGGCTAGTGGTAAAGAAATAGGTAATGTATTTACATGTGATATTAGTGATGATATTGTCGTAAGACTAATGCGTCTCTCAGATATTGAGTATAGTTGGAAACTGCTTTTGCTCATGGGAATAGGTGTCTTTACAAATCACGAAAGTGTTGGTTATACAGAAATCATGAAGGAGCTAGCAACAACACAAAAACTATTTATGATAATTGCTTCAACCGACTATATTTATGGAACAAACTACCAATTTTGCCATGGATATATTAGCAAAGATCTTGAAACGATGACTCAAGAAAAAGCAATCCAAGCTGTTGGGCGTGTTGGAAGAAATAACATACAACAAGAATATTCTTTGCGTTTTAGAGATAATAGTTTGATTGAAAAGCTATTTACAAAGCAAGAAAACAAGCCAGAGGTTAGAAATATGAACCGGCTTTTCAACTCAGATTAAAATATTAGCATATACTAATGGATATATCTAAAAAAACCAATAGCATCATAGGGTACTTAGCAGGCTCTTGCACAGCTTTTGCCTTTATACCACAGGTTTGGGATGTTTTTAAGACAAAAAACGCCAAGGCTCTCTCTTTATTAACCTTAATAATTTTTTTCATAGGTCAGCTTCTTTGGATTACACATGGATTTTATGGTGGTGATGATGCTGTTTTGATTTTTGCTACTATAACAGCATTTCTTTACATTTTCCTTATTTATGCAAAACTAAAGTTTTAAATTCATAATAATTCAGTATTAAGTTATTATGAAAAGATCATTTGTTTTTGAGAATTAAGCAAATTATTATTTATACTTAATGGATTGAAAATTCTAGTTAGATAAATTAAAAAGATTGATAGTCCTATTACCAAGAAATATTTACGTTTAAATAAATATACAATTACTAATAGAATAATCATCAAATAGAAAAATAGCTGAGCTAAATTCATTAAGGCTTCAATTATCTTTTTAACCATCATACCTTTATCGTAATCTCTATTCATAAACTGAAATCCTACCATTCCGATCCCTCCACTTGGTTCAAAATAATACTCGTAGAAATTCATACATCCACCTACTTTCATTATTGCATCCATAACATACTGAGGGTAAATATAGACTATAGGTAGAGTGACATAACATTTAAATGAATAAAATGGTGTAAAGCTTAGTTCTTCGGGAGAGAGATAATTCCAACTACCTGTTTCAACCAAATCATTAATGTTTCTAATCAATAGATCATTATTTGTACAATAAATATAGGCGCCTCCTCTTGCTAATCTTAAACCTACTTCGATGATTTTCTCTCCTCTGTATTGAACATTACACACCCCTGTAAACCCACTTAGATTATTAGCTATCCATGTTAAAATAGCTTGTGGAGGGCGAGAATCTGGTCCAATATATTTCCATTCATCGGCAATTGAACCCTTTTGTTCTGAAGAATAAACATAAGTAATTTGATGCATTATCTGACCTTGCTGAAGCATAAAATCAGTCATCTGTTCTTTTTCGGCAACATATTCTGACCACATCATATCATCTGTTTTACTTAAGTATTTGGATAAATCATGTTTATCTTTAATTTTAAAACAATTTTTACTGCTAGATGTTTTGTGACCCCATCTAGGTTTAATAAAAATTGGAAATTCAGGATTATCTTCTCCATTTTTTAAAGATTCAAGAGTTCCAGATTCAATTCCTTGGGATTGAGCTACCCATAATTTATCATAAACAAATCTGTATTTTTTATATCGCCGATAAGCCTGTATGTCAAAATCTGGCACCTTTTTTGAAATTAAAGTATTCCAATTATCAGCATATGGATTATGAAGTTTTAAAGTATCACACCATCTCTCTTCATTTGATAAAATTTTTTTTTTAATAGAAGATAACATCACTAATATATGTTAACATTATTAATTAACATATATTTTCTAATTGACTAAATAATTATAAATCTAATTATCTACCACCACGTAGGCGTAAAACAAGATGAAGTGTGGATTCTTTTTGAATGTTGTAGTCACTTAGAGTGCGTCCATCTTCTAGCTGTTTTCCAGCAAAAATAAGACGCTGTTGATCAGGTGGAATCCCTTCCTTATCCTGAATCTTAGCCTTCACATTATCGATAGTGTCCGCTGGTTCAACATCGAGTGTAATCGTTTTGCCTGTGAGAGTCTTTACAAAGATTTGCATTGTATATATTTCTACTAGCAATATTTTTAAACCTTTATTACTTGAATATATTTAAGTTTATAAATTATTAAGTTAGTTTTAATAATTTACGATAAAATAAATGATATAACAAAATTAGTTGGAGTAAGCAAGACCACCCATGCCCGACATTACGCGAAGCACATTGTAGTTGGTAGCGTAGACACGCACCTTGGCAGTCTTGGTACCTTCAACAGTTGCGTTGGAAAGGACAAGCTGGAGTGTGGCGTTGTCAATACGGGAGAAATTGCAAGTTCCGGATGGCTGGTGCTCTTCTGGGCGAAGCGCAAATGAGTACACATTGACACCGGTATCTGGGTTGCGAGTGTGGTGCTGGTATGGCTGAACAAGGTCGAAGTATCCACCTTCACGCTCAGAGAAGCGATCCTGTCCGTTAAGCTGAAGCTTAGCAGTGACAACAGGGTTCTGTCCCCAGCAGTGCAAGTCCAAGGCAGTTTCAGCAAGCACGAATGTACCGGCATCAGAAACACCTGTAA
>Ga0233412_10001538_pt1 | contig 11873 bp, 7 predicted proteins | sample Na_anoxic_4_MG_FD_180667 | JGI IMG/M metagenome (GOLD analysis project Ga0233412, IMG submission 180667) | Seawater microbial communities from Saanich Inlet, British Columbia, Canada - Na_anoxic_4_MG | ecosystem: Environmental > Aquatic > Marine > Inlet | place: Canada: British Columbia... | reverse complement strand
CAAAGTGGACTTCACTGCGTTTGTTAACTTTTCGACGCCGGACATAATTTTTTCGTTGGCTGTATTGCCAAACGTGAGGTCTTTTACGATCTCGCTAGGGTTATTGTATTGCATTAGATTAAATTAAATTAGATTGTTACTTACTCGAACGTTTTAACGACCTTAGGTCCTTGTATAAATTCAAGCTTGTTTTTGTAATGGTTTACCGAAGTGTCTATCGCTGCTTCAGCACCTTCTACTGTTTCCCGACGAGTTACGTCATTCCACTTATCTTCCCATTGCAATTCTGTTTGGAAGTAGCCATTGGGTAATTGAACTATTCTCCAGTTCTTTTTATCCGAGGCATGCTGCCAAAAGGCTTTGGTTTCTTCGGATACTTGTTGGTTACCACTTGTTGTAGTGGTAGTACGGTAATAAAAAGTCATTTGGTTTTTGTTTATGGTTGTTATTAATTGCTTATCCTAGTGCAGCGGTCAATAATTCTTGCGCAGCAAGATCAGCGGCTACTATCGTTTTTGTGAATGCAGCAGATCCACTACCAACTGAGCCAGCTGGGAATGATAATCTGTCTCCTACAGCAAATACGTGTTCTGCGTTGTTTACTTTGCTTATAATGCTGGTAATGGTATTGGCGTCAGCAATAATCACCTCTACGGCTAAAGATTTTAATGTGTCTTCTGTTTTAACAGTAACATCGTATGTTGCAGCTACGTAATTACGTGAACCGCTGTCTGCTTGAACTACAGTTCCCCCTAAAGTAATGTTATCAATAACTGAGTTGTCAAATTTACCAAAAGATTTAGTAATCAATTGGAACTTTTTGTCACCTTGGTAAAAGATAAAATCTCCTTTTTGAGGACCTACTGCTGTAAGAACAGCGTTTGCTCCGTCTTGGATGTTTGCGTGACCAGCTACAACACCTACTGCTGCTCCCTGGTGGTTTTTGCTAACCCCTTTGTCTACCAGACTAACGTCGCTGTTGTATACAACAACTTTCGAGTCTTTGTTTAATGTTTCTACTCCCATTTTGTTTATTATTAAGTTTTTGTTTTATACCTATTATTCTATAATTACTTGCGCATCAACTTAGTTAAGTCCTTTGTTTTATCACTTGAACCCATTGATGAACCAAACCAATAACCGTAAACATCACCTAATGTACGCAGGAAGAAACCACTAAACGTAGTTATCAATCCTTTCTGTACTTCAGTGAGATTTTTCCAGTCCAGGAAGTCCGTGAAGATAGCTGTAGCCAATCCTAACGCAATAACTAATGTTACATATGTAAGTATGTCAGGAGTTGCTTTATTCTTCCCTAGATCGCGTGCAGCGCGGCGGTCTTCTACTTCCTGTTCGTATGCTTTTTCAATAAAAGCTTTCTTCTCTTCAGGAGTTTCTATAAACTTTTCAGCCACTTCGACCGCTTTGTCTATAAGCGAAGTACCGCCGCCAGTGAGTAAGTTAAGTAGCTTACTCACCACCGCCAATTTGCATAGTTACAGAAGTTGGTGTGATTAATAAATCAATTGCTGATTCAATACCAGCTTTCATAGCCGTTACTGCATCTGCACCCATTGCTGTTTCTACCCACGCTGTAACCTCATCATTTGTTACTTCGTCTATGGGTTTGAAATTAGATAGATCGCTCGTGTCAATCATTTCGGTGCCAATGTTTGTTACCGCATAAAAGTTGCCTGCTGCATCTTTTTCGCTAGAGGTTCCTGTTAAACGCCAGTGTACATTGTATACTACGTCTGTTTTACCTTCTTGTGTCGGGTGCACATCTACTGTTCTGCAATCCCACGTGTAAGCTACTGTCATTTTTTTTTGTTTTATTTATTTATTTATTTACTTAAGATAATTATTTTTAACAAGCTGATACGCTCTCTATTACGCATTCACTGCTGCTGCCTTCAAGAAGATAAACAGCATAAGGTACATTACCGCCTGGAACATCTTCATACTTGTACCAAGCTCCAAAGCCTTGCCCTGGAACTAAATTTGTAGACAATCCTGAATTTGTAAAAAGATAATCTCCAACAGCGGGGGTTGAGGATGTCCCGTTTTTGTATACAGCGGTTTCAACATCTAATCCTTCACAGGCTTCGTTGGTGGAAGATTCTGAACGGCTTGATATGTTACCCGCGTATCCAGATGCTGCATCCTGGTCATAGCTGTACCATTCACTCACTGCATGAGGCGTTGATGTATTCGGCTTTGACGGTGAGGCTGTATTTAAAGCTGGGAAGGAGTTATTTCCACCACCATTAATTAAATCCGTCATAAGTATAGGATTTGAAATTGTTCCGCTACCGTATGTGGAAAACTTTCTTTCCTGGGCTATACCTAACATTGTTAATGTACCTGTGCTTGGGACTGCCATATTACTTTATTTGTTTTTTTAATTCATCAATCTGCTGTTGTTGCTCCTTGATAGCTTCGATAAGTACAGCTGTAAGCCTAGCGTAGTTTACTGTTTTGTAATCTTCCCCAGACTTGCTTGTAGCATTTCCATCTTCACCACGCGCTATATCAAAAGGCGCTAGTTGGACTAACTGTGGGAATACAGCCTCTACATCTTGAGCGATAACCCCGACATCGTTTGTCTTTGTTGATGGCTCAAAGCCTAGCTCTTCAGACTTCTCATTCCAATCAAAGGTTACCCCTTTGAGTTGCTTGATTTTATCTACAGCGCTCTCTATAGGCTTGATGTTTTCCTTCAACCTTTCATCCGAAGAGTAAGCAACAACATCACCAGTTGCACTAAGCTGCCCTGTTACCTTGATACCACCTGTAGAGTCAGACTCTAAAGTTGTTGTTCCAGCGTACTTGATTTCTACACCACCAGTACCATCGTACAATGCAATACCGTTAGACTGCTGAGAATTGTAAATAGCGTAGTCACCTGTTCCAATGTTTTTAATCTGTATAGAATCAGAGTCACCTACAAATTCTGCTATTACAGCTGCGGTGCTACTATTAGGGTTTTTAACGTATAGTGCAGGATTGTTTGTATTTAAGTCATCATTATCTACAGTTAGCTTGTATCCAGGAACAGTAGCCCCGATCCCAACGTTGCCTGCTGAAGTGATACGCAGGCGTTCAGCTGAGTTTGTATTAAATGCAATTGGGTGATTTGATATAGTACCAAAAAATCCAATATTACCGCTAGACCAACTTATTCTATTATCAATTGTACCATCAGTTACTCTAAAGCCACTGCTAGAATTAGCGAATCCAACTATGTCTAGAGGATACCCAGGTGCAGCCGTCCCAATCCCAACGTTGCCGCCGCTTGGATTGATTGATATCTGCCTTGCAGTCCCATTTGATAAAGTGCCTTGTATTGATGGTTCTCCTGTTGAATCTAATCCAATATAGACTCTTCTATTTCCTGAATCATACCCCGCAATAAAAGAATAGCCAGCCCCGTCAACTGTTAACTTAGCACTAGGACTAGTAATCCCAATACCAACGTTACCATCATTGGTAATACGCATAGCTTCAGTAGCATCAGTATTGAGAGCTTGAGAAACACCAAATGCTAAACTACCTTCTCTACCGTACAGCTCCTCAGACATACTTTTTATGTATGCTGTAACTTTAGGGGTATCTGCATCTGTGCTATAAAATTCTATAGTACCTACAGGGTCACCTGCTACACTTGTAATATCGCCTCTAGTAAGTCTAAGTGTTGCTCCCCCTACACCGTCACCTGCTTCATTGTTTCGTATTTCAAGCTGAGCCTGTGGACTAGTAGTCCCGATACCTACGTTGCCAGCTACGCGTAATCCACCACTACTGGTTTCTCCAATTGAGACTGGATTTGTTTTACCATACTGTAAATACAATGTCCCGTCCGCAGTGTCTCCACTTGCTGCACCTGATATAAATCTTGTTTTTATAGCGTCATCGCTTGTACTTGTATTGTAAAGATTCCCCGTAAATCTTCCTGTTCCTACTACTTCTAAATTGTAGTTTGGATTAACTTTTCCTATCGCCACATTACCACCAAATGGCTGTAATGCTATGTCCCAATTTGCTGTACCAGCACCGTTGGTAAATTGCATACCAATAGAACTACCGTCGTCTACTTGTGCAATAGCTAAAGTACCTGAGTTTTGTGAGTGAGGCTTAAACTTGGCGATTGCATAGTTTAACATCTGTCCTTTAGAGACTGCGTTATTTTGTGTTGTAGCGTATGCTTCTATTGTTCCTGCTACGGATAATTTATTGGACGGTGATGTTGTACCAATACCAACGTTCCCGTCTCTTTTAATACGCATCCATTCAGAAAGCGTGCTAGACTGATCTCTACCAAAAATTAAATCAGAATAATTCGATGATATTACAGCGTTATTACCAGAGTCATTACCCAAATACATAGCCGCTGTTGGGCTCGCTGCTCTATTTAAAGAAACAAGCTTATGCGTTGCTGTTTCCGATCTTACCTCTAATTTTGAAGTAGGAGTTGTTTCACCGATCCCGACGTTGCCATCTTTGGCTACAGTCAATCTAGCGTCAGATAATCCTACGCTCGTTGAATCAGTAGTGTTTGTTGTAGCTATATGTATTGACCCTCTACCGCCTGAATCTGTTCGTTCATAAAAAATACCGCCTTTTACATAGGTCATATTATCAAGCATAGAAAAACCTATACCTGTAGCATCGCCATCTGTATCGTTTGTATTAGATAACAATAGGTTAGTAAACAATCCTGTTGCAGAGCCAGATACAGTTAACTTAGCACCTGGAGCAGTTGTCCCGATCCCAACGTTGCCATCCTCTTTAATACGTACTCTTTCGTATTCAACACCAGATATTACAGACGCAAAAGAGATATGTCTATTTGCTACAATACCTATGTCTGCATTTGTTGTAGATGTAATGTAACTAGCATTATCTCCTACATAAAATCTATCCGCGTTATTTATTCTAATATCTCCATCAACGTGTAGCTTAGAAGCTGGACTCGTAGTCCCGATTCCTACGTTTGTATCAAGTATATTAAAAATACTTGTTGCCTTTAAAACACTAGCGCTATTAGCACCAGGATCAGTTGCGGAAGTTCCTAAGTGTTCCCACGTACCCGTTCCTTTTTTTACAGAATACCAGCTTCTTAAACTATGCGTAGGTATAAACATATACAAATCATAGTCATTAGTAGCTGAATTATCCCATTTAAATTCTATAGTAGCGTTATTACCACCTGTTCTTTCGTACCAAGAATTAAACCCTTGCCCGTCAGGTCCACCAGCATTACCGTTTGATGTTTTTATAAACAGCTTAATTAAGTAATCTTGACTATTTGTTGCATTATAGCCTTGATGACCCGCGATTTCTATAACCGCAGTAGCGCCTCCTTGAACAAAGCCTTCTAGCGTTCCTATTTTGTACCAACCCGCTGTGGAACTAGTACTCGGCAATAATTGTTTTTTAGACTGTATAACACCTTCTACGTGTAATTCATCAATTGGATTAGTCGTCCCGATCCCGACGTTGCCGTTAGTGTGAACGCGCATGCGCTCGGAGCTTGATCCAGCTATGTCTGTAAACAATGCAATATACCCCGTGTTATTCGCTCCTGCAGTACCAGCTTGTATCATACCAACTGAACCTGCGTTATTCGCAAAATTAACACTAGAAACTACATCATTTGTATTATTGTTAGCGTGCTGCAATCTAATTTCTGCGCCGCCTGCAGCAGACCCGTCACTACGAACCTCAAGTTTAGCGGAAGGTGCAGTCGTCCCGATCCCGACGTTGCCATCTTCATCTTGCGCAAATCCGACTGTATTCCAGCTTACTGTTCCTCCCGCTGTTCCTTGGTTAGCTCCATATATAGCTAAATATTGTGGACTATTATTGCCGTCGTGCAGAGTAGCTATTTTAAACGCTCCACGGTCAGTGGCGGCATACACTTGATTCGTGCCGTCAAATTTAGCCCCCATCATTATATTGGAAGCCCAAGGCGCATCTTGAAATAAAGATATAGCGCTATCGGATGAAACTATTAATTGAGCATCTGAGGACGCCGCTACATGCAAATGCGCTGTTGGATCAGTAGTCCCGATCCCAACGTTGCCAGTATCGGCTAAACGCATAACTTCAGAGTTACCTAACTCAAAAGCTAAATCAGCAGCGGCTCCACCGGTTGATTCTTTAATATCGAATATTACTCTATCTCCACCAGACTGAACTATAAATGTTTTTGAATTAGCGTTTGAACCTATAGACTCGAATGTGGCTATTGTTGAATTGTCAGCTACAACGTGTAGCTTTGAATCAGGAGCAGTAATCCCGATTCCAAGTTTACTAGTGCTTGGACTTGCTATCCAAGAATTAGCGCTTCCTGATATTCTCGCGTATTCACTACCGGATTGATATCTAACATAATTAGTTTCTAAAATTATATCATCAGAAGCTCCTAATTTTAAATCAACTCCATCACTAGCTTGAATAAATTGAGTACCATTGTTAAATTCAATTTTGTTAGTGCCAGTGATTCTACCGCCAGCAAGCGGTAAAAAGGGTCCACCTGTAATTGCAGAGCCATCAGCCCAGTCAATACCTGTAGCTGTTGATATTAAGACCTGACCGCTAGCACCTGTGTTACCGTTGCTGTCTATTAAGTAATCTGCTGAATATGTTTTTCCTAATCCCATTTAGTATGTATTTCTTACTATGTTAACCCACTCGTATGTTGATGCACCTGTTTGCATACACATATCTGCGTAGCTTGCGTCTTCTTCCGTTACTTCTACTACTGATATATTATCTATAGACCCGGTAAAACCGCCTGTACTAGCAACGCTTCCGTAAAATCTTAATATTTTATTTGTACCGCCAAATTCAAATACCCCTTCGTATGTTCCGGTTGCTAACGACGCAGTGTTGAATACATTAGTAAAAGCTCCAGATGCTCCCACATAAGCATAAACCCTTATATAGCCGCTGGTTACCGCTGTTACTTCAAATCTAACTCTATATTTACTTCCAGCTGTAAATCCAGACACTGTTTGATACAGCGGTGTTACAGCCGCGGTGCCATTAGCGGTTCCACCTCCAATTGCCCACCCAGTATCTTTAGTCCAATCACTATCTGTTGCAAAATCACCATTTGTAATTAATTCTGTACCCGTAACCTCTACATACTCTGTACCTGTTCTGTAGCGCATTGTACCAACTTTAGCAGCCGCGGCAGCGTCTGTGTCACCTGCCATTTGAATACCACCGTCAACTTGAAGCTTGGATTGAGGACTAGTAGTCCCGATACCAACGTTGCCTGCTGAGGTAATACGCATCAACTCAGAAGACGCAACATTGTTGAACTGGAATATCCCGTTGTTTGCCCAGAATTTTACATTACCACCACCTGAACCGTTATATATACCAAAGTCAGTATTATCAGCACTATTATATCCAAAAAATGCGGATGCAGAACCATCTGATGGCCTTCTTATGTAGTATTTACCAGCCGCTCCAGTAGAACTTATCTGAACATTAGAGCTTGCAAATATCTCACCAACTACATCAAGTTTAGCCCCGGGACTTGTAGTCCCTATACCAACGTTGGCATCGCTTTTAATATAGAAAGGCGTTGTGCTACCCTGTCTTATTCTATAAGCGTTACTTGCTGCTAAATCTAAAGATGTTAAAGCTGTTGTTTGTCCAAAAGTGAAGTTACCAGAATTATTACCGAATCTAGCTATATCAGATACGACTGTTGAATTTACATCTAATTTCCTTATTGGACTAGTCATCCCGATCCCGACGTTGCCTGCAAAAGTTGCGTTTCCAGTTGCCCCGTCAATAGTTAATCTTGTTGTTTGGCCTGCTCCAGTTGCGCCTGTATCAAATGCTAAATCACCACCGTCTAATAATCTTAAAACCCCAACACCGTTAGAACCACTGTTTCTTTGTAATGCGAAATAGGGTTCTGTGTTATCAGTTGTTCGTATTATTTCCCCTGTGGAACCCGCTGCTGACAAAGTAACATCACCTGCAAAAGTTGCGTTGCCGTTATGCGCAATACTTAATTTTGCACTAAAGGCAGTATTAGCATCGTTTACAGTTCTAATCTCAAATTGTTCAAAACCTGTAGCCCCAATTGCTCTAATATCCCACTTCTTTTTATCAGCAGTACTACCTGTTCCATTATCGTATAATCTTATAAAAGGATCATCGCTTTCTAAATTAATACTGCCATAAGCCGCGGCTCCTGGTTTTGTGAAATAAGCTGCTCCTCCAAAAGTTGCGTTGCTTGATGTGTCTATACTTAAAGCTGTTACACTTGATGTTGTATTTCTTATTTGAAATTTTTCAGAATCACTTTGATCAATTCTTAATACATACTCTTGCGCGGAAGTTTTGAATTTTAAAAATGGATCTCCTGAGCTATTGTCAATAATTATATCCCCATTAGTTGTTACATTACCTGCAAAAGTTGTATCATTACCACTAACCGTTATTGGCGCATCGGTTAAAGTGTTTGACGTGCCTGAGCCTGACCATAAAGCGACAGTCTGCCCTGTGCCAGCGCCATCTAATACAGAAGAGTTATCTATCTTCTCCCATGCATCTGTTCCACCCTGCTCTATAAATACAGCCCAGTCACCAGTTACCCAGTCAGTGACACCATCTAAGTTTGTACTACCCGAGGTAGATACTATATAGAAATGCCCTGTTGTACCAGATCCACTTGTTAGTGTTGGCGTGTTAGTAGCTGCATTCCATGTACCTTGGAATACTAAACCTGCAGGTATTGTACCTATCAAGTTTTGTACAAAGGCCGTGGTAGCTACTGTAGTATCGTTTGTTGCGTTTGCTTTTGTTACCGCTGTAGTAACCGTGTTTATTGTACCGTTGAAGTCTCCTAAGAATGTTGGAGCTGTTACTGTGCCTGAAACTTGAAGTTTAGATGTTGGACTAGTCGTCCCAATCCCGACGTTGCCTCCAGAGGTTATACGTACTTTTTCAGCAGTACTACCACCAGTTCCAGTGTAAAAAGTTATGTCTCCAGCAGTATTTTTTAAAGATATCTCGTGTGCTTGAGATGTGTGTGCAGAATTGTATGCAATTAAATACTTATCGTGAGTACTTGAATCTCCAGTAAATCTAAGTAAACCAAACTCTGAGTTATCACCGCTAGAGTCTATTCTAATTTCTCCGTCATTAGTACCGTGCCCAAAAAGGTGTAATTTAGCCGCTGGTGTTCCTCCAATCCCAACGTTGCCTGCTGCGGTAACTATCATTCTTGTTACAGAACCAATACCAACTCCTCCACCGGCACCGCCAGATAATTTAAGTAGATACTTATTAGATGCGTTTTCTGTAGAATCTACAGCTATACCGTATCCTCCACCGTGAGACATATAAACATTTACATCCTCATCACCCGTTGCGTTTTGGAAAGAGTATCCCCATCCTGACTCTGCTGATAATCCGTGAATGTGGTAAGCTGGATTGGTTGCCCCAATGCCTACTCTACCAGCAGAAGTAATACGCATTCTTTCATCACCTGAGTGAGTACCAAATCTAATTACATCAGCAGCGCCTGCGTCATCGCCATAAGTGCCTATAAAAGTACCATTTGAAAAATGCCCTATATTTAATCTTCCATCACCTGCTGTTCCCGTTTCAATAGCTATTTGATTAGCTGTTGAATCAATAACTAATTTACCGTTAGAAGGACTTGTAGTCCCGATACCAACGTTACCAGAATCATCAATAACCAACCTTTTCGTAGCTGAGTTATCGGCTAGGATAATACTTTGTCCATTGGCAGAATCACAACCAAGCATTGCACCATAGGTGGTATATCCGCTATCACGAACAGTAATCCACGCTTGGTTATCACCTGATTCAAATTGAGCTACTACGTTTGTTGTTGGGTGAAATACGTGTAGCTTAAATAATGGATTCGTGCGATCTATACCAAGATTACCGCTACTCAATAGACGCATCTTCTCAGAAGCATCAACACTAAATCTTATTGAGCTATTAGCTAAATCACCCCCGTTATCAGCCTGAAGAAGTAAACTACCATCTGTTGATGCAATATCGGAATACGCGCCGCTATCTTTTAGCTGTATATAAGCAGTAGAGTCGGTGCTTTCAAATATGGCTACGTGATTAGTAGCTCCAGAGTTTACGTGTAAACTTCTACCAGGATTAGTCGTCCCGATCCCAACGTTGCCAGAACTTGTAACTGTAAATCTTTCTTGTTCATTGTTAGAATCTCCTGTGAATAGAGAGATTTTTCCGTACTCTGAGGCGAGCTTTAAGTTGTTGTCAGTATCGTGAAGTTGAATATAAGCTCTACGTGTTCCAGCTTGTTGAAAGTTTAAATATGGACTTCCTGTGGCAGAGGTTGTATTTAGCTCCAACAACTCGTCTGTACCTTCAAGAGATAGCTTAGCACTTGGACTGGTAGTACCAATACCTACGTTACCTGATGAATTTATATACAATCTATTGCTTACCCCGTTTGTTCTAAAGCCCATAGCTTCATTAGCAAAATCGTAAACAATAGTTCCTCGTTGTGAATCTGTTGATGTTTTAGTAAACCTTATAGTTGAAAAAGCTTCACCGTAAATCCAAACATTACCAGCAGAAGAAGCTCCTGTAGATGTGTTTTTAAAACGATAGTTCACATCACCATTAAGAGATTTTGAACCTGTTATTTCTCCAACACTAATAGCATTAGTCGTAGTATTTCCTCTATCAGTAACCGAGTCTAAAGTATCCTCAATAATATCTGAGTCTACAGTAATGTTACCGCTAGCATCTGACTTGAGGTAACCTGCGGTGTATGCAGGTAATTGTATTGAGCCATTTGTTTTTACTCGAAGGCCTTCTGTAGTTCCCCCGAATAATCTTAAATAACCATTAGCTCCGTTTGCTGTTTGATAAGCAGCTAAAGCAGCGGTTTGAACAAACCCTCCAGAACCATCTGATCCTCTAAACGTTAATTTACTATGATAACCATCTCCTGCATTTTCTTGGTCTATTGTTATACCGTGTCCATTTTGATTTTTAGAAACTACTAACGTTGAAACAGGATTAGTAGTTCCAATACCAACGTTGCCATCTTTAGTGATTCTAAACCTTTCTACGGGAGTTCCCGTAAGAGTAGGGTTTGTAAGAATAGCAAAATCAGCACCGCTTGTTCCTACTCTCTGGTGACGAAGAATAGTTCCATAAGTTCCAGATGTACCATTTCCTGAGATTAATTTTACATCTACATATTCATTAGGCGTACCTGCCGTACTATGAAACTCAGCTACAGTACCGCTATTAGATCTTCTAACATCAAGTTTATTGTTAGGAGTAGTAGTCCCGATACCAACTCCAGTAGATTTGATTCGCATTACATCCGAACCTGCAACTCTAAACTGAGAATGACTAGATGTTTTAAAGTTTATATTATTCCAATCTAAACTATCGTCTGCAGAACCGAGGTGTAGAGTTTGAGTACCGTCTGCCGCTCTAGGTCTTATATAGTTTGTACCTCTTTCAAATTCAACTCCGTATCCGGTTATATAAGTAGAACCGTCTGTATTATTAAAGTCTACTCTAAGCTCTCCTTTTGAATGAAGTTTAGCATTAGGACTCGTAGTCCCGATGCCAATATTACCACCGTTGAACCACGAAACCCCGGCTGTATCTATACGAACGTCTTCAGTGCCTGTATCGAACAAAGAAAAAAGGCCCTTGTCTAAGTCGGCTCCAGTACCTCTGGGTATAATCCTCGAAATATTGTGGTCAGCAGATTTAAGGAAAATTTCATTCCCATCACCTTGTACCAGTAAGTCACTTAAAAACTTCATATATTGTATTTTATTATCCTACTTTCTGAATCAGTACTCTAA
>Ga0233412_10001537_pt1 | contig 11873 bp, 15 predicted proteins | sample Na_anoxic_4_MG_FD_180667 | JGI IMG/M metagenome (GOLD analysis project Ga0233412, IMG submission 180667) | Seawater microbial communities from Saanich Inlet, British Columbia, Canada - Na_anoxic_4_MG | ecosystem: Environmental > Aquatic > Marine > Inlet | place: Canada: British Columbia... | reverse complement strand
TGAAACGCTTCAGAACTATGAGGCCCTGCTGCCTTGGAATGTTGATCCAAAACAGATGGATTTTGCATGTGCGGCGGAGTGCGGTTAAATAGGCGCTTACATTATAAAAACACAGAAAATGTTAGAGGATTCTTTAAAAATCAAATAGGAAGCCATTTTAAATTTAACACAATATTTATGAATTGGATGAAATCTAATATTGGGAAAACGCTTGGAGAGGCAATATCAGAGTGGAACAGAATTTTTGAATTAAGGAAATCAAAAACATACAAAACGAATATTGCTCCTCAATTTGAATACAATACGTACATCAGGGAATTTCATGCTCACAACCCCAGTTTATCGAATAAAGATGCAATTAAATGTTGGAAAGTCAAAAAGAGCAGGTCTGGTCAAAATAAATATGAAGGCACTGATTTGGCTTTTCTTAATCAGTAATACACTACATATAAAACGCATAATCAAACTGCTACACCGGACCTTCACCGTGTGACTTCGGCACACGGTTACGGCCGGTGAGCATGGTTATGTGTACTAATAAACAAGTAAATATATGAAAAGCAAACAAGAACAATTAGTAAGTCGAGGATACTTAGCCGAAGGGATGGAATCTGAGTATCCTGACAAATCATTAGATGAAAAAATTGAGTTGCTTGAAAGTGAATTTCCGATTGATAGAACTCTTGGAGCAAGATTGTTGGTAAATTCAAAGAGTGATAAGATTATTGATTGTTTGATAAACACCTTAACAGTTGAAAAGAAATTGTATTGCAAAATTGAAATTTGTAATTCATTAGTCTCTTGCGGGCAGCCATCGATTAAACCATTAATAACTATTCTTGGACAAGTGGGCACGAATCAGTATAAGAAAGTCCCTGAAAAAGAATTTAAAAAGGACAGCTATCCTTTGCCCAGAGATATTGCAGCAAGAACACTTGTGCGCTTTGGACCAACGGCATTGAATGAATTAGAAAATGTGCTTAGTAGCAGAGATGAAAAGCAATTAAGCGAGTCGATTGATGCAGTTGGATTTATCTGTTTTTATGATTATAACCATGATATTTATACAAAACTGGTAGATTGTTATTCAAAAAACTATCAAAACAATTTGATAAGATGGAAAATTATTCGGGCAATGAGCGGAGTTCCTGAAAGCAAACCTTTTCTACAGGAACAGAATAAAAAGATTTATAATGTTAGGCTCCAAAGAGAAATAAAGCGAAGTTTGTTGTTGATAGAAAAGAAAAGTAGTAGGCCCGTAAGTTCTTAAGTTAATTTCTGCGAATTGATATTATTTTTTATATGAAACTGAAATAAAGAAGGAGCTAACAAAATGGGATATATAAAAGTGGTACTGTCGATAATCGCAATTTGTCTTATTCTGATCGTTATTAAAATGTATCCAGTTACGAGCGCAAGTGCCGGAAAACATGAAATCGTTAATGTGAATATTGCAAAAGTAGGCGGGAGAAGTGTATATAAAACACTTCCAGTTAAAATTGATAGTCCCCGTCCATAAATGGCCATTTGCTCTGAGCCGTAGGAATCTACCCTCCGGCCTGGAAGCCCTACCCTGCGGGCTGGAAGCGATCTGGAAGCGCGGCTGGAAGCGGAGCCGGAGGCCGCAATCTCTGCGCTTTCATAGGTAATAACTAAATCAATCATAGAAATAATGGAGGCAAAAATGAATAAAAGATTATTTCTCTCCTTTTTTATTTGTATTGGTCTATCTCAATTCTTTGCAGGAGGAATTGCAGTCGCAAGAGAGGACAACCTGAAATTCACAGGGATTAAAGAACTTGTCGTTGAGGGCTCCTTTTTTTCTGTGGAAGTATATGGATACTCAGAAAAATCTATTGATGCTCAGATCATAACACCTGACCGCATTTTCAAAGATGGGATCAGGGTTTTGCATAAACAAATGAATTCGGAATTGAGGTTTTGGGTGGAGAAAAAAGTCTTATCCGGTATTAGTCTGTCTTTTGGTGAATCACCTGAAATGGTTTTTAAAGTGCCTCATGATTGTGAGGTAAAAATCATAAATACATCAGGAAAAGTCATAGTTGAAGGAATTACATCACGAGAGACAGAGATTAAGGCCTCATCCGGGGCCATAGATATAAGGAAGACTTCCGGAGCGCTCCATTTATCCAGCAGTTCAGGTAAAATTCGGGTAGAGGGTTGTAACGGGAATAAGGAATTGATTGCATCATCCGGTAGTATTAAAGTCCATGACTCCGATGGTAACTTAAAAGTAAAGACTTCATCAGGCAAACAGGTTTATGATAGCGTAAAGAGCGACATATTTGCCCGTTCTTCATCCGGGAGCTTAAATATAACCAACCATGAGGGCGGCTTAGACCTTAAATCAACCTCAGGAAAACAAACTGGAAGAGATATCAGGATAACTAAGGATTCTTCATTTCGAACAAGCTCCGGGAAAATCGATTTTGATTTTATTAATAATTTTGACGATTTCACTTTTGATTTAACTTCATCCTCCGGAAAAATAAGGGTAGGGTCAACAAATGCAAAGGGGCGCGTTGTAACAGGTAATGGTAAGCTTTTTATCAAAGGAAAAAGCAGCTCCGGAGGGCAGACTTATCGTTAGATCTCCCAAATTATCCAGGATAATACCTGATTGCTCAAAACCCTCCCCGGAATTAATGGAAAGGAAAACCATGAGAAAAATTAGAAGAAAAGATAGAGAAATTGAAGCTGATGATGCGATCAATTTGCTTATTAAATGTGAATACGGAGTCTTATCGTCTACCGGTAAAGATGGACAGCCATATGGTGTGCCTTTAAGTTACGTGTATAAAGACAACTGTATTTATTTTCACAGTGCTCGGGTTGGCCATAAAATTGAAAATATTGAAAACAATCCCAAAGTATCGTTTTGCGCCATTGGGAATACAAATGTATTGCCATCCAAATTTGGTACCGAATATGAAAGTGTGGTGGCATTTGGGGTTGCCTCGGAAGCTGAAGGAACTGAGCGATATAATGCTCTTCTTTGGATATTAGAAAAGTACTCTCCCGGGTTTATTGAAGAAGGGAAAACCTATATTGAACAAAAAGATAAGATCACAAAAGTTATAAAAATTAAAATCACACATATAAGCGGAAAAAGAGCACAGGTAAAATGATAAACATTCGCATAGTCAATCAGTAATCAACGGCAAGAGGCTGAACGGTTATGGCAACACCGGCACTCATTTCCAGGCTGCCACAACGCGCAATTAAGGTTATTGTATGGGGCCCGCGAGTCAGTTTGTCATAATTAAAAGCAATCTGTCCCTCCTGAAACTGGCCGTCTATACTGGACAGCCACCTGATTTGGCTGCACCGGGTCAAACCGTGGCCAATGAATAAGATACTTTGACCCTGCTGATAAATCGCATCAGGGATTGGGCTCTTGATTTTGAGACGGGGCGCATTTCGATTCGACGAAGTCAGGCGATTGAAAATTTCCCCGACGGGAATCACCGCATCTCCAAATATTACCATGCGGCCAAGGACCAGAAGTAGCAGCACCAGAGGGACACGATATGGTTTGAACAACTCAAACAGGTTTTGCATCGATAATCCGCTTGCAGTTATATTCAGAAGAGCCGGTTTGGGAGATCACGTGGGATATCGTTAGTACACTAAACACCAGGATGCTGCCCTAAGAGGCTGTCCGAGAATGGCTATTTTATTACAGTTTTTGTTAAAACTTTATACATAATAGATATAACGCACCCGAATGAAAAGATGTAATAATGTTCTTCAATCGGCACATTAAATATTAATAAACCGCTCAGATTATCAGTCAGCCATATGTCTTGAATTGCAGAGGGATATATGGCCAGCATTACTGCATACCAACACATGTTCAGCCCGATCATAATGATACCGGAGCAGATACATAGCCTGTACAACCTCCTGTTGATTAATAGAAACAAGATGATCCATATGAGCAAGATGCCAATATAAATTAAAACCGAATTAAGACTGAATAATCCGAGAAAAATAACATACAAGAAGACACTGCCAAACATAATAGTTAGTACAAAAAGGGAGTTCGGACTTTTTTGGGCAATATATTCCTTATTGAATAATAGTTCATAGATCTTGGTCGAAATTCCTCCGAGGAAGAACCCGTATAAGAAACTTTCAAAGTTAATAGTGTCAAAGATTGTCGGTGGTCGCCAGTAGTCATTGAAAGAACAATATTTATCCAATGTCAGAGCGGATGTTCCGCACAATATCCCCATATAAATAATTTCAACGCGGGATTTTTTCTTTTTATAAACAATAAATACCCAAAGAGGGATGATCAGCGCCACACTCCACAGATAATAGTATTGGTGGATGAATTTTGTTACCATAGATTGGTGGGACTCAGAGGAATAAAGGATTGATAGTTCTTATTTTTCTGGTGGATTATAGGGAATATATGGTCTGGTGTCAAGTGGGAGTGGAGTGAGATTCTGCCCCTTTTTTTGTCGCATACCTGACCTTTATTTGCTGTATTATCAGTCCCGTAATAATGAGAACCAAGCCGATGTAAGTTGATGGAAGAATATCCTCGCCGACCAAAAAATGAATGAAGATCAGGGAAATAAAAGGGGAAATAAATATCAAATTGCCAACTTTGGCCGTATTTTCAGAAAGTTTCAGTGCCAATAGCCAGAACACGAAAGTTATACCCATCTCGAAGACACCCACATAGACCGCACCAAATAATCCGTACCCGCATGACACCCATATACTCGAAGAAAACAGACACAGGGCCAGAGATAAAGGCAGACCGAACACAAAATTCAAAAGGAGGCTGACTACAGGATCGCGGTCATCCTTAGTATTGTAAATCCAATACAATGCCCAGATCACTGTACTGCCCAGCGCCAGAGCCACTCCAAGGGTATTTGAAAAACGAAAGTTCAGGATATCGCCATGGGTTGAAATCACAACAACTCCGGAATAGCTTACAAATGCAGCGGCAATATCCTTGAATCCTATTTTTTGTTTTAAAAGCGGTATTGACAAAAGCGCCAGGGTGATGGCCCATGTATAATTGAGCGGCTGAGCCTCTTGTGCCGGGAGCAGGTTATATGCCTTGAACAGAATAAGATAATAGAGGAAAGGGTTCAATAATCCCAGTATCATCGATTGCAAATATTGTTTGCCGGAATATGAAAAGATGAGCTTACTTTTCCCCTGTAGCGCCACTATGACTGTTAACACAAGAATGGAGACGATGTTTGCATAGAAGAGAAGCTGGATATGATCTAAATATCTGAGTGAGAGTTTGAACGCAGATGCAACTGTGGACCATAGCAGTACCGTTGCAAGGCCGAAAAGATATGCTTTTTTCTGATTGTGCATGGGTAGTTTTATGTTTTACTTTAAAACTCACTCGGAGGAATTATCCATAGCCCGCATTTGAAAGCTAATAACTTTTTGTACTATCCAGTATTAGTGTTACAGGGCCGTCATTAATCAGGGACACATCCATCATCTCCTGGAACTGTCCAGCAGCAACATGAACACCTTTTTTTCTTAAAAGCCGAATAAAATGCTCATAGAGTTCCTTCGCCATTTCAGGTTGAGCTGCCCTGGTAAACGAAGGTCTGCGCCCTTTCCTGCAGTCACCCCAGAGTGTAAATTGAGAAACCACGAGCGCTGCTCCGCCGGTATCCATCAGTGATAGATTCATAAGACCATTTCCATCCGGAAAAATACGCAGGTGAACAATCTTGTTGGTAAGATAATCACAATCTTTCTTTGAATCACCTTCCCCAACACCTAATAATACCATCAATCCAGTACCAATTTTGCCGACAGTCCTGCCATTGACTTCCACCTTAGATTCTTTTACCCTCTGTATAACAGCTCTCATAACAAATACCCTGAGGCCTTTACAATGCCGCCTTCACTGATTCTTATTAATCCCTGGATTTACGATTTTGCTGCCTATGACCTGTGGTCAAAGCCCCTTGGACTGCTTTACCTTGCAGGATACCTCAGACAATGCGGTTTTAAAATTCATCTTATCGACTGTCTCGATGTGGACCACCCCGGGATGAAAGATGAATTTCTTATGAAGAGACCTGCGAGACGTTTATATGGTACCGGTAAATTCTGGCGGCAAAATATCCCCAGCCCATTGCCGCTAAGACATATTCAAAGGCCATACAGCCGATATGGCCTTTCCCTCAAGGCCTTTGAGGCAGAATTGAAGAAAACCCGGAACCCGGCAGCGATACTTATAACCTCCCTGATGACTTATTGGTACCCGGGCATTAAAGAAGTTATCGGGATAGCGAGACAAATCCATCCCGATGTCCCGGTCATTATTGGAGGAATTTATGCCAGGCTTTGTTATGACCATGCCCTCCAATACTCAGGGGCTAACCTTGTAATGACTGATAGCAATCCGGTTTCGCTTCTATATGCCCTGAATGACTATGGTATTCCCGCACCGGGAACACTCCCTGATTCAAGCAGCATGCCCTACCCTGCCTTTGACCTCTTGACCAGAATTAACTATGTCTGTCTCTTAACATCGACCGGCTGCCCTTACCGCTGCCGATATTGTGCCGGACATTTCCTGAATCCTGAACTGATTCAAAGAAATCCGGGAGAAATTCTGGATGAGATCCTTTTCTGGCACAAGGATTTCGGGGTTCTTGATTTTGCCTTTTACGACGATGCTCTCCTTGTGGCATCCGACACCCACTTGTCAGTGCTCCTGGAAGACCTTGCAAGGCTTAATCTGCAACTGAGATTCCATACACCAAACGCCATCCATATAAGGGAAATCACTGTAGATATTGCAAAACTTATGCGCCAGAGCCGCTTTTGTACTATTCGTCTCGGCCTGGAAACCTCGGATTTTTCCATTCATCGGGATCTGGACAAGAAGGTCTCCGAAGGTGACTTCGAACAGGCAGTACACTTTTTATTAAAGGCCGGTTTTTTAAATAATGAAATCGGGGTCTACATCCTGATCGGCCTGCCTGGACAGTCCGTGGATTCGGTAATAAACACAATCGATTTTGTGGCAGGAACCGGTGCAATTCCTTTTCTTTCTGAGTATTCCCCCATACCTCATACCGCCCTGTGGAAAAAGGCATTAAATCACTCGGAATACGACCTCGATTCCGAGCCTCTATTTCATAACAATTCCTTATTGCCCTGCTGGAATGACACACAAAGAAAACAATTGCCAGGCCTGAAAAAGAAGGTTTTGGAAATCCGTCAGAAACATAGAAGCAATTAGATTTCAACTGTCGGCTATATCCTGTTAATCACACTCGCTGCATATCCCGCTCCGAACCCGTTATCAATATTCACCACAGTCACACCTGCTGCACAGGAATTCAGCATTCCAAGCAGGGCACTGATACCATTGAAACTTGCCCCGTAGCCGATGCTCGTAGGAACCGCAATTACAGGTTTATCAACCAGGCCTCCCACTACACTTGGAAGCGCGCCTTCCATTCCGGCCGCAACAACGAGTACGGAAGCCTTCATAATCCTTTCTTTATGACTTAAAAGCCTGTGAAGACCTGATACCCCGATATCATAAATTGCATCCACCTCATTTCCCATGAATTCGGCTGTAATAACAGCCTCTTCTGCTACTGAAATGTCGGATGTGCCTGCACACATGACAAGGATTGTTCCTCTACACGAAACCTCAACAGGGTGTTTTATCACGGTGAGGGTCCTCGCCTTCTCCCGGCAGGTACTTTCAGGGAACTTATTTTTTATCTCTTTTGACTTTTCCAGAGACAGGCGTGTAACAAGAATATTTTCCCCCTGATTAAGCATTCGTTCCATAATAGCTATGATCTCGGAGGCCTCTTTTCCCTCACCAAATATTACCTCTGACAGACCGGTCCTCAGGCCCCGGTGATGATCAATACATGCAAAACCAAGATTTTCGAAAGGCAGTGTTTTCAGCCTTTCAAGGGATTCCTCAACCGTTATTTCTCCTTTGCTCAAAAGAACAAGGTGCTCTCTAAGATCATTTTGATTCATTGTTCTGTTTGACCTCCTTTGGTATTATCCCCTAACATACCTTTTCTTATCGTTTTCATTCAAAAATCTCAAGTTTTTCCTTTATTAAACGATCTGTTTTCCCTTGACCATGGCCTGTTTTCTTTGTATGAGTACATTAAAAAAAGGATAGATAAAATGTATAATGCCAGCGAATTAAGAAAGGGTTTGAAGGTTCAAATTGATGATGAGCCCTATGTCATTACTGTATTCCAATTCTCCAAACCGGGGAAGGGCCAGTCCCTTTACCGCTGTAAACTCAAAAACATGATCTCAGGTGTTATTCTCGACCGGACCTATCGTTCCGGAGATACTTTTCAACCTGCTTCTTTAGAGGAACGCAAAATGCAATACCTTTACAGTCAGGAAAACGATGTGTGCTTTATGGACATTGAGAATTATGAACAGACCTTCCTGGCATCCGAACAGGTAAGCGACGCCAAAAACTACCTCACGGATAACCTCGAGGTTGAAATCCTTTTTTTCAAGGAGAGAGCCATAGGCATCACTCTGCCAAACTTTGTCAGCCTGACCGTCACAAAGGCCGATCCCTGGGTAAAGGGAGATTCTGTTTCCGGTGATTCAAAGCCTATTACCGTTGAAACAGGCTTTACCCTTCGTGTTCCCCCGTTTATCCAGGAGGGTGACAAAATATCCGTTGATACACGAACCGGAGAATATGTTACCCGAGTCAAAGAATAATCCAATTTTGGATGAACAAAGAAAGCTGGCAGGCCGAAAGCACTGTCTCTGGCAGCGCGCCCGGATGGTTCAAGCCATCAGGCAGTTTTTTATTGAACAGGATTACCTCGAAGTTGAAACCCCTCAGCTTGTTTCTGAGCTTGCCCCTGAAATTCACATCAACGCTTTATACACAGGCAAACGTTATCTGCACACATCTCCGGAACTATGTATGAAGAGATTGCTGGCTGCCGGTTATCCCAAAATATTTCAGATCAGTAAATGCTTCCGCAATGGTGAACGGGGAGATCTTCATCTGCCTGAATTTACCCTCCTTGAATGGTACCGTACCGGAATAGACTATAAAACCCTTATGGAGGAATGTGAATTACTGATCTTAGCGGTGTCCCAAAATATTGGTATTGGGCAGAGGATTAATTACCAGGAAAGAAAGATCGACCTTAAGAGACCGTGGGAAAGGATGTCTGTCAGCGATGCATTTGATCGCTATGCATCCTTGACCCTGCAGACAGCAATTGAGAAAGCATGTTTCGACGAAATCATGGTCAATGAGATTGAACCACACTTGGGCCTGAACAGGCCCGTGTTTCTGTATGATTTCCCTGCCTCAATGGCCTCACTCGCCCGATTGAAACCTGACAACCCTGAAATAGCCGAACGTTTTGAGATTTACCTCGCCGGCCTGGAACTTGCGAATGCCTTTTCCGAATTGACTGACCCTCAAGAGCAGAGGGCCAGGTTTGAAAAGGATCATCGACATAGACAAAATTCAGGAAAACAGGTCTATCCCATGGCCGAGATGTTTTTAAAATCGCTCGCACATATGCCTGAAGCTGCGGGCATTGCACTTGGGGTAGACAGGTTGGCAATGATATTTACAAACAGCCTGAAAATCGACGACGTGGTTTCTTTTACACCGGAAGAAGAATAGGCCTGTAATTGCAGGCCTGCACATGATTTACTTGATTTTCCCTGCAGGGCATGATAATTTTACTGTTGACAAATCATCGACGAAACATTTTTCATGGAAACTTTAACAGATCTGATACCCACTGACATATCTACTACGCAATCAACCCTTGCAAAACCGGTGACATGCCTTTCCTGTGGAACAGACAAGATAAAACCAGGCAGGCGCTACTGCTCAAAGAGATGTCGTGAACAAATCAACTGGGTTCTTTCCCTTTCCAAAGGGTTGCTCAAGGCATTTAATGCCAGGTATGCCGCCTATTCTTTTACCCGGGGGCAGGTAGTACTCGATGTTCTTCCCACCTGGTCAAAAGGAATTTCCAGATTTTCTTTAAAAAGGACACCTGGCAACAAACCTGCTGAAGATCTGAAAAACCTTGTCCTTATGTCTGGAAACGAGTGGTACAAGCTGGTAGATAATAACTTATCAAAAAGCAGTGCGTCTCTTTCTTTAATCAATAAAAACCACAAAAAGGAAATCGATCCTACCAGTATCAAGCCAAAGAAAAAAGTCCGCCCAAGGCTGTCAAAAGATGAGAGTGCTTACCTTAAACTCCTCCATCTCGACAGGAAGGATTTATCCTTAAACGGTGATATCTTAAAGATCAAGTCTGCATACAAAAAAATGGCCAAGCTCTGCCATCCTGACATAGGCGGGAAAGAGGAAGAATTCAAAAAAATCAACGAGGCTCACGAACAGATGCTTTTGTGGGCCGAAAACCCTCACTATACCTCCAAAAAAGCACTCAGGAACTCCTGGTCCTATGATGGTTTCACCAATCGGTGGTCTCCACCTCTATAAAACAGCACTGCTGTTCATATTTTCCTTCGTCCATCTTTCCTGTTTCTGATTTCACGTTCAAAACCCCTGTTTGTAGGCCGATAAAAATTCCGGTTTTTTATCTCTTTTGGCAGGTATTCCTGTTCAATCCAGCCCTCAGGATAGTTATGAGGATAAAGATATCCGCGGCTGTAACCCAGCTTTTTCATCAACGCCGTAGGTGCATTCCTGATATGAAGCGGGACCGGCGTGTGGCCTGATCTTTCGATCTCTTCTTTAACAGCTTTATCAGCGAGATAAAGCGCGTTACTCTTCGGTGCCGACGCGAGATAAACTGCAGCCTGGGCCAAAGCCAGCTCAGCCTCCGGCGGGCCTATCTTCTGCCAGGCATCAAAGGCGGAAAGAGCCATCTGTAAAGCATTTGGATCTGCCAGGCCGACATCTTCCGAGGCAAATCGGATCATCCTCCGCCCGATAAAAAGCGGGTCCTCTCCAGCCATAAGCATCCGATAAAGCCAATAAACGGATGCCTGCGTGTCACCCCCCCTCAGGCTTTTATGAAAGGCGGAGATGAGATTATAGTGTTCTTCTCCATCCTTGTCATATGGCAAAGCCTTTCTGCTGAGTGCCTTTTCGATAATGCCCGTATCCACATGTATATGCTGTACATCCTGGCCTTCTGATGCATAGTAGACTGACTCTTCGAGGTTATTCAGGAGCATACGGGCATCCCCCTGGGAAAATTCAACGAGGGACTTGATTGCGTCAGGTGTAATTTCAATATCCATACGCCCCAGCCCCCGCTCTTTATCCTTGAGAGCCAGCAATAAAATGGCCTTCAACTCCTTCTTCCCTAAAGGATTGAGAATCATAACCCTTGCCCTTGAAAGAAGCGGTGGAATAACTTCGAAGGACGGATTTTGTGTGGTTGCCCCAATCAGAATAATCAGCCCGCTCTCCACATGCGGAAGAAACCCGTCCTGCTGTGCCTTATTAAACCTGTGGATCTCATCAACAAAGAGGATTGTTGGTTTGCCCTTTTTTTCTATTAATTTTTTTGCCTCTTCAACTATAAGTCTAAGATCCTTCACTCCTGAATTAACTGCAGAAAATGTGTGAAAAGAAAACCGTGAATACTGACTGATTAATCTTGCGAGGGAGGTTTTGCCTGAGCCGGGCGGACCCCAAAAAATCACAGAAAAAATACGTCCGGATTTAAGGGCTTTGGGGATAACACAATCCGGACCAAGGAGATGTTCCTGCCCGACCATTTCCTCAAGTTTATTCGGCCTCATCTTTTCGGCAAGAGGCGCTTCAGAGTTTATTACAGGTCTGTTCACTCAAATAACCACTTAGGCGGATAAAATCT
>Ga0233412_10001534_pt1 | contig 11879 bp, 10 predicted proteins | sample Na_anoxic_4_MG_FD_180667 | JGI IMG/M metagenome (GOLD analysis project Ga0233412, IMG submission 180667) | Seawater microbial communities from Saanich Inlet, British Columbia, Canada - Na_anoxic_4_MG | ecosystem: Environmental > Aquatic > Marine > Inlet | place: Canada: British Columbia... | reverse complement strand
TAAGTGTAGGGGTAAGTACCATCAGATACTCACCTATACTGTGTATGGTAGAATTGAGAGTATGCAAATCGGTATTGGATCAGTAAGTAGGGCTTGTAAGTAAGTAGCTAGTACCGGCAGATGCATACTTAAAATGGTTCACTGCACGATTTTGTCACTCACCGATCAATTTTGCGCTCACATTTTGGATTGGTCATCTCCGAGCAGCTGTCTCGATTTAACAATAACATTACCGCACAGCCAATCAGTTCATCTTTGGTTCGATTGAAATTAGATCCACCAAGCTTGACCAGGATGAGCTGCAAGCTTCTCACATCGAAAACAGTCAAAGCAGTACACAGCAATTGTGTCAAAGAAAGGCTATCAAGCTTTCTACTCTCACTCTCGCCGACAACAAATGCTGCCATGGATCGAAAGATAGGATCATTTGTGCGGATAGTAGACCAAGGATATTCATACCATTTCCAGTTAGAACTTGAAGCCGCTGCATCGGCATTAGTCTCCTGCTCCAGTCCGACATGAGACAACTCCGTCACATTAGATGATGCCGCTGCATCCGATGACGATGACTCTGATGCACTTGCGCTTGCCTGATACTTAAGGCTGCAAGGTTGACTCATCAAACGACGAAACCCATTGCCATTAGATCCATCAGTTGAAGTTGCGGCATAGGCATTAGTCTCCTGCTCCAGTCCGTCATGAGACAACTCCGTCACATTCGATGATGCTAGAAGAACACATTAAAAGCAACAGGCGCTGATTAGTAAACGACGACAAGATTTCTTATTGTTACAAAGAAATTCAAATATATCCCAATACATGTATAGAATCCCCACAATCTTCCCCAACCCATTCTACTGCCCAAAATCAATGGCTAATCATTCCATGATAGAATCCTCAATAATTTCGTTCCAATCAGGAAAAGTTCCACTCTTGAAAACATTTCTCCTCTCATTTTCAGAGACATCATCAAACGACGTATATCCAATAGATTGAAGGTGCTCCTTGATTCCGAAGTCAGTCAGATACTTGTTCAAAGGTACTCCATAAGTGACTGAGTCAAACCCAGATTTCCAAGTATGTTGAAAGTCCGAAATTATGTCTTGCAACAGCTCATTCTTGTCTTTGAATGGAACGTTCTTTTTGGGGCGGTTCCTAAACTTGCCCTCAGCGAATCGATTGTACATCGTGTTGTTATTCTGTTCCATGACCTTCAAAGCAATGTACGCTGGTTTTTCTGCATCGCTCATCAATTTCTTCATACTGTTCTCGATTTTTCGCAAGTGAGTCTCGATCGGAAAGCTGCCAGTAGGTACCATAAGCACTGTAGTCAACTTTGTCACTGGATAATTCGATGTAGTTTGACGTCTCTTGAGAATGTTGTCAGTGGAGTAGTTTTTTTCCTTGATGAAAGTTTCCGAGAAACATTCGTACCAGTTAGGAATCGTGTCTCCAGCATTGGATGCATGCTTCCAGTAAGTCAGTAGAATCGATCTGATATGCTCACCCTTCAGGTACCAGGCCCTACGCCCCATCTCTGTAAAGATGATAATATAGACTTGTTTACTGGACTTGTTGTGTGTGATTGGACAAGACACCTCAACTGTAATCGGACTCGACGATGATTTCAGAGGAGAAGATGTACCAGTCGTGACAGAAGAAATGTCTACCTTTTCCCATGCTCCACCGCCACCGCCAATGTCACCATGATCACCTGCAGTACTCTCGCTACCCAATACCTCCATACCAGTCAAACTTGTAGAACCTCCCGACTTTAACTCACCTTTAACATCTTCAGTAGTAACCATCGACGAAGAAGTTGCAGGAGACGATACAATGTTGATCTTCTCCTTTTCCAACAATTTGATCCGTTTCATCAGAGCAGCGTACTCTTGTGCTAACCTGTCTTCACTGCTGCGTTTACTGGGTTTAGAACCATGGTCGAGCAAAGATGTGGGCCTCCCAACCACCTTTTTCTTGACAGGAGTGGCAAAAAGAGACCTAGCGGTGCTAACATCACTGACTTCTTCATTTTCTTCGCTTGTAGCCTTGTTCAACTGGATAGAACCCCGCTTCTGGTCAGTGGTAAGACTACCACTCAGTTTTTTGTAAGGATTCTGCACAGGTTGATATTTGTCCACAAGTAACGCAGTGACCCCAACAATGCAATCGTTTCCTAAATGCTGATCTTGATCTAGTAGGCGAAACACAAGATTTCTCTCATCAATCTCCTCACCCGACATGTTGTTTATCCCCCAATCTGGTAAATTAATGACTGTAAAACTGTCGACGGACCAGTCTTTGTGGGGGGGTATTGCGATCGCCACTCTAATTTGGAAACGCACACAGATAGCACTCAACAGAGTTTTGTACCAATCAATTGAATGAACGAGCGATCTCTTAAACCGTGTCTCCTCGTGCAACCACTCTTCGAAAACCTTTTTACTGCCTTCAGCGTAGAACTCGTTATCACCCAAGTCATCCAACTGGTCAGTACACCATTTCAAGAATAACTCGTAGGTAAAATATTGCATCGGATGGTTCTTCTCTTGAAAAAAGGCAAGAAGAATTCTTGCAATTGATGAAGGTAGGCCGAACTTATCACCTGGGTCAGACACATCCAACTCATTCCAATTATTCGTGTCCTTCAACAGCTGGAACGCTGTTGATACAAAGCTGTCATCCATCACAACTACACTTTCATCATTGCTGCGGTCCGATGAATTATTTTGCTTTGATTGCTCGTCAGTACCACTAACATCATCGAAATGATCATCACCGTCATGACCATCTACACCATCATCAGACGTGGTCAAATCCAAATCATTCCCCTCGATGTAAAAGGACACACCAGCAACATTGTCACCGCCATCACCGAGGCGACAATCAGTAATAGTGCGGTCAATGAGTAGCCTGAAATAGACTTTTCTTGGACACTTTAACCCGCCTGGAGCGAAGGAAACAATCCTCGTTTCACTGCTTTCTCCATAGCATCCATCGGGTGGCAACAGCACACAAATTTCAAGACAGATGATTGTGCTCAATACATCGAACAATGTGTAATACCAGTCAATCGAGCGATGTATTTTGTTGTATGAGTAGTCGCATTCATGCATGAATTCATCCATCACTTTTTTGATACGAGGATTGAAGACTTCATTCGCAGCCAAATCCATGACTTCAGCGACAAACGACAGCAGTTTCTTCTCTGTGTTGAGAGCCACGTTATCAACTACACCAGCGAGTGCGTGGAGAATATTAAAAGTGTTCCTCGGTTCCATCTCGCCGCCGGTCGGTCCCTGAACATGATTCGCACCAGCTGTATGGATTGGTATCAATTGCATCTTCTCTGCCAATTTCGACATTGCCGAATTGTCAACATCGTCGGTAACAGTAAAACATTCTTGATACTCGCTTACAACGAGTTTACTGAGTCGTTGTACACTAACCGCACTTTCGCCTCTTGCATTCAAATCACCACTATCAACGCCGTCATTAGAATTGCCATTCGACTTAGACGAGGGAGGAGAAGTCTCGGTGATGATCGATGGAGAAGAATGTGCCTTCGCAAGCTTCAAACTCTTGAAATGCTTGTTATCAGGGGAGAGATAATGGTGGTAAACAGCTCCGCGGGTCTTGCCGCCCTTACGTTTGATGCTCTTTCTTTTCCACCCATCAGAGAGATCTGAGTGGGTGAAATCAACCCACTCATTATCGCTATGCAGAGGGCAGTTGTATTGGTTCGTTAGATTAAATTGTGCAGTGATCGATTATACAAATGATTCCATAAAATAATAAAGTTGGTATATTGCACAAAACTATAAACTCACATGATAGTTGAACCTGGTGAGGCCTTTTCACTGGCGGGTACCGGTTTAGACTTACTCGTAACAGCAGCTTTCTCGGACAAATCCATTTCATCATCGTCTTCAACAGCTTGATCACGCGAGGCAGTAAGATCCTTGTCATGAAGTAAAAGATTTCCATTCCCATCACTAGTTTATGGTTGAAGATTGAAAAAAGAGCTGGTAAGTGAAGGACAGAAGGTATTTGTAAAACTGTTCAGTGATCGGGTTTGTAAAATCCTTAAACCAGTCGAAGGTTATTCCTTCACTCACCAATATTGCTCACTTTTTGTAGAATAGATTGCTGCGGTGGAACGTTCATTCTTAGCAATGGCAGCAAACATTAAGAAGTTGACCACTACGGAGACTAGTTCATCTTTGTCTGTAGGATCAGTCTCACCAACTGGGACATCCGGGTAACATTCAGACAGTTCATTCAGGATGTACTTGATTGATTCGACTTGAAAGACGGACAGAGCATTACGAAGAATATCCTTCCTCTCCAACTTGGCAACTTCTAACTCTTCGCCTAATGCAACAGTTGCTAGCAGCAAGAAGATACGATCGTCGGTACGCACTAAACGCCAGTTGATGTCCATTACGCTCAATCCAATGGCAGGAGTCGACGGTTTTGCGGCCGTCTTGGTGTTAGACGAAGTTGATGCAACGAAATTGCTCGAACTCAAGCCCCTGACGCCTTGGGTGCGATTCCGGACGGCACGGAAGCCTTTACCATTACTACCAACGGTGGATATAGCTGGATTTGTGTTGCCAAACTTCATTATTAATTCGAACAGAGTAGAAATGTGATGATGTAAAAGATGCAAAGCATAATTTATGGAATGATGTTGAAACGGCTTGAAACTGATATAACTGCCGCCAACACGGCTTGAAACTGATATAACTGCCGCTGAACGCACCAGAGAAATAATCGACAGAGAAAATTGACATCAATATGCAACCACGTCATGAAGTAAAAGAGTTCCTTTGTATGATACATCGGCAACACATGATCTTGTGTTTCATCACTTCAACAACGCGTCGTTAAAAAAATCCAGTTCAACAACACGTCGACGTCGTAATGACGTATTGAACAGCACGTAGCGAAAGTTCGGCACTTATTCAGATGCAAACACGTCAGCTACCAACGTCGGCGTCTATCTAGACTTACATCAAAAGACGAGTCGGCAGATAATGTAATTGCATCAGTGTTGATGAGACTGCTTGCACGCAATTAAATATTTGTGTTCACAAACTTTTGCATTGACCTGAACACCTCAGGGAGTAGATGACGTTATATAGGTGTCAGACGTTGATACTAATTCCTGAAGTATGTAAGTTGAAATAAAAAACGTCAGAAGAGAAGATCTTGAGAAATTAGAGGGTGATGGGGATGCACACCGAAAAGAACACACTAGTGCATTGAAAAATCGTTCATATTTAGCCTGAAAAAGACCTATTTAGCCCAAATCAAGCGATATTTAGATCAAAATCAAGGGAAATAGCATCTAACTGTCCATTGACACAAGAATTCTGTGGGGATTGGAGAGGGGGGGAACTCCCCCACACTTGAAGTTCAACGTCCGGAAGCACCTTGACATCAAAAATGGTCATCATCCTCGATCACCGCACACATCACACGGTCATCACCATGACATAAAAAAAGTAGCAGCAATCATAAGGAAGACATCAAAACAACGACGACACACTACGCCCAACTGAACACGCTAACGACGACACCATGAACCCACCTGCAGCTAAGGCTACAGCTGAATCTGCCGCTGAAGCTGTGGCTGCAGAAAGCACGTTCGAGGAGACAACGAAGTCATCGGGAGATGAGTTGAACAAGCACGGCAAGTACATCAAAACTACCGATCCATCTACCAACACCAACGATTCAAACATTAACAATCTTATGACCCCAGACAAAACACCAACAGTCACTGAGACGAATACACAGCAAATCGAGAAGGATCGACCTGAGCTATACATCAAAGCTACTAATGCGGGCTCGCCAACCAAAATCAGTCCAACCGCAATGGTTTGCCTCACCTGCTTGGACACAGAAGGCAAATTGGTAGCGGAGAATGTAAATCAAGCAGTACCAGACCAGAAGAAGCTCATCGGGCTTTTGGAACTGTTGTCTACGGGTAAATCGGGCAATTTCAATGAAATCAACGACAGTCAGATGCATTTACACATCAGCAAAAAACCAACAGCAGAAGACGGTGTAGAAGATTGGGTGAGTTACTACTTTTGTTAAATCAGTGCACGGAAAAGATTTTGTATGAAATAGCAAAATCGATCACTGTGCAATTTTGTGTATATTGATTCGTTGATCGATTGCTGAAGCCGCACCTAGATCACGCTACTCGACATGTAAAATTGATCAGTGATCGAATATATAAATGCTTCTTGAATCCATTGCTGAACCAAAAACTCACACATGATTCATGCTACTACACATTCATAATAGGAGAAGACAACCCCAATCAATGCAAGTCATATGTCATTGAGTGCAACCAGCAGTGGAGCGAGGACTAGTATGCCTTACGGATTGCCATTCACGTTTGTTCCAGAGCTATCAAACCTAGTCGACGTACTCAATGGTGATGATGGTAGTGGCAATGATGAAGCGAAAAGAGAAATATCAGAGGCATTAACTGCTAATGTGACAACACTCAAAGGTCAACAAAAGCTATTGAGCACTGCAAGGAAACACAATTGGCTAGATGAAAGAAACCAACAAGTCGAACTAGCGGACGAAGACGGAGTCGTGGGTTTTGGTCATTTCTACACTTCGTTCACTGCTGCTATGAAATTTTACATCACAGCAGTTGAAGGCAACCACCGGTTGTTAGCAATATTGGCAGCACTGTTACGTTGCCAAGTGCAGAGGGAATCGGTCTTCAAGCCAAGCAATCCTGGAGATGAGACGTTCCTAACCAAAGCATTCATAGGAATTGAACAAAGCGATGAAGACGCCATGAGAGATGCTCTTGAGAAATTGAACAATTCGGACAGTGATGCAATATTGAGCCACCTCCTCGATGCTCACATTACTGTGGCAGCAAAGACTGCTACCGAATCTTTCACAGCGACTCACCTTTCAGACTTACTTCTACATCAGATAAGCAGTAATGCGAGCAAGAAGAAGACCCAATCAACAGTACCAAATATATACAGAGGCCTCAGTGAGAGTAATGTTATCAAAAGAGACCATGAGGATTGGGCTACAATTGACATAGGTCCTGGCAGTAAGTTAGTCTATCAAGGTGAAGAAATAGAAATGAACGGAGTTAAATCGCGAACGTCTAGGTCATTTGGACAGTTTAAAAGCGATCCAAGCAACAGCCTTGAGCCCATCGTTCAATACCACGACAATCCAATGCAACAATACGAGAATTGCCAAAACGAAGTAAAGATGAAAGTTGGTGGTGGAGGACCAAATGATGAAATCAAATTGCCTGTGAAGATTAATATGAAAAACTTCGGTGCTACCGGGAACAACCCAATGACTGTTGAACACAACATGAACAGAGTTTTCCCATACGTGCTAACGATTCATGGCAAGCTTGAACCTGTAGGAAATCCAGTATTTAACAAAAAGCAGATAGGCGCAATGCTCGCAGGCGGAGTTTGTGCGCAAAGATCAGCAATCGCCAAGATTGATAGACCCAAAGACGATATTGATGGAGAATACGACGACACGCCTGGACTCTTCACCCCTACATACGAGGGGGTCTTAGTGTCTGTTACGGCAGCCATGACCAACCTAATCGAGGCAGCCAAACTGTGCAATGCAGACGACTTACTTGTAAAAACTATTAATGCCTTCAGCATCATGGCGCAAACCAAAGAGAAGGCGGATGCATTGAATTTGAGAACTGGTAAGAACAAGATTGGTACCATCTCATTCTTAAATTTGTGCTCGTTGTAACTTGACTAACAAGATTCTCTTCACTGAAATCAAGCGAAATGTTTCGCGTTGATTAATGTTGCAGCAAAGGAGATCGCGACTGCCCTGAAGAAAGTGAAGGAAGATGAAGGCGATGTAAAGCGAGATGTGAATGTCGCGTCACTAAACTTCATGGTGACTATGCATCTATTACACGAGTACATGCATCTTATTGTTTCTATCCCTGAAGACACCCAAGTTGATGAAGAACTATTGAGCCTTGACAAGCAACATTTGGTCGGTGAAGCTATCAGAGAATTCTTGGTAGAAAGGAAAGACAAAGAAATGACTTCAAATTTCGAAGATCAACAACTAGCAAATAGAGTCATTGAAGCGGTCAGAGTAATGAATGAGACAGAGTCAGGTGCAAGTTCAAAAGAAAGAAAAAGCATGCAACTGACTAAGGGTAGAGAGGTGATGGGCATCGTAACAGCTACTAGTGATTTGACACTAGTAGAGCTCATTTGCCACATCTTTTGTTGGAATGTGGTGCGAGCCGTGGAAAAAGCGGACGGAGATAGGACAGAGCTCAAAGCATTCTTCTTCGCAAAATGGGGATTCACAACGACGCCCAATTCAGTGAAAGAATCAAGTCAGCTGATGAAGGTTAGTAAGATTGGGGATGCAATGGTGACATCAAGAATCGACTCTCCAAATGAGTTTCAATTGACAGGATCTTTGCTATCGCTAAGGCAGCTCGGCGACTTGTTCAGAGGGACTGCGCCACTTGAGGATAAGATCATCCAGACGTACACGATTCCAAAGAAATCTAATGCTCCTACGGATGACTCATCGACGCTCGACGGGGGAAAGCCAACCAAAAGAAAGAGAAGTAAAAAGAAGAAGAAGTCGGATGAGCATCAAAGTAGCGACAACAATGGATCAACAACTGATACAGAGGAGACTGATGCAAAAAAGCAACGTACCAATGATTGTGGAAACAAAACGATCGTGTCGCAACAGTCAGGCAATATGACGCAGCACGAACTCCACGGATTAGAGAGCAAGGATAAATTGATAGCTACAGCCATGGAAGCAGCACAGAAACAAGTTGGTAGTGATGTCTTGGCGACAGGATTATTGAAAAACATTGCAACCGCAATCGTTAATAAATTATTCCGTACAGAAGATGAGATAGATGAGTTGATTGCAAGTGACGATGTCATGGCAACAAACGAAACAACAATCGAAGCAGTAGAAGGATTTGATGTAGGACAACCGTACAACGAACAAACTGGATTCTTTGAGGTCATCAAAGCAGCGTGGAGAAACGAGAAATGGAGAGCAAAGCACGGGCAGCAGCACTCAATGAAGAAATTTAAGTTGAAAGTGGAGGAAGAAGAGAAAGCTACGAATTGGGAGAAGGTCTTGTTTGAAAAAGCTTTGAAGCCAGCTATTAAGCAGATCGTGGACGAAATGGGCAAGTCAATCGTCTTTATGACAAGAAGAGAAGGAAAGTTGGTGACTAAAGAGTACAAGGTGAGTGAAGGAGATGACAATCCTCACAACACAATCTACATCTACGGAGAACCAACAGAGGACAACAGTAAGTGCACAATCAAGAACACAAAGTACTACTGGATGGTGCCAAAGGAATAGCTGACAACAGGAGAATGGGGAGCAGAACAAGGAGAGACAACGAAAGCTTGACAGACGACGAACAACAGGCTAGAACGACGAAAAGGATTGCTGAAACACGAGACAATTTGACAGCCATAAAAAGTAACGAAACTAATAACCATAACAAAAGAACTTCGCCCAATTTGTAAAACTATGCAATGCACAATTATAGAAGTTGGTACACAATGCATCAGACTAGTCCACGACAACATCAGCAGATAACTGCTCGAACTTCAAAGAATAAAGCTTGAGAAGAACGACGTTGAAGACTTCGTCAGCAAGTAAGTCTGACATATGAGACAAATTGAACACGTCAAAATCGCGGACCAACAAACCACGCTTGGACACCAAAAGGGCGTTGATATCCATGCAAAACATAATCGTCTCTGATATGGGTCGTCTGCATTCAATCATACGATCCAGGAGTTCTAATTGGTATTTGAGTTGACCCAGTTCCCTAGTAGTGAATTGGTCTGACCCTGCGACGGATTTAATGTCAAGAGCTTTCTGTGAAAGCAACAAGCTGATGTCGGAGCACAATCCATAAGCAACATCGACGGAGAAAAGTCTTTCGCAGCGAATAGTACACATCAAAGAGGTGCAGGGAGAATGGCTTGAAACACAACGTTGGATGCACAGCTGGGATGGAAGAAAACGAACTAAACCCAAATACAGAACGTCGGCGCAGCCGAAACAAGCGTTGAGCTCTGTGACATCCAATAACGACCACCCTGATTTCATCACAACCAAATCCCAAAAATACCATATTGATAAGTCGAACAGAACATGACATTTACTCAACAGCTTAGCAGCCAAAGACGATTGAAGCAAAACGCCGCCTACACGCCGAAACGATGAAAGAGAGCGATGATCGGAACCGAACAACTGGGAGACGATGGATTCGTCCAACACATCCACCGATATACAAGAGCTACTACTGCAAGCATGCAACTCACAAAATGATGCACTGTAATTGTCAAACAGGGACATGACCTTAGTCCTTGGTATAGGGCGATTCACAGCGATGCGAGATGAACGAACGTCCCTCGATCTAATATACACCATCGAAATGATGAAGCATCAACAAAACAAAGGGAGATAACTAGAGAGCTGAAAGCTGTCGATTTTTGAATAGTCATGTGTAATAGAAAAGAATCTGTGGTCATGTGTATCAGTTCGGCGACGAACACAAGAAAATATGTAATTACGAGAAAATAGCCACAAATACACTCCAAGCAAAGGAAACCACTGATGACAACCATATTTGGCGCAAGTATATATCTCACTACGATACTCTCAATGATAACGATGGAACGACCAACTAAGCTGTCAAACAGTGCGGTAAAGAACGATGTCGAAAATTTACGTCAACAACTAAAACTGCAAAACACCCCCAAGGGAAATGGAATAGCAACTAGACTGCTGCAACTGAGCGAAGGAAGCATAGAGAGAGCGAAACTAGCAGTAGATAGATTCATGGGAAGTGCAGAAACAGAACAAGAGAATGACACAATAGAATCCATGATAACAGACTACATAAAAGATATGGGGAAACATAGAACCAATTATGCTACAATGATGGGACAAACTGGGACAGACAGCACGAAAACAATGGTACCAGGCTCAATACTGTATACAGAGGTGAACTACCTCATGCCGCCACCATCATGGAATAGAGCAACATAAAAACTCATGCTGAGACGATAAAAACGAGTGGATGAATTGAAAGTGAAAGAGTTGTTCAACTATGATAACTAGGCGCAACTAAACAGCAAATCAGACAAGAAACAGTTCAGACGATGAACGACTGCCGGACAATGTACTAATTAGTAAAAGTGTGTACAGCACAATTATGAGAAATTTGATCAGACACACTGCATCCTCCTCAGTCATCACGACACAAATGCCAGTGTCCATGGACAGTTAGTTTATTTTCACAATTCTAACAATTAAAAACTACGTCATTGCAGAGCAACTTTATAGCCGTATTCTATTGAAAAAAGACTAATTGGTAAAAGTGTGCACAGCACAATTCTATCAATTAAAGAATACGTCATTGCAGAGCAACTTTATAGCCGAATTCCGTTGTAAAAAGACAACTAACAAACCAAACCGCAAATAGCAAACTGCAAAATGACACAATACTCAACAGGCCCCGAGGGCCCGCGCTGAACCCGCCACAGGCACCACCACACAACCACCCACACACGCCACATTCTGCGCGCCCCTGTTTATATCTATCGTCGTCATTATCGCAGTTGACCGATGCCAGTGGTGCAATAGTATTGGTGCAGATAGTAAAGAAGCACATTAGCGCTTCAAACACATTTTCAGCTCACGTACAACCGATGCTACAGCCTCGTAGCTGATCTGAGAGGTCCAGACTCCAGTCGCGGGCTGGCCAGCAGCTCCACATCCAACTATATCGTATCTATCGTCGTCATTATCGCAGTTGA
>Ga0233412_10001533_pt1 | contig 11885 bp, 30 predicted proteins | sample Na_anoxic_4_MG_FD_180667 | JGI IMG/M metagenome (GOLD analysis project Ga0233412, IMG submission 180667) | Seawater microbial communities from Saanich Inlet, British Columbia, Canada - Na_anoxic_4_MG | ecosystem: Environmental > Aquatic > Marine > Inlet | place: Canada: British Columbia... | reverse complement strand
ATCATCAGGGTTTGTTACACTATGGAAGTATTGGCGCAGTTCGTATGCAATCTCCACAAGGTCATCGTTCTCCTTCCAATTATCGATGTTGCAATCGCTCGCTATACATCCGAGCATTCCACCGCCTAAGTAGTTTTGGTATGCGGTCATCTGACCGTTGTGTCCGAACTCCTGTAGGTCAATCTCTACGCCACCTCCACGGGAAGTAATCTTTTCTCTTATAATTTTATCTTCAAATGTTCTCATAATTTATCTGCTATTGTGTTTATGTTTTCTTTTAGATACGTAGCCATACAGTCGTATTCGCTACACTCAGTGTCGTTATAATCGGAGCCTAAGTAATCTTTTAGTGTCTCCACCAATACTGGATAGCTTAGGTCGTATTCAAGTTTCAAGTCTCCTACCTTCTGCTCATACTCGTTAAGTAGGAGGTAGAATATTTGACTGAAGATTAGGAATTGATATTCGTTATACTTATTCATTTTTGTTTATTGATTTTAGTTCTACTTGTACTTCGTCTTTATTAAATTCAATCGTAAATCCGATTGTATTGTCTAGTGTAGCTAGTGCTAGGTTAGCTTTTTTGAAGTTGTAGGTCAACTCTTCAATGGCTATCTCCTTGGCTTCTTCTACTGAGTTTGCTTCTACTTCTCCAAAGTCAAAACTTGTCCAAATTAGAGTTGATGAGATTGTGTATTTATAGGTATCTTTCATGGTTCCTGACTTTTAATATTCATTACTTAAGTTACTTAGGTATTCCACCAATACCTTGTGGCTACAGAACTTGAACTCCTTATTCAACTCCTTTCTTACCTTGCTGAAGCTAATAGCCTCGCACTCTAACCCCTCCAATACTATCGCAGTTGAAGCCTCTGCATTGTACACTTCTCCTGAGAAGCATCTACCGTTTTCAATCGTTTCGTAAATCATTTTGTTTTCGTTTTAGTTGTTATTGTTTTAATATTAATTTAAGTGTTTTTCGCAGTACTGTTGGCAATTCTCAATCAACTCCAAGTACCTATTGTAATACTCGTTCCAAACCTCTTGTGCCTCGTCCGTGTAGACTGCAATCACAGCAGTTGGGTCATCATAAATTTGCCCTTTAAACTCGTCCTCTAGCCTATCGGAAGCTAAGTCCGATGCTAACTCTACCTTGTTTAATGTTACGTCTTTTTCCATTGTCTTTTGTTTTAGTTGTTATTGTTTACGCTTTGCAGTTTTCAATTATGGTTTCAAATACACCGTAATAGTGGTTGAAAATATCCTGTGCATCTCCGTTATAACGAGTATCGCCATTGTCCTCCTCCACGTAGATGTTCTCAGGTCTGTCCTCCCACTCTTGCACCAACATACGGTGCGCTAACTCTGATGCTAATTCTAATTTGTTGATTGTGATGTTTTCCGTGGCATCAAAATATCCAATTTCTAATATATCATATTTATTAGGGTCAGCCATTACCATATCTCCATCAGAGTTTAAAATATAAAACTCATCACCAGCACCCCATTCATATTGGAATAAATTGTTTTGCGAATCTTTTGCGTAGTATCCTAATTTCTTCATTTTTATAATTTTAATCTGTTGTGTTTCGTTTTTGTTTATTCAAATGTCTGTGTTCCTGACCTATTAAAATGTCACCCAAATGACAATTACTTTATTTCCCTTTCGCCAATTATCTTATGTCCATACTTAGACTGCATTAGATTGCACCAGTTATTGTAATGTCGCTCACCGTTGAAGGTAATCTTGTACGTCTTGTAGCTACCTCTACGTGTCTTAATATCTATTTCGTAATTCAATTCCATCTTCGTTTCCTTTAAAGGTTAATGTTAAGTGTTACTATCGCTATTACTATCATCGCTAGTACTGCGTAGATTGTATCTGAATGTCTCGTTATCGTTCTCATTTGTTATTGTCCCAAGTTATTGATGTTACTTTTAATTCGTGGTCTATATCAATTTGACCATCAAGCATTCCTTTTAGCAAAGCCCATTCGCTTGTGCATTGTGGTCGTTTCAGACCGTACCTTTCGTTCAGTACGTGTTCACGTACCTTTCCATTGTTGTCCGTTGTTTCAAATTTGAATGTAGTCTTTCTCATTTCGTTTTTTTTTTAGTGGGTAGAGCCGAAGCCCTACCCTTGTTCATATTAAAGTTGTGTCATACAATTTGGGCAATATTCAAATGCATCTGCTACGGTAGTCCCGCACTTGTAGCACTTGTCCGTATCTTCTTTGCACTTAATCTCCTCGCCAATCTGAAGGTCGAATATCGCAATCTGTTCACGTTCCTGACCTACCTTAATTGCCTTACTCTCGGAGTACTCGTCCTTAGATAGCAATTGAGCCACATCTAAGTAGAATTTACCTTCGTGTTCCCAACCTCCGAGAATGAAATCTTCCCTTGCAAGTAGAGTAATATGCTTGTTCACGTACTCTTTATAATCGGCTTCTGTTGGAAGTTTATCGAATACATTCTCAGTTGCCTTGTGGAAGGCTACAGAATAGTTATCCGAGCCGAATACGTTACCGAAGGTTAGCGAATAAGAGAAGCCACCGTTCTCAAGTAATTCCGTGTTAAGTGTTCTTAAGTTCATTTGTTCTAAGTTTAAAAGGTTTGTATTTATGGTATTAAATTAATTGTTAGTTCTTTGCTCCAAATTCTGAAGGCGAAATCTCTGTAACCTTCCTTCTCAAATGCCGCCTTGGCAATGTGATTAAGCATTGTCTTAGCTACTTGAAGGTCGTTTGACGTTGCTAATGTTTCCACCTTTTTGTTTGTTAATAGTTGTATCTTATACATCTGTTTGTGTTTTTGTGTTTCTTAATTCGTTTGCAATGTAGTTACGTTCCTGATACTAAATTGTAATGTAGATGACAATTACTTACTTTTTGAAAATAATGTAGCAATTCCGAAGATGATTGCTATTAGGTTAATCACCACCACTAATGAGAAGCTACCTTCAGTCATATTGCCAATGGCAAATTCATAGTTGCATAGCATAGCTACAAATGAGAAGAAGGTGCTTATTAAAACTTGGAATAATTTGTTCATTTTATTTTTGTTTTAGTGGAAGGAGCCGAAGCCCCTTCCGTGTTTATATCTTATCCGTATATAGCTAACTTGTTTACCTTGCGTTCCAGTTTAATCAATTGCTTCAGATTTTTGAAGTATTCGATTACCGTTTCAATATCTTCAACACTCAAATCTTCGTCCCAATGGTACTGGACGTTCTGCTTTTGGCACAATGCTTCATCGTAATGAATTGTATTCACTAAACCATCATCGTCCAGTTCGTTAAACAACTTCCAAACTTCGTGAGATTTGGTTTCTTTTTCGCTTACTTCCAGTTCAGCAACTTCGTTCACTTCTACCCAAGTGTTTTCAAGACTTATAACCTCTTGATTGGCTTCGTAACTATCCATTTTGGTGTTAATGTTTTCAATTATTTTCGACCTTCTCTCGTCCCAAGCTAGGTACAATGTACCTTCTCGAAATAATCGCTCGATGTTTTCCAGTACTTCCTTTTTCGTAAGACCACCACAAAGACCTTCGCAGTTTTCAAACTTGTAAAAGCTATTGGCAGTCCATTCTCCAAGGGTATCATCTTTGCTTATGAAGCATATTGGCTTATCGCCATTGTACACTTCGTAACCTTTGACGGTTATAACTTCGTTCCAGTCAACTATTCCGATTGTTCGTTCGGAACGTTTGCAGGTAAGGTTGATTGAGTTTTCCATAATTTGTTTTTTTTAGTGGGTCACCCCGTTTGTTTCTGAGAGCAATGTTCGGTATTAGGTTTTACGTAGAATGTCGGCTAGATGACATTTATATAAATCCGATAAAAATAATTCTGAAACAACCTAGTAAACCATTGATTATCAACAAGTTACTGATGAAAATAAATTTTAGTCCACGTGTGTACGTTGTTGCCTATTATAGTAATAAGGTATCACGCACGTAAGATAACGCTCCTGACGTATAGTGCAAATAGTAAATGTCACATAGAAGACAATAGACAAAAACACACAGTAGGGTACACGTTGCCCTCAACTTAATTTCAACGCAAAAAAAGTTTTAATACATAGATACCAATAAGAACAGAAAACGCTTTAGATACAATGTTATTGAGCTTAAAATGGATATAGCAGATAGACCAAAGATATGAGCCTTAACCTAAGATACTTAGGCATTGGAATTGGTGGTGGAAAAAGGAGGTGGAGTGTGAAGTATTATTCGTTTGTGCATAATCGATTAAGGTTTTTCAATTGGCTCCTTCCTTCCTTTCCTTCCATCCATTGGCTCCACGTTTACGGGTTTGTTCACGATAGCAACAGCACGAACGAACGTTTGACCCATTGCTACTGAACTTAAATGAAGGTAGTATAGTAGGTGGCTACATATAAAATGATGTATGGCAAAGTAGGTAGATTGGAATTGGGTTTGAGTTCAGAATTGACCCCCACCCCAAGGTGATGCGGGGGGTAATTTTGTAAGATTTTTGAATCGATTTTAGTATTTATATGCTACCCCCATGTACACAACCCATATACACAACCCCTACCCACACATTTACCCAGCCCATAAAAAACTTTCTTCAGGCTCATTGTCATTAATAAAATAATTACTTACTTGCGCCTATGAAAGAAGAACACAAGACAGCATTGAAGGCTATGGTCTTCGCCCAGGCGTTTGTAGAGGCACTGGATGATTTTAAGGGTACTAACCACTTCAAGCAGCAGCTAAAGAGAAAGGGCAAGATGTTCGGAGCTGAGGTTGAGTATTTTTTAGACTCTACTTATGGTGGTGGCAGTACCGACACTAATATAATCCACCTTATGGAGGCTTGTCAGAACGCTATAGAGGATATAATTGACAGGCAGGTAGATCTAGTAGAATGAAGGCACTTATAGACTCTTGGGCTATTGCGCTTGGCGTTGAGGATTGGGATATACGTACAGAGCGTATTGATCCTAAGCAGATAGAGTATAATGGAGAGGATTACTTTGTGGGGATTGAGAGGGACTTTGACGGCAGGAAGGCTGTCATATACCACGATATTCCTTTGGACGAGGAGTCTATAGTGCATGAGTTGTTGCACATAGCCTTCCCACAGGCTGAAGATGAGGACTACGAGGAGTACGAGGAGTTTATTGCTAGAACGACTAAGGATACGATATTTTTACACTACATAAACTAATGATAGCACCACAAGAACACGTAGAGAGAGTACTGGAGAGATGCTTTGAAGTTTACCCACCCAAGGGCAAGCAGCACCGCAGGTTCTTTAAGAGCCTTGTAAAAAATGGTAGTATGCCTGAGAGTATGGCGAGTATGATTACCAAAATCATTGAGGACCCGAACTGTGTGTACATAGTGAAGGCTGACGGAACCTTGAAGATATTGGAATGAAGGCAATAATGACAACGATCCTGTCGCTAATATCCATCATCTACCCGATGGAGCAGAATCACACCAGCAATATGTGCTGTATGAACTGTGCGATGAAGAAGGAGGATGAGGTAGAGTTTATCAACTACGACAACGACTACGACCTTGACGGTCACGACTAAAACAAATAATCAAGAGTAAAAATTGTGAGTAACAAAGATGTGAGTTGTAAACTGATTGGTTTACATAACACGCAATAAAGTAAGCATAACGGTTGCTTTTTGTATAGGGTATTAAGCATTAAACCAAAACAAAGAAGATGAAAGCAACAGAACTGAGAATAGGAAATTGGTATGATTGCCATGAGGGTGATGAAATGAATAATACAGCAATAGTCCAACTAAGAGATATTATATGGACTAATGACGGGATCGGGTATGAGTTGAAGCACTTGAACGATAGAGCGGTTGGAGTAACGTTATACCCTGAAAAACTAAAACCAATCCCACTAACAGAGGAATGGTTGAAGCGGTTTGGATTTGAGATAAAAAAGGGAGCATGGGGAACGTCTGCCGAGATTAGAATAGGGAGAGTTAGATATGTCCTGTATCAAAATGGAAACGTGTGGTCAATTAACCCCACAGATGGATTTAAAGTTGATTTCAAATACATACACACAGTTCAGAATCATTACTTCGCATTAACAGGACAAGAGTTAAACCAAAACAAAGAAGATGAGTAAAGAAGAAAAACAGGATATATTCCTAAGTAGTTACTTTTTAGGTATGGGGTCTGGAATACTATTGGGTATAACAATAGGTTTTTATTTTATGTAAACCAAAACAAAGAAGATGAGCAGAGAAATAACACAAGAGGATAAAGACTATCTATGGTCATTAATGCCAACATGGGTTAAAGAAGTACCAATTGAAAGTCAGTCTTGGGATCCCACTTCTTTTGGTACATTATCAAGAGAGGGTGATTTGACAGTTCATAATAAAGTTATCCAATTATTAAACCAAAACAAAGATGACTGAGATTGAAGAGTCATACCACAACGCCTACCAGCTACTGATAGGTGCTACAGACTACGACAAGCTTGCAGAGCAGGAGGTGTTCTACCTACCCAAGAACCACGAAGACCCTGAAGTAATACTACGCTACTACGAGTCTGTGGAGGATTACGAGAAGTGTAACGAAATAATTAAATCAAGATGAGTAAATGTAAAATATGTGGTAAGGAAGGCTTTCATAAGCTGAGTTGCACTAATAATACTGTAAGAGTAGCTATTCCTATGTCATACATTCCAACACTTGAAGGAGATGAAGCGGAAGAGTTTGTACGAAAGGCAGACGAGAACGTGAAAGCAATGAAACAAAGAAACAATGATAGCAGTAGCAATAGATCCGAGTCTAAGTAATACGTGCCTTACTGCGTTTGATGTTAGTGACAGGCTCATTGTCATCGATTCAGTTACCGTAACGACCCAAAAGAACCCTAACAAGAAGATTAGAGCGTCCTCAGACCTTATTGAGAGATGTGTGGACCTTTACAGGGGTTCTAAGCAGTTCATAGAGCGTTACAGACCGCATATTATCTTCGCAGAGACACCAAGCGGCAGTCAGAGTGCGAGTGGGATGAAGAACTACGGTGTTAGTTGCTTTCTGCTTGCGTCATTGCCAGACAGATGCTTGGAGGTAACTCCTCACGAGGTTAAGATGGCTAGTGTAGGAAGGAAGAACGCCAGTAAGAAAGAGATGATTGAGTGGGCGTACGATATGCACCCAGAGGCTCCGTGGCTTATTAGGAATGACTTCCCATTGATGAAGCAGGAACACATGGCTGATTCGATAGGAGTAATGTATGCAGGAATGCGAACAAAGGAATTTGAATGGCTAAGTAAGGCTACTTCCTCTTAGGCTGACGTTTCTTTTGACCCTTACCCCTGGCACGTTTATCGCCAGGCATATCTTTATTAGAGCCTCGGTTTACGGATCGGGGCTTTTTTACTACCCCATTCTTTGTGTGTGACATATCGTTCTTGTCACCCTTCTTCACAGTACCCTTCTTTATGGCTTTGCGTCTTGCCTTGTTGCTTGCGGCACGTTTTTTCTTCTGCTCCTCAGAGGATTGGAACTTCTTGTACTCTTTTTTATAGTTACGCTTTGCCATAAAGCAAAGATACGGTATATTTGGAGAATGGAAGAATTGAAGGAGGCTTACGCAGACCTGCTCAGAGCAGCAGACACAGTAGAGAGAGTTATGGAGTCAGCAGCAACATCACCGCACAAGGCTGCGGTAGATATTATGTTAGAGCTTGACGCTGGTTTAAATACTGAGATAGGAACTGAGACTACTCCTGCCGAGAGGATGGCATTCAAGAAGGTATCTGTTCTGATACTTGAGAGATGTAAGCGTATTGACCCTGAGAGGTTCGCTATTCCCAGCCAGCTTCAAGAATTGTAAGAAGTATAACGAGCCTGTCGTAGTACGGCATATATCCAGCGTTCCCTGGGTTAGCCTCAAGTATCTTAACGTGAGAGTTAATCATATTGCCTACATTTTGTACTTTAGACTCATTGTTCAACTGAATGCTCTGTTCATAATTTATGAACGGCAGTAGTCTTTGCTTTAATTCTTTAAAGTTCTTCGGCTTATCCATTGTATGTAAATATCATTTTATCTCTGAACCCTCTTCTTGTGTTCACGAACTTAGGTAGTGAGCATACGAGCTTGTAGTTTAGTCTAGTTAGGAGTTGTATGATAGGCTCATTGTCGCTAACGACCTCTGCGTACACATTAAGCCAACCATGCTCTAGTAGGAAGTGGCTCATTAGCATATGCCCTATCCCTTCTCTTTTACGGTATGGACTTACACACATAGACACCTCCATGTTCTGTAGATTGCTAAACATAGCTCCCTGAAAGCCCATAACGACACCAACTATTCCCTCTTCGTCTACAGCTACGTAAACGTGGCAGTTAGGCGACATAACCGTCTTGGATATTGCCCCGTGAGCGTCTACAGCGTCTATCATCATCATACCAGACTGTTCAGCGCATATCTGAACCAAAGACTCTATCTCATACCCCTCGGTTATTTTTGCCTTTCTTATTTCCATATCACAAGTATTTGGTTGCTAATTTAAGAATAGTTTCTACATTGCGACCCTATTTGAAAAAACAATTTTAAACCACTAACTTTAGAATTATGAAAAAAGAAGGAGCAGTAAGGAACGAGGAGATAAGAGAGCTAAGGCAAAACGCCATAGATGTCTCTAAGAAAAGCTCTCCAAACCTTAACGATTTGCAGCGTGTTGTGATTGATAAGAATACGACTATCTACGTTAAGGACGGTGAAGACCCAGTGGAGGCAAGGGAAAAGTTTATAGCCAAGATGCAGGGGAGGAAGTATAGCATACACTACAAAAACTACGATGTAGGCGATGACTGATGAATTGAAGATGTCCTTATTGAACGAACTTATGTTTGGATTAGATGTCTGGGATCACGAGCATCACGAGGAGATAATGTTCCTGCACGACTTTGGATTTGTAAAGGTCTACGATGAGGACTTACAGTTTACAGCTACTACGGAGGAGGGAGTATTGGAATTAAAAAGGCTAATAAAACTTTATTTTGTATTCTTAAATTGAATGTCTAAATTTGTTGAAAGTATTCATCGCTTTTGTTTTTGTTGTTTATCATGTTTAGAAGCCCTAGCTATTCGCTGGGGCTTTTTTTATCTTTACATTATGATTCCAAGAAAGAAGAAGAACTGCAAAGAGTGCGGTAAAGAAGACTACATTTTTAGTAAAGGAAGGTGCAAGTACTGCGCCTATAAGTACTACAAGAAGCCTGGACCGTCTAAGAACGTAAAGGAGAAGATAGACCTTGACACATCCTTCTACAAGGAGATATGGTCAGAAAAAGCACACTACTGCGAGGAGTGCGACAAGGATTTAGGTAGTAAGTGGGAGAGATATATGTTTTCGCACATTTTGTCTAAGGGTTCACAACCAAAACTTAGACACAATAAAGATAACGTCAACATTCTGTGTTTGGAGTGTCATCAGAGGTGGGAGTTTGGTGATAAAAAATCCATGAAGATATACCCTGCTAACGAAAAAATGATACAGCTTCTAAAGCTAAGTATTTCTTAATCAACTTATTTTCAGTAACTTAGCGTTTAAAGAACACAGAAATGGATAAGAAATCATGGAATGTGGTTTATTTTAACCGTCCTGACGTACATAAAAACCTTGTATGGAGCGATGGTAAGCGTTACTTTGATGGATTCTTAGGTTCAGACAATTCAGTGTACAGAAAGACATCAGGAACACCCGTAGCGGAGCCTAATGCTGTATATTGGATGGAAAGACCCTTGAGGACGTTAGACGATCAAGAATAAATCTTCAGTCCAGCATAACGGTTTATAGTCGCTTTCAAACTCACCAAGGACAAATCCTCTGGAGAGCCAAAACTCTTTTCCTTCTTCGTCAGGGTCTTCGCAGAGAAATATCTCAATATCCTCTCTCTCTTCGTGAGTCTTCAGGATAAAGATAGTCCCTGGAGTCATCCAGAGGAAACTTTTTTGTAATATTGCAGTCATGGAGACAAATATAGCACAAGCTTTCATAGAAGCAATAGATTATTCGCACGTAAAGCACATTATTAGGTCAAATAAGAGCATAAAGGCTCATTGGGGTGGCGTAACACCGTCTATAGCAGACTTAAAGCGTGTAATAACGAATATGTGGGCAAGAGTATCCAAGCACGAATCAGCCGAAGACTGCGTGAATGGGATTGTAATGATAAAAGACGGAAAGAAGGTTAGGATTGATTTTCTTTATCTTTCTTACTCTTCACAAATGGAAGAATCTTCACAGCATAGTGAGGAAGGGTGTTCACAAGATTCTGAGCGTGAGATAGAATCTTCTTAGACTCTTCCGTTACATCGTATTTGATTACGATCTTCTTTTTCTTAGGGTCGATTTTTATTTCCATATTATTCCTGCCATATAGAGGGTTAACAGCCAAATAGCGGCTGAGGCAAAGCTAAGGATAAGAATCATAAGTGAATTGTTAACGAGTCTCCTCGTTTCCCTTGACATCATAAGTTATGAGTTATACGTGCTACCTGTCCGTGTTCCTTGCTGTGTACGAAAGCCTCGCAAGCCCTCTTGCTACCAACATAGCCATTACGATGATGCCAGGAGTCCGATGCGCTTGGAGTCCTTAAATACTCTACCGTAACCCCTACAAAGTCCTTTCCCGACAAAAACTTATGTGTCTGCTTGTGGTGTATGTGATGGCAGTAGATATAACGCATAGGACACTTTACCCAAAGCTCTGGGGCTTCGTTAGCCATTATAAGCGGTAAATTATCAAGCTTTGCTCCATCTCCGTGGTTGGTTCCGATGAGGTTCACCCCGTAGGAGGTGTACTTACGGTGAGCCATTCCTACATCGAATGTTACGTTCTTACTCAACCTGTAGTAAGCCTCTAATGTCTGAGCGAGCATCCATCCTGACATATAATCGTGATTAGACGGATTAAAGACAACGTGTACGTCTGCTACTGGAAGCATCTTCTCTATAGCCCTAACATACATATGCTTTGCCGCTATAAAGGCTTCGTGCCACATCCCTGAAGTATCTTGAGGCGTTCCGCTTGTCGTGGTTCTCTTTGGGGTGTCTACGTGAAGCACATCGTTCCCTATAACGAAGAATATCTTGTCTATAGAGAATCCAGATGCCTTTGAAAGTATTCCGTCTACAGCCCCATCTACTTGGCTGACTGCCTTCTGTATATCGTAGGACTGACCTGTTTCGTCAAGGGAAGCCAGCTTACCTACGTGTATATCAGCAGGGTCTATCACCAAACAGTGTGGGTCTGCTAACGGAGTTCTTTTTATCGGTGTAAATGTAGGTGACCAAGACTTCATCTCTTCAAGTATCTCATCGAAGGTGTCTTCTACGACCCTACCGTTTACTCCAGAGTCTTCTTTTGTTACTATTGAAAATCTAAAACCCCCACTTGCAGACTGCCAGTGCTTAACGCTTACAACATCTTCTTTATCTATACCACGATCTGCTAGGTGAAGGTCAAGTGCTGTGTTACCGTTTATGTTGGTTACGTCAGACCCTCTATGTTCGTTTATTAGGTCTATCTCCTCAGAGGAAAGTCTCATTCGTTTATTTGCCATTCCGCTAATATAAACATTTTAAAAAAACAAAGGGGCAGTACCCGAAAGCACTACCCCAAGGAAGGAGAAAGGAACACGACAAAGATAATAAAAATAACAACGTAAAAATTACGCTATCTTTTTGAAAAAACATACTGACTTAGGGACTCTATAGAATTTATCCATCCCCTTCCTGTCTGATGTGTTTACGTTTACGTTTTCTATGTACTCATCTTTAAATATCCAACTTGAGTGTGCTATTATTGCATAGCCCGTACTTGGACACAGGATAACATACCAAAAAGG
>Ga0233412_10001530_pt1 | contig 11910 bp, 8 predicted proteins | sample Na_anoxic_4_MG_FD_180667 | JGI IMG/M metagenome (GOLD analysis project Ga0233412, IMG submission 180667) | Seawater microbial communities from Saanich Inlet, British Columbia, Canada - Na_anoxic_4_MG | ecosystem: Environmental > Aquatic > Marine > Inlet | place: Canada: British Columbia... | reverse complement strand
AAATTATTCATCTTATAAGCAAACATTTACCTAGCAATTACAACTACCACTACAGCTTGTACTTATCTGTACTTTTGATATACCCATGTATGATCCGTGTTTAGTAGATGCAGGGTGTGAAGTACAAGAAGTACATTGGTTATAATCAGTAATTACATACATATGTATTCTGTGTTGTGATGCAGTAGCTGTAAACGTAATACATTTTTCAACCCAGTTAGAGTGACTTCCATTTGGAGCACCTGGTGAGTTAACGCCATTAGCATTTCCTACATCATTTGTTTGACATGCAGCGTTATGAATTAAAGCATTAGCTGTACTTAAAGTACCAAGAGCTACAGGATCATATAAATTAGTTGCACTATTAAGATCACTTGTAGTAGGAGTACCTGTACCTTGATCTATTCTAACACCCCAACCTCCCATTAAACAATCAGAACATTGACCACTAGATCTTAAAGCCATTACAATCTCAGCCCATGTTATACAATATTGATTACCTATAGTTAATGGAGGATTACCATTTGTAGCATCAGTACCTAATTCAAAGAAATAAGATTCTGTCCATATACTTCCTACATGATTACCTGTACCACCTAAAACAAAATTACCATTAACACCTTTTGTAATGTGTCCACCATAGAAATCCTCACCTACTTCATAAGGGTACGCTTGCATATAGTAAGTTGCACAACCAAGACCACTAACACCGCTACCATCTTGTTGTAATAAGTTAGGACTGTTAATACCAAAGTTTGTAGAACCAAGATCCATTGTAGGAACTGTTAAACAAGAGCCGTCATCTATAGTAGCTAATGGATCATAATTACATGCTGTAGAGTCAGTACATCCTTGAATTGGATAAGTACAGCTTCCATCAGTACAAGTTGCTAAAGAGTTATAATTAGACGCTGTAGAATCCATACATCCATAAACACAGTATGTACATGAACCATCGTCTACGTTTGCAGCTGAGTTGTAGTTTAAAGCAGTTGAATCCATACAACCATATACAGGTAATATACAAGAGCCATCATCTACATTTGCTTGTGGATCATAGTTTAATGCCGTAGCATCTGTACAACCAGGGTACGTACAACAGCTGCTGCAAGCTACGTTTGCACTAGAATTATAATTACTAGCGGCAGTATCCATACATCCTGTGTATTCGCAAGAGCCATCATCTAAGCAAGCAGTAGCATCATAATTATCTGCATCTGAATCCATACAACCTGCATCTGAACAACAACAGTTTTCACATGAAACATTAGCACATGGATTATAATTTAAAGAAGTAGGGTCCATACATCCTACTATTGTCTCTATACAACTTCCATCATCACAATTTGCAAGAGTGTTATAATTAGTAGCAGTAGGATCTGTACAGCCTAATACTTCTAAAGCTATATCTCCAGCTGCTGTTTCTGTAGGTATACATGTACATGCTACTGATTCTAAACCACAAGTGTTACATTCAGCTATCCCTTCTACTATTATTTTGATTCTTTGTGAGTTACATCCGCCTGTTGTAGTAAAGCAGTGACAGAAATTAACTTTATGTTCTGTATCTTCTGCTGCATTTGGTATAGAGTGTCTTAACTCACCATTTTCATCTGTTTTACCTATAACTATACCATCTAATACTATTTCATAGTCTTCAACAACTTTATCATTTTTATCTTTTACATAAAAGTATACACACTCTGATCCATCACAAGGTGTTCCTCCACATGCAGAATCTACCCAAAGTGGTTTTGGTGTTGCATTTTTAGTATGTAAAGTTTTAGTATATGATTCAGTCCCAAAGTCTGGTAATAATTTATCATCCCAATCCATTGAGTATTTTTTACTACTATGACCTTCAAAGTTATATAGACATCCTTTGTCTAAACCATATCTTTCATATTTATATAAGTTAAATACATCAGTTGCAAATTGACATTCTGTATCTAATTTTACTTGTTCACATCTTGTAAGCTTCTCTTCTTCTGTTAATGGATACATGCAGGACCCATCATCTATACCAGCAAGTGGGTTATAGTTCCAAGATAAAGGATCTGTACATCCTGTAATACAATTTAAAGTAGATGTGTAATTTTTAGTTATTGTATTTATTGTTATTAAAGATTGTAAACAATCACCTGTAGCAACAAAAGTATAACAACCGTTTACAATTACTGAGCCAGGTGTAGTTATAGTTGTTGTAACTTGACCAGCAGCATCTGTTGAGCCAATGTTTGTACCATTTACTTCTATTGGATAACTTGCAACAGGAACTCCATTTTCATCTAACACTTGTATAACTGTACATTGTGATCCATCACAAGTTTGTGAATTTAAACCAAGAAATACTTCTAAGTCATTTTGAAAAATAGCTGCATCAAAAGGAACCTCATCTACATTTACACCCCAACCTGATTGATCTAATCCTCCCCATGTTGCTGAAAGTCCTGTCCAATAATCATTTTGAGTTTCTAAGAGATCTAAACTTGCTAAACTATTTGTTGGTATAGTTCCTGCTTGATACATCCCATCTGCAGGAATGTTATTACCACTACTAATAGCAGCTAAAGCATGAAAAGGTAACATATAATGTCCTCCATTTGAAGATGGACTACTAGGTCTAGAAGGATACAAAAAGGCTCTGAATGAACCGTTGTGTGCTGTATAAAGTTGTTTAAATTTAGTATAATCTGCTTTGTATGTAGGAGTAGGTTGTATTGGATCAATAGTAAAAGAATTACCACCTGAACTGAATACTGTATTGCCACCAAAACTATTTTGACCACCAACGTGATATGCCCAAGCAGACTCATCTGCAAAAATCACTACTAATACATCATCTGTATTTGTAGCATGAGGAGGGAAACCAGTCCAAGTTTGTGCACCGTTATTATTTGCTGTACCATGATCAAACATTGGTTGACCTATCAAAGTACCTTCAGCAGTATCATAAAATTCATCTACATTCCACGTATATCCATTAGAGCTTTCAGTAGCTGTATCATATGCCCAGTTTAATTGTGCTATTGCTTTAGAATTTGTTGGAGGTGAAGTAAAGAAATTATCTACAAAAGTATTACCGCTTAATTTCTTATGACAATCTGATCCACCAGTACAATATTGAGTGTCGGATAATGTAGAATTACCATTTATTGAAACTGAATCATTTACATTGTTATTATTAAATTTACCTGTTAATACTGCTGAGCCCCAATCTAACCACCTTTCTCCAGCAACTGCGGTATGATATACATTTTGTGTAGAAGATCCATGTACTGTATCTACAGTAAAATTTGGAATCCCTTTTAACCACCCCATTAATGCTTTATAAGCATCTTTAGCTGGGTCTGCACCTAAAGATGTACCATCATAAAATGCATAGACTTTAGTGTTAGAGCTTACGGTAACTTGCCCACACTCTCCAGCAGCCCATCCTGGTTGCGGTGCTGAACTATTTGAATCATAATCTTGTTTTTCATAAGAGCATTCAGCGCTTACATTTATTGTTTGATTTTCTAATACTCCTGTAACAGTGATGTTAGTTGGAGTCCCACATGTCTGTGAATCTACTATTGTACCCTGTAATGTTGTTGTTAAGTTTTGTAAACCTATTCCTGCAGAAAGATCTACTGTTACTGTAGAAGTTCCATCTGCTTCACAAAGTTCTGAAAAGGAAACATCACATGTACCTGCTCCACCTCCTACTGTATATCTACATGTTGAATCATCACATGTAGCAGCAGCATTGTAGTTATCAGCACTGTGATCCATACAACCATATACACAATAATAACAACTTCCGTCATCAACAGTTGCTGCAGGATTATAGTTAGTGGCAGTTGGATCAGTACACCCTGTAGCATATAAACATGAACCATCATCAAAAGTAGCTGCAGGATTATAATTAGTTGATGTAATATCAGTACAACCTCCTATGCCTGGATTTAAACATGTTGTGCAATCACTATATGTAGCTGTTTGAGCTACACCAATGTTTTGCATTCCAACTGCAGGTAAAGTATTTGTTCCCATATACTCCCAACAATTATTAACAGCAAGTTTAGCTATGTCTAAATTAGTAATAGTTCCTACGCTAGGTGATCCTACACTAGTATAAAATGTATCATTATTAGTTGCACTGTTAGCATGACCTAAGGCTAATAAATTTATGACTTCAGTACCATCACAAATTTTCCATTCATGATATACTGCTGTACTTGTACCTTGACATGCAGCACAATTATCATTATGTACATGAGGAATTAAATAAGGTGTACTTATTACATTAAATATTAATGTACTTCCTGTTAATGCTGCATCTCCTATAGCATACATTCCTTTATATACAAAACATATTCCGTTATATGTGGCTGTTTTATTTAATGCTGGAGAACCTAATCCTGCATAAACATTGGCATTTGATTGTACAGTTATTGTACCAGTATTTTCTACTCCTATAGATACAGCACCTAAGTTGTTGCACATTTCAAAAGCATGGTATGTTTGTTGTGCTGCACATCCAGAAAAACATCCTACACAATTAGCAAAATGATTTGATGAAGTTAAAGAAGGTGAAGGTTTTTGTGCTAAATATTCTACACCTCCTGCAGCAGAATCTTGAGTAGTACCCATGTATTCATAACATATATTGTTATAACATACAAATGTACCAATAGCAGGTTGACCCATTGCATCATAAAACTGCCAAGAACCTAATCTTTTATCATAAAGAGTTGCACCAGAAGATTGAACTGTAATAGAAAGCGTTGTAGGACTAGTACTACATCCTGTAATATGCTTTTTCCAGTTATAATAAAGAGTGTTATTTAAGGTCATCTTTTAATTTTCTATGCGGTTTGATTAGCATTTTGTGTTCTTATTATTGCATTTGATGCGTTTACACATCCTTTATGTACTACTTCATTATTATCGTTTGTAGTTTTTTGGCAACCGCATTTAAAAGATTTTTGACAATGTGTGCAATTAGCACCGTTTACTCCTGACATTTTCTCTGGTTTTGGTTATCTATTAACTTTATTTAGTCCTTCACATTGTTTACAGACTATTCTTTCCAATTTCCTTTTTGCAAAGTTAAATAATTCAATACCTGCATCAGGTTGAGAACAATATTCAACTTTAGACTTGGCTCCATCTATTAACATTCTTATTACATTCATTTCAGACATTAGTCTCTTTCTAGTAGAGTCAGGTTCACATGCTGCTAATTCTAATTTACATAATTTTTCATAATACATTTTCATTAACCCTGTAGTTCTCAAATGATTATATTCTACATAAGTCTTATTATGAGGGGATAATTGGTATTTAATAACATATACACCATCTGGTATATCTGTTCTTATTTCATTACAACTCATAAGCTGTAAATTCATAGCACATGCGGTAATGTTTAAATCAAATCCAGGCTTGACTTCTATTATAGATGTTTTTTTATTTGTTGTACCTTTTGCAGGTGGTGGAGTTATTAGTAGTTCAGCACAATCTGTACCAAGACCTTCTGCGTACTTACTGGTGTCTCTAATAGACAAATATTTAGTATTTGAGACATCAAGAACTTCTAAACTTAGTATGTGTTTGGCAGCCATTTATGTATAGTTAATTAAAATGCATTTAGTATCTATTAATAATATACAAAAAAAGACTCAATTATAAAACAAAAAAGGATGAGAACTTAATCTCACCCTTTTAAGAATTATTACTATTAATGTAGTGTTACACTAAAGGAAAAGATTCTACTGCAACAGCAGTGTTAGCTTGACCTGCAATGTTTGTCCACATAGTACCTAATGCAGTAACCGCAGCAGCGTTGTTAACTTTGTCAGCAGCAACTTGAATTACATACTGATCATTGTCAAATACACCTGTTGGGTTATTAAATCTTGGCACACTGTGCTGTAAATAGAATACATCAAATCTGCTGTTTCTATCTATAGCAGTAATTACAGATTTTCCAGACTTTTCAATTTCTCTAAATCTAGCTGAATCTCTATTACCTTGATTCCAAGACTCTTGTCTGTATCTGCTATCTTGAATAAGATCTCTAATGATTGTTTCACCACTAGTTGCATCAGCTAAGTCTGTTATGCTTACCCCTTCAGCAGGCACAGCATCACCTGAGTTATCTAAAACACATCCAGTAGCACAAGGATCACCTTCATCATCAATTTCACTTAATATCAATTTAACAGGCTCAGTGTTGTACCAGTCTCTTGTATCAAAAGAACAGTCATCAAATTTAGTCATACGGTCAGCTTTCATTGTGATTGTTAAAGTTGAATAACCAGATAAATCAGCAGCAGTAGCTGAAATAAATTGCTCCATCATAACATCACCGTTGATAATATCTCTCCAAGCTTTTACAATATCAAAAGAAGTAAGAGATGCAGTAGAGCCATCCATTGTACAACATCCTTCAGAAGATAATACTTTGTAGTAATTTCTATTGAATGCTCTCATTACTTCTTCACCTTTAAGATCAAGACGCATTTGAGCGTGTTTTGTACAAGTATAGCAATCATCAGTTACTCTGATTGTAATAGTAGGTGCACTGTTATCTACAGAAGCATCTTTCCATAATCTATTAATATACTTAGTTTTAATTACTTTAGATTTTACTGAAGCAGCATATCCACCGTGAAGTTTATTACCTCCTAAAGTATCATTAGCTACAGTTGCAGCAGTTCCTGCAGCAGTAGTCTTGTTTAAATGTCCTTGTACTAAAAGGAATTCATTTGGTACAGCAGTAGCGTGGTTGATTACTGAATATGTAGAAGTACTACACATCCCTACTTGAGCAGCTGCTAGTGTGTGAGCTTTGTGTGCCGTAGTAACACTCACTGTGTTTGCCAACATAGTTTTCTTGTAGGCGTGATTAAAATAACTCATTTTCTTAATGCCTGTTTTAGCAGGACTTTTTTTTATAGGACGGCTTTATATCACCATAATAAAGGTAGCCGAATCTTAACCTTTACTATTGTATACTATAATATACAACTTATCTGCTTAAAAGACAAGTTATTAATTATTTTTTTCAGCAGATTGAGAACCTCTCATTGCTTGTGACACTAATTCTATGTCTCCTGCTACTATTGCAACAGCTTCATCTATAAGTAACTCTACTACATCATCTTTAAATTCACATGTTATATCAGCTGCAGAAGCTACTTGTGTATAAGGATCAGTACAGTTGAGTATTTCTATCATTCTAGGTCTTCTATAATATGTTAATATAGGACTAACTACGTTAAAATCTCTGTGATATATTCTTATTGTGTTTTGTTGCATTGTACAGAAAGTTTCTCCCCATTCAAAATCTGGTCTTTTTAAAGGATCTCTCATTATTAAATCTACATTTGCTTCTTCAGCTAAGTAAACAGTCATAGATCTTTCTGTTGTACAACATTCATTAGTAGCATTAATACTAACTCTTTTATATTCTAAGTAGTCAACAGGAAAATTATTACCTTCAAAATGATCTGCATTATTTACACCAGTTAAAACTAATCTATTAAGTAAAGGTTGGAGGTCATCTATTCTACGTTTAGATGCCTCGTCTCCTTCCTTAAATATATTACTACCATGCAAGTTTCTTCTACACCATTCAATTTGTGCTTTATTAAAAGCTTCAACAATCTGCCAGCATTCTATGTTATCATAGTCATTACTAGCTAGCTTGTTAAGCCTTTGTCTAAATTTTATTTGTAATGTAGTGTTATTAATTGCCATGTTCTAGTTTTCATTATCCCACAACTCTTCTACCTCATCTAGATAGCGTTGTAGTGTGTCATCATTTTTTGGGTTCTTAAGATATTCTAAAACTTCAACAGGTCTTGCACCTAACTTAGAACCAGAATACTTATCATAAATGTTACCATCTGATTTAGTAGTCATTAGGTTATATGTTATTGCATCTTTAATGACAGCTCTTATTTTAAGATCTTCCATTGATGTGTTGGCTGCTTTAATAAAGCTTTCAGCTGCTTCTTTTGTACGTCTTTCTGCACCTTGTCCATTTATATAATCATCCATATTTTCATATAATACATCAATAGGTGTACCTTTAATGTACTGTGTGCTATTTGAGTCAACAATTTTTGCTACATATAATAGTTTTGTTGTATCAGTATCATATAAATTTTGTAATGATGCTAATGCTCTATTTTTTGTTTTAGATACAGTAGTCCTTGTAGCTGATGATTCTTTAACTCTATTTAAATAAAATCTGTTTCCGTCTGATTTTGCTCTACTTAAGCTAGGTGCTACTATAGAAAAGCCTCCTGCCTCTATAGCATATATTTTTATTAGATCATAAGGATCTATTGATGGGTCAAGAAATATAGGTTCATTACCTACTTTTAATTCTATTTTTTCCCAAAACTTATGATTGTCAGGTCTTAATACTTGAACTTTATTCCAAAATTCTTTATCATCTACATCTATAACATTAGATGCAAGTTCTTTTTCTAATTGAGAAACTACTTCTCTAATTTCTTTTATTTTAGCTTTTCTTGCTGCTGGTGCTAATTGTTTTACTTCTGGAGCAAACTCGTTTAGACCAGTTACATATCTAGCTATTCCATTTCTTTCTAAGCATGCTAAACTTTCATGGTGCCATACACCATCAAATAAAGTCATGTTATATTTTTCTAATCCCATATTCTGTATATCAGAATTGAAATAAGGTTTAATTGCAACTGTTTTACTTTTAGTTGCTTGATACTTTTCAGTAATTGTTACATCATTTACTTTCATAATAGTTTTTTTTATTGGTTAATTTTTTTTGTTATTGGTTTAGAAATAAGGAGGGGCATTACACCCCTCCGTCTTTCAAGTTGTTATTAGAATGATCCTCCAGTTATTGGATTCTTCATTACAATTTTAAGAACTTTAGTTGGATCTTCTACCCAAATAGCAGGCATTGTCTGAGTCATCATAACCCTGTACCCGTTAAATTGTCCTGTAGAAGCAAACCCTTGAGTTCTTCCCATATAGTCCATTGTACCATTTTGGTAGAACCATTTTAATTGGTTATCCCAAGATAGTTTCAATAAATGGATGTTATCACTTCCTGTGTCAGTAACATCAAATATGATGTAACTGTAAGAAGATAATGGACGACCATCTACTAAAGGATTCTCAATGTCATTAGTATGTAAGTTGTCAAACGCTGGGTTTAATACAAACTTAACATTAGCTAAGAAAGGAATAATGAAACTAGTGTACGCAAATCCGTATCCTAAATCCATTCCTTTTCCAGTTACAGCACCTACTGCATCAGCATTAGTTGTCATAACAGTGTTAGCAGCAGCATCAGCAGCAATAGCTGTGTTGATTAATTGCATACCTCCAATACCTGTTTGAACTACTAATTGACGTTTAGGATCTGGACCATCAAACTCAACCTTACCAGCATAGAAGTTATATAGTTCATTTTTGAACATATCTAAATCAAATCCTGATTTGTTGTATACTCTTTTGAAAGAGTTGTCTAATTGCTTCCAAAGACCTACAGATAATCTTAAATCATCCGGTCCGTCTTGCTTGATTCTACCACCGTTACCCCACATTAAGTAAGTTTCAATGTCATTAGCAATTTTTGATAAGTGAGCTCCCTCCATAGAAGTTAAGAACGTTCTAGAAAGTGAACCATTATCAAATGCTTTTTTAACATAGTCTTTACCCATTGCAGATGCAATATCTTCAATTGAAGATAATGATGGATCTACTGATTTGTCAAAGTTTCTCCAAATCTCAGTTACAGGTACAGAACCATCAGCATTCATCCCACCTTTGATCATAAGATCAGCACGTGATGAAATAGAGTAGTGTACATGTGCTTCAGCTCCTCCTACAAAGTTGTAGAATTCTCTGAATCCAGCTCCTGTAGTGATGTCAGAGAATCTTTCTCCGTATTCACCTCTTGCAGATCCTTTTCTGAAGAACTTAGTTCCTACAGCTAGGTATTTGTCAGCTAGAGCAGTTGTTGAATTACTGTTTACTAGTTCACAAGTATAAACCCATCCATCACCTACTTGCAAAATATCATCTGCAGTAATGTAAAGTTCAAGTCCATTGTACTTGTCATAAGTAATGATGTCTCCATGACCAAACTCTCTTTTAGATAATTTGATTTTGAATGATTGTCCATCAATACCTCTAGTTCCAGCAGTAGCAGAATCTATTTTACCTAAAGAAACTGGTAATTCTTGAGCTACTGGCGTTTGCCATTTGTATTCCCCACGAGCATTGTCCACCATAATTGTATTCTTTCCACCGAATGAAGCCATTTGGTATAAAGGCATTTCTACCTTTTGCGTCATAGCCCATAAGTCCACAGGACCCATGTCAGTTGGCTCAGCATTACCTAACATATTCGTTAAGTGATAAGAATCAATATGAGAACTAGCTTTGTAATTAGTGTCTCTGAGGAAGAGACCGTTGTTTAAAACTGGTGTTGCCATAATAATTGTTGTTTTTGTTAATTAATAATTGTTGTTGTTGTCTATTTTTTTAAAATCTTTTAAATATGTTGTTACCTCTAGGTATAGTTCTTTTAGGAGTTCTTCTTGCTTTTTCTTCTCCTCCTGTCTTTGTACTAGAAGCTTGTTTGTTAGCCTGTGCTGTTTTTAGTTTTCTAACTGTTTGTTCAACAGCAGCATTAGTTCCTTGTGTTTTAAGTTGGCTTTTATAACCCTCTGGGTCTGCTAATAACCATAATGCTTCTGATACTAAATCATAATTAGGCTCAACAAATTGATATTTTTCTAATAAGTGTCCTAGTAAATTAGTGTTCTCACCAGAGATTGAAGGATAAGAAGGAGAAACTAAACCATTGTATAACATTGATTGAGTCTTCTTATTAACTTTCATATCACCTAATTTACCATCTTTTAATGTATGATATACATTAGCCATGTAGTTTTCAGATGCTTTTTGTTGTTGAGCACGTTTCATTTCTTGCTGCTCTAACTTTTTTGCAACTACTGCTTCTGACATCTTATCTAATTTTGGTTTAAATTTAGTTGCTTGTTTTTCTAGCTTTCCTAAATCCTTCCAAATTTCTATTTCTTCATTTACTTCTTCTACAGATCCATAACCTGTAGCTGTTAAATATTCTCTTATAATATGTTCTTGACCTCTTTCACTTGACATATCTAAAGTTTTTGTTTCTTCAACTTGTGATAACGTTGCAAATAAACCTTTAAGATCTTGTCCACCGTCTGCAACATATTTTGCTGCAACTTGTAATTCTTGAGGTAAACTATCAAAAAATTGTTTTGGTGTTTCTCTTCTTACCTTATTAGCTCTTTCATCCATGTTAGCCTGAATAAGTTCTTTCCAGTCTTTAGCTGTATAGTCATCTAGTTCTTTATCATCATCAAAAGGTATGATCTCATCATTGTCAATCATCTTCTTAAAGACATCTGACATATCATTAATTCTTTTTCTTCCTTTAGCAGTAGATTTTTCATCTTCATCTTCTGCTACTTCTAGACCTTCATTTAATATATCATCTATTTCTGACTCAGTAACTTCAGTTACTTTTGCTTTTTTAGTATCTGCATGTGTAGTATCATCTCCTTCCTCAGACGATGTCTCTGCATCAATTAACTTAGATCTAATTTCTTTTTGAACTGCAGCGGTTTCAACTTCTTTTTCAACTTCTTTAGTAGGTTCATTATCTTCTTGGTTATCTAAGAAACCTAAATCAACTTCTGCATTTCTTGAAAATACATTAGGTTTTGGTTTATTACTAGTTTTTTCTTCTGTAGATGGTAACGTAACAGATGATGCTCCTGGAGCACCATTGAAGATTTCATCTAAATCTACGTCTACTTGCTGTACGTTTGTTGTTTCCATATTGGATTCTTCCAAAATTTATAATTG
>Ga0233412_10001528_pt1 | contig 11913 bp, 9 predicted proteins | sample Na_anoxic_4_MG_FD_180667 | JGI IMG/M metagenome (GOLD analysis project Ga0233412, IMG submission 180667) | Seawater microbial communities from Saanich Inlet, British Columbia, Canada - Na_anoxic_4_MG | ecosystem: Environmental > Aquatic > Marine > Inlet | place: Canada: British Columbia... | reverse complement strand
TATATAAAATATAGTCTATAAAACATCTTTACGCAAAATTGTCTTCTTCAAAAGATACTATTTTCTTATTGTTATCACATTTCGTTGCTACTGAATTAAATTTATAACATTTAGCTCCATCTTTATAGATCTTATCTTTTAACTTCTCCAAAGGTGGAGCATGGAATATTATACAATTCCTCTCATTACATACTTTTCTAAATAATGATGCTAAACCTAAACCTAATAAAAGAGACATTAAAATTCTACCTGTTTTTGAATGAACAAATTTACCTAGATTAAACATTCTTATAGAATAAGTATAGATATTTTAAGTTTGCATTGGAATATTGCTCAATAATCCATTATCTTTTGGACATTCAATTTCTTGCTGTTCAAAATAAAAACAATTTTTAGCTTTATCCATAAATAATACTTTATCAATATTTTCTGGACTTGGATAAACGTATACAATTTTATTTTCAGGACTCATTATATATGTTAAAAATATTCCAATTGCAAAACTTATTATAAATATAGGTAATGAGATATAGTTAAATAACATATATACTATAAATAAAAAAATTAAATTGGTGCGTATTTTATAGTCCAGTTATTGAATTGTAAATAAACACTCATTTGTTTTGATAATGCTTCCTTTAACATATTATAATTAATCTTTCCATTTTTTGTAGTATGTAATGTTAATAATGTATTTTGATGTGTCTTAGATAAATTATTAAACATATTATCATAATCTAAATTTCCAAATTCATATTTTGTTACTCCATCTACAACTTCTTTATTAGGTGGTACAATTAAATTTGGAGGATTTATAAATTCACAAGGCTTGTTTTCTTTTCTATTTTTAAAACAAGCTTGTAAAAATAGCATCATCCATTCTTTATCTTTAATTAAAACATCTTTTGTTTTCTTTGGTAAATTATTCCATATTTTCTCATATGAATTATTATTCCATATAATTTCTCCATTTTTTTTTGACAATACAAATGGCTTCGATTTATTTTCATCTAAAGTTATATTTTTATTATATTTTACATTTCCATATATAAATGATATTATTTTTTGTTCACTTACATCTATCTCCAAATCACTTATTTTATTTTGATTTTGAATAAGATGATAAGTTGCGTCAGAAGAGTCAAAATATACTATATTTTCTTTATATTTCAAATTAATTATATTATAATTGGTTGTATTAATATTATCAATATTAATATTTACTGCATCAATAATAAATTGAATATTATTAGAATCATCAAATTTTTTTATGCATCCTTTTAATTGTAAAATATATGTTTGTAAAAGTTCAAATTCTTTTTTATATTCTTCATTATTGAAAACATTTTCTGTTTTATTTAATAATAAAGTATTATGTTCATCAATAATAGATAAATTTTCATTTAATTCTGATTTTAAATCATCAAAAATAACTATAGCTTCTTCACTAGAGATAAAATTGTATAATTGTTTATTTTTATAATCTATTATCTTATTTTTAATTATTTTAACTTCATCTTCAATTTCATTTAATATATTTGGTAACAAATAAAATACACCTAAACTTAATTTTATATCTAAATTACAAGGATTATTAGATATATTACATATTGCCGATACAATACGTTTATTATCCATTTCTTTTTGTGAAAAAAGAGTTCCACCAATTCTTTTACAATTTATACATTTTGGTTTAATTTTTTTAAAATCATCTATTTTTTGTTGTTTACTTAGAGATTTACTATTTCTAATTTGTGCTCTTATTTTATCAATACTATTATCGTATTCTGATTTTAATTTATAATATTCATTTAATTTAATATCAAAACTGTTTTCTTCATTATCAGACATATATATTTACAATATTTATTTATAAATTTATTAATAAATAAACTTAGTATTTATTGATCCTATTTCATTCTCCCAACTTGGAAGTCCAGTAATCAATTCTTCACGAGCTTTTTTTTGGGAAAGTTCGTAGTTTTTTATTTTTGTTAATATATAATTTTGTTTTTCTATTTCTTTTTCTCTCTTCTCCACTTGAGTAAGTTTACCTTTATATTTAAAAAGTAATATTAATCCTAAAATAATAAAAAAAAAAAGTAACATTCCAATATTAAATATGTAATTATGATAATTTGATTTAATTGAATGACATCGTTTTAATGATTCATTTAAAAAATATTTGATTCCGGGTTCAATTAATTTTGGTTTTTCCATTAAAGAATAAGTTATTTGATCCATATATTTTATGATTAAATTATTAAATTAAATTATACACAATATTTATATGAGTTCTTATTTAAATCTTATTGCAGTTTTTGGAGCAATATTTGTATATTATGTAGTTTTAAAACCTCATTTAACACTAGATACTATCCAAAACGATGATAAATTTAAAAAATATATTTCATCAAGAAATATTAGTTTAGTGATATTTATTTTAATAAATTTAATTCTTCAATATTTTATTAATGTTTATGCAATTATTGACAAATGCGGTGGAAATGTAAGTGAAAATTTTTCATCCGCGGCACTTATTACTTTCTTACCCTGGACATTTATGTTAGGTTTAGTAATCGTTTCACTAATTTTATTTCCTGGATTCAAATCTTGTTTCTCAGATGTAATCGGTTATTTTTATGTATCTACATCAGCAAATAACATATTATCAGAAATATTAATTGATAAAAATGTGCAAAATAAATTAGATAAAGATGGTAGCGTTACAAAAGAAGAAAAACAAGCGATGCAAGATGTTGCGGAAACAATTATAAAAATATGCGGTAATTCTTCAATATTAATCAATCAAATTGTGCCAGAAAATTTCTTAAAATATTGGAAAATATTAACTCCTTTAATGAAAAAGACATATCAAAATGATTCAGAGTCAACTATTAATAAAAAGACTAAATTATTGGATTTAGTAGTAACTAGAGATAATGTAGGAGAATCATTATGGTTTATATATACTGGTATATTAGTATCATCATTAGTGCAAATGAAGATTTCCACAAAACCTTGTAATACATCACAAGCTACTATGGAAAAAAATTATCAACAATTTTTAGATAAGCAACAAGAAATTGATAATCAAAATGCAGTAGCAACCAATAAAACTTATACTATAACATAAAATTATATTTAAACAATATATAAAAAATAATAAAAATAATTATTTTTATATATTATAATGTCAATTAAAGATTACACATTTTTGTTTAGTATTTCTTCACAAGAAGTCACCACATTATCAGAAGATAATCTAAATGACACGATTTAATGCAGGCCATTAGGAAAATTCAAAAAAACTTATGGTTCCGAATCAAAAGTATTTGTAAATGCTTCTTTAGTTAGGAATGATTCAGAAGGACCGTCTCCTGTCTCAACTAACAAAATTACAGGGTAAATAAAAATATAAATAAATTATTGAGTAAATTATAAAACAGTATAAAAAATTAATATTATAATTTATAATAATATTAATGAAAAATATTATTGATGATGAAAAAAAACTATTAGAGCAAAAACTTATGGAAGCAAACGAAATTGATTTAATAACAGACTTATTTGGTAATGAAGATGTTGAAAATACTGAAACAGTATGTGAAAAACAGATGGAAAATAAAATGTCGGTAGAAGATTTAAATCAAGTGGATTCAATCGTACAATCTGTACTGCAAAAATTCATTATACGCTCTAAAGTTGGAAAAGAAAAATACGGAACCGATTTAGATAGAAACGATTTGAAAGTGCAAGATTGGATTACGCATGCACAAGAAGAACTTATGGACGGCATTTTGTATTTGGAAAAACTAAAACAATATGTGAACAAAATCAATAACTAAATGCTATATAATAAATGACAAATAAATAACATATTATTCCTAAAACGATTGATAATAACCATATAGGTAATATAGTTTTATTTTTAGTACCAATTCCGAATTCTCTAATACTGCCATCATTTTTATAAAGGAATTTAGGTTTTAAATATTGTATTGTTAAAAAGATGATTATAAATAGTAAAATAGATATTAATGATTTATTATCTTTTAAATATTTTTTATTCATTTTTTATATAAAATATTAAATTATTTTAATTTTATATAAAATTACTCTTCTTCTTCAAAATCATTATAATTATTATATCTTAAATCATTCATATTATATTCATCATATTCAATTATACTATTACTTTCATTTTCTTCTAAAAAATCATCTATTAATATATCTAGATTATTATCATTTAAATCACTATTATTATTTTTAATTTTATTTTCTATTATATTCATCTCATTTCTAAATTCTCGATCATCATCATAATTATCTCGAGAATATTTAGTAAGGCCCTTTTGAAGACCTTTATTCCATATACCTAACTTATTAATTTTTAAAATAGTATCTGCTTCTCTTTCTTCATCATCAATAAATGCTAATCTATCTGTAATAATTTCTTTTTCCCTTTCTTTTAACTTAAATATATTATTTTCTATATCTTGATATGATAAATTAATTATTTTTTTATGATCACAGTATATTTCTAAGAAAATTGTTAATAAAGAAGCGATTATCTCTTTGGTTTTTTTTTGATTTCCATTAATTAATAAACTTTGTTGATAAGATTCATCAATAACTTCATCTTTAGTGTTAACATCTGTAAGAAACTCTTCGCTAAATAAGTCTAATTCTTCATTTTTTTTTTCTAATTCAAAAACTATCATATTTTTATCATCTGTTAAATTAATAAACAAATTAAGCGATTTTAAAAAATAATACTCATAAATTAACATTCCGGCACGTTCATTCATTATAGGATTTATAGTATATTTTTCATTTGTTAATGTAGTAAATATAGGAGTAAAATTAGAAAGTGAAATAAGATTTTTTCCAATTTCTTGTATTGAATTTAAAATTTTTATTATTTCATCTTTTTTGTAAAATATTCCTAATTTTAAATAATAATCTTTTATCAAATCAGATATTTTTTTTTTATGAAAATCTGATATACCTAAATATTCAGGTATTTTAGTATTATTATAGCTAATATTATTAAGAATTATATTTGGAAAAACAGATAAAAATTTTTCGATGTAATTTTTATTAAAATTTATTATATTATATAATTTATCCGGAGGTAAATAGTCTGTGTTATCACAATCATTTAACTTCCAATTAGAAAAATTCTTTACACAGTCAATTACCTTTTTAATTAATAGGTTACTTACAAGGATAGATTGATTTTTTGTTAAAAATTCATTCAATTCGTTTCTTAGGGATTCGTTTGATTTAACAAGATAATTGTTAAGTTTTTTAGTATCATTACTTATAATTTCACTTCCAACTTCAAATGTATTAATATTATTTAAAAATAAGGTGATTAAAACCGGTTCTATAGTTTCATCATAATTATCTTGTAACATTTGTAAAATACCTGAAAATTTAGTAATCGAACTTATAAGACTATTATTTGAATCTAAGTAAATTATGTTCTTCCTAGATATAAGTTGAATTAATCTAATCAACGATTCACTATTATAATTTCTCCCATCATTTTTAAGTTTTGATATTATTTCTTCAATATTTAATTTATCAGATATAACTAAATCTTGTGGTTTATTTGAACATAATGGTAATAAATATTCAGGTATTGGTAATAATGACTTGAATTTACAATAATGAATGAAAGATAAATAAATTATTTTTTCGCTAATTTTTTCGCTAACAATTGGATAAAATATTTTTGTATTAACTACACTTTGAAGCATTTTTGCATAAGAATAAAACTTAATATCATTTAAATAATTTGATAAATATATTACTTCTTTATTATAAGCTTCAATATCAGGTGATTTTTTAGTAAAATATTGTAATGTTGTAGATTTATCATTTGAAAAACAACATGAATTTTCTAAAAATGGTTCTTGATTCTGGTTAAGCATTAGAAGATCTACTTTCTTAACAATATTATCTATATTCTCTTGAACACCAAGTGAATATTTCATAATCTTTCCAATTATGACTTGAATTTTTAAGAATTGATTTTTTGATCCAGATTTTAATTCATTAAGTAGTTTATTTTTAAATTCAGTAGATATAGAATTTAAATTTTTAATTTTAAATTTAATTAACGGAGGTAAAAACTGTGACCATTTTTGTATTGAATATTCATCGGGAATGTCTTCATCTTTATGTAATAATAAATATTCTGTTTTAAGTATCATTTTATTTTTTACATCAACTAAATTCAAAAGTACATTTTCAATAGTAATTTGTAATTTATTTAAAATAGTTGCTGATTTTTTCCCTTTCAATACATACCATGGCTCACCAGAATGCTTTATATCAATTACTATACATGTTAAATATTCTAGACTGCTCAAATCACCAGTACCTTGGAAAGGAAATCCATTAAAAGATTTAATACATCCAGGATATGTCTTTCTTGTACGTACAGATGGTACTGCTGTTTGTATAGCAATTAGAATCATTCCTAGTGTATATAATAAAATTGATGTGTTTAACAAATCCACATAAGACATTATTTTTTTATTACGATTAGCCATTTCTTTAACTTTAATTTTATAATCCTCTTCAGACTCAACAGTATTTTTTAATGCATCAGATACGCAATTTATTATAAATTCTTTTTGATTTTCAATATTTATTCCCATAGCTATACTTATGGTATTTACAATATTATTAATAATTTGTGATTCAGCTGAAATAAAGGATGAGGCTTTTGCTAGAGAAACATTATTTCCAGCATCATCTTCTAATAATGAACGTGATGACCTTTTAAATCCATCTTCATAACCTTCATCTATATCATCTTCAATTTTCTTTATAGTCCAACCGCTATTCTCATCTATCCAATAATTTCCATCATCACTTAATTTACCGATTTCAGATATTAATAATTGTAATTTATTATGATAATTATTATAGTTTGTTATAAATTCACTAGCAAGAGTATATTTAAATAATGGTAAAAGTGGTAAATTAGATTCAATACAGTATAACCAAAACTCAGATTCTGTCTTATTCAACGGACCTAGTCCATCAATAATAGGAGTCCTTGTTTTTAAATTTACAAATTTAATTATATCTGTTTGAACTTTTATAAAGTCTCCTTGACTTAATATCAAAAATAAACACTTACTGTTAGGAGAAATCATAGTATTACCTTCATCATCTGTATTAATTCCTAATTCATATTGTAAATTATTATATTTTAACAAAAAATTATAATCTATTTTTCTAATTGAGTCAATACGATTTTTGCTATAAGATAATTCTTTTGCAATAATTTGTTTTAAATTTTCTTGAGACTTAAAATAATTTTTATCAAATTCTTTATTTATATTACTAATAAATGATTTGTTTAATTGTAATCTATTAGTATTCAAAGATTCACAATTTTCATTATCATTCTCTATACAATTGATATTAAAATTACAACTAAAATTTTCATCAATATTAAATAAATCATCTGATACTTTTTTATCTAAAATCCATTTATTATTTTTACGTATATAATATGCAACTTTAGTTCTATCATCTTTTGAAATAATATATGCATAATCACCATCTAATACTTCTTTATGTCCAGATAATAATGTTTTTACTAATAGATTTGCTTCATTAATTGATAATTTTAATTTTTCATGTAATTCTTTTTCAAAAAAAATAGAAAATGATTCAGGAGTCATGTTTAGTAATTGACTTTCATAGTCTTTTAATAATGAATAATCTGTTTTATCAAAACGTTTATCATAATAAATGATTATATCATTATCATTAAATAATTCTGTATCATCTTCATATGATTTCGCAATTGTAAATGAATTACAACTATTATTATCATTCTGTTTGTTTAATAATTTTTCTTCTTCTGTAAATAATTTATCTAATTCATTAGGAATCATTAACGGTATATTTTGTTCTGACAAATAACTGGAATAATATTTATTATTATCAGTAACAATTAGTTGTTTTAATACTTCAGAATTGGTTTTAAATTCAAGATTAGATATATTAACATTATATGATTCAAATAATTCTTTTCGTTGGTTCTCATTTTTGATATTATATATTAAAGAAAAAGCGTTTGTTTCAAGCAAAGGACTACTTCTTAGATTTTTTAAAGAGAAAAATTCTTTTGATCTCACTATTAATTTTTGATTAAAAAGAGTTATTTCTCTATCAATAAAAGTAGTAATTTCCTCAAATTGTTTATAAGTTAAATTATCAGTATATATTAAAAATGGTTCTAAATAACTAACAACATCTACAATTGATAATTTCCCAGTTATATATTTTTTCATTAAATTAAATATAACACGTGTCTTGGGAATTAAAATTTCTAAGAATTTCTTATATAAATCAGCTTGACTAGTTGTGGATGAGGAATTTAAATTAATATTGAAAATATAATTTTTTATGTTATTAACAAAATTATTTTCATTAAAAAGTATATTTTGATTTTCATCTTCAATAAAAATGTTTTTTAATCTTGTATTTCCTTTTAAAAATTCCCAATAATTTAAAAATACACTATTTAAATGAGCTTTATCAATTAAATTAGTATTAGGTAAATTAATTTTTGAAAACTTAATTGTTGGTTCAGGTAGCGTTATAAAAGAAGAAATTGACATTAAATCTGGCGGATTTATATTTATTCTAACGTTTGTATCTTTTTCATTTTGTACCTTTTCTAGAGCAGTCAAGTTTAAGTTATACTTTGAAATTAAAAATCTTCTATCTCTAATTTTATCTTTAGAAAAGACAGATGATAGCATATTATCCAAATTATTTATAATGCATGTTATATTTGTATTTACTTTTTTTTGTATAAAATTATGTTGTTTTTCATCATTTACATCAATAAATGGAGTAAAATATTTATTTAAATTTTGGTACAATTGAATATATTTATTTTGATCTATAGGTGCATTATTTGATTTATATTCTTCAATTAATTCCATAATATTTCGAAGATCTCTATTTAAATTTAAATTAATATAATCTTCTTGTTCATCTTCTTCATCATTTTGTACATCATACACTTTTTTAATATTGTTAACAACTGGTAATATCCAATATAAATTTTGTTTGAATTCTTCAAAATATTTAATTAATGGTTTATAGTTTGCTTCAAAAATCAACTTTGATTCTACATTTCCATATTCATCAAATTTAGAAAATTGTCTTCTCAATTGTATAAATCTTTCAATAATTGTATGTAAATTATTCATAACTTTATGTGTTCTTTGTGAATCAGGTATGTTTGATAATAAATCATCTAATAAATCGTTTGTTTGGGTTTCAATATTATATCTCTCTTTTTGACTACTTACGTTTTCATATCTAACTACAGGTCCTAATTCTTCATTTAAGAATTTAATTTGGTTTCCTTTTATAATAAATTCTCTCAGTTGGTCTTTAACATTTTTTACAGGAATTTTAAATTCAACCATATCAGATTCATCATTATCGTTTGAAAATTCATTTATATCATCTTCATTTACAAATTCATTATCTATTGGATCTGGAGTAATCTTTTTAATATCATTTGTTACTTCTTCAATATAGATTTTATTTTTATCTGATAAAACCGGTTTCTCTCGTATATCTATAAATTCAATAGGTAAATCATCTGGTATCCCTTTATAATCGAAATTAATATAAATTATATCATTATCAATAGTTTTAATTTCTATCATATCATTTTCTAAATTTGTGATTTCTCCTGTTAAAATAAGAGGTAAGTCGCCCCCAAAATGTATATCTATAAAGGTTCCTGTAACAAGATTATTTTGTCTTGCATATCCTTGTTGTTCGCTTTTGCTTAGTAAAATTATTTCTTCAATAGTACCATTTCCTAAAATACCATTTTCATCTCTAGTTAAAGATATTGAATCTCCATTTTCTGAATTTATTAATTTTATTTTACTATTATCAATATATTCAATAAGAAATATATTATTATTTAATCTTTCATTTAAGGGATCATTTATTTGGATAATATCTCCTAATTCAAGACTAATTCTTTTATCTTTGTTAGATTTTTCATTTATGTCATTATTTGATATCATGTTTCTATATTTTATATAGAAATTAATATACTTAAGTTAAAATTGATATGAAAATATAGTTAAAGAAATATATATATATATATTTAATGACTTTCCGATTAAATTTAAATGATGTTTTTGAACACAAATTATTAAAAATTAAAGACACAACAACTTCTAAACCAACAACTTCTAAACCAACAACAACAAATTCTGGATTTAAAATTATTTCTTATAATAAACAATATTTGACTTATGATTTAATGCCCAAATATGGTATTTATAGATCAATTATATTAAATGATGAAAATGAATTAATCTGTTTTTCTCCACCAAAATCAGTTGATTATAAATTATTTACAAATAAATATACAAAATCCGATGATATTATAGCAAATGAATTTATTGAAGGCACTATGATAAATGTGTTTTGGAATAAGAAAAAATTCCCAATTGGAGGCTGGGAAATTGCCACAAAGAATGTAGTAGGAGGGGATACTAGTTTTTATAATAACTCAAAAACATTTCGAGAAATGTTTTTAGAGGCTGCAGAGTATAATAAATTTAGTGTAGATTTATTAAATAAAGATTATTGCTTTAGTTTTGTATTACAACATCCAGATAATAGAATTGTGGTTAAATTTAATAAACCACAATTATATTTAGTAAGCGTATATTCAATTATGAGAGATATAAATAGTAAAGAGACATTAGTAAAAGAACATAATATAAATGTAATAGAAAGTTATTTAAAACCTATTACTAATATTAAATTCCCTCGATTGTATAATTGGGAAAGTTATAAAAGTCTTGAAAATGATTTTGGTAGTTTGAATTGCAATTATGAAATAGTTGGTGTAATGATTCATAATAGATGTACAGGTGAGAGAACAAAAATTAGAAATCCTTGTTATGAAAATATACGTCAGCTTAAAGGTAATCAAACTAAATTACAGTATCAGTATCTATTATTACGTCAATCAGGTAAAATAAAAGATTATTTGACTTATTATCCAGAAAATAAAAAACATTTTTCACAATATAGAGATAATCTTCATGAATTTACAAATACTCTACATAAAAATTATATTAGCTGTTATATAAAAAAAGAATCTCAATTAATTTATTATGGTGAACAATTTAGAACACATATGTACAATTTACACCAAAAATATATTGATGATTTAAGAGAAAAAAAAGGATTTTTAACTTTATCTATAGTTATAGATTATATTAATAAATTACCTGTTAGCATATTGATGAGCAATTTAAATTTCCAAATATATAGAAAGAGAATTAATGATTCTATTCAATAAAATTTTTCTTTATTTTATTAAATGTTAAATTTGCTTCATCAATACATTCAATTAATATTCCTTTAACGCTAGATTGATCTACAGCATCATTAAATGCAACTCTTATTATACTAAATGTATCATGAGGATGATATTTTTTAAATCCACAATATGTTAATAAGCCTGAGTTATAAAATTTTTCATATAAATAATATTCAAGTACTTTACCTATTGTATAGTCTTCATTTTCAAGTTTAATATCAAAACTATTTTTAATGGTGCTATCTGAATTTGTAATAAGTAACTTATCATTATTAATTAAATCTTTTAGATCATTAAATTTATTAATAATAATTGTACAGGATAAAAATACAATTTCTAAATTTGAATATACGCCAATTGTTTGAATTATAAAATCAAAGCTATTTTTGTCTACAATTCGTTGGCCATCTAGTAATTTCCAATTTTTTTCCTCAAAAATGATCTCTTGGGCATTTTTTCCTTCATCTTTCCATGTTTGTTTCAATAAATCTAAACTTTTC
>Ga0233412_10001520_pt1 | contig 11954 bp, 5 predicted proteins | sample Na_anoxic_4_MG_FD_180667 | JGI IMG/M metagenome (GOLD analysis project Ga0233412, IMG submission 180667) | Seawater microbial communities from Saanich Inlet, British Columbia, Canada - Na_anoxic_4_MG | ecosystem: Environmental > Aquatic > Marine > Inlet | place: Canada: British Columbia... | reverse complement strand
GCTGTTTATTATGTTTAAACCATACGCCGCATTTACATTTTATATAATAAACAGCGGTTGCCACAAACGGAGTAGATGCAATAGCAGTAAAAATATTAGGGTGCCAGTGTTCTCCGCATAAGCCAAACACATGACGCAAAGCCTCTATCATTTTATATTACCTTTTCTTTTTCTGCATTTTGCTATATATCCAGAAGCGTAAGCCGAGGGAAATTTGTCGTACTTAGCTTTAGCTTTGCGGTAGCATGCGTCCTTTAATTTTATAGGAGACTTAAAACTTCCTCCTGATCCATCAGCGTTCATAGATATATCCATTGAATTTTCTTTATAGATATCTTTGCATTTTGCTTTTTTAGTTATAGGTGTATACATAGTTATTTATTTTGTCTCCTGGTTTCTGCAGACTTCCTAGCAGCTTCTCTTCTCTTCATTATTTTAGCGTCCATATATTCGTTGTACTCTTTTTCAGACATATTGCTTACTCTCTCCTGCTCTTTTCTTTTATTTTCTTTTCTTGTAGCTTTTGATTTTTCTATACTAGCTTTTTTTCTTTTAATTTTTGCTACAGCTTTTATTAAATCAAATTCTTCATTCTCAGCTCCAACATCCCAAGTTCTCCACCCAAGACCTAGCATCATTCTTTGATAAGATGTGTTACGGGCATCAAGCGCTTCGGATATACCGTCTACTTCAGCTAAAGCTCTATCTAATGGCAAGTTTAAACCGGCTGAAGCTAACGATGCAATTATTTCATAGTTAGGCGATATGTTAAATCTCCCATCTAAAGTAACATCCCAGCCTTGAGCTTCTATTACGTCTTTGTCAAACTTCTTAGTTTGAATTGCACCGTATACTTTCCTCATCTTAGAGCCTATAGGTGGCGATACGTTCGCTAGTTCTAATAGTGTATAAGCATGATCAGCATTATACCCTTTCTTCTCTTCTTTGTAATATCTATTAATAACATTTTTTAATGTTGATACTACAGCGCCTGTTAATCCAGATCCCCTAAGAACAGTGTCCACCATGGAATTAACAATTCTTTCAGTTTTTGTATTAATGATTTTTTCGTATTGTTCATCGTCTTCTTCTTCATCATCAAATCCCGGTAGTAACGCAAACAATGAATTTTGCAATGCACTAAATATAAAGTTTTGCACAAACCCGTAATAAGCTATCTTACTAAGATTAGTCTTTACGTCCCCACGGCCGTTTATAATATCCTGGCCAGCTTTTTTCATCAATCTAGTGTATTGCATCGGCGTGTTTTGGAAAGCCAATACAAGACGCCCTAAATGGCTCGACTGCTGTGCGGACACCAACATAGGATCACCTGATTGCTGTGTCTCATCGGATATAGCACTAAAGTCTTCAAATGCTTTTGCTTCTGCCTCTACTTGTGATAAACCTTGCTTCTTATAAGTTTTTGTTCTGTTAATTAAAAACGTAGCTCCTCCTGTTGCAATAGCAAAGCTATCTGCTATTTGAGTAGGCGTGAAACCTATTTTTAATAAGTAGGCAATTACAGCACTTGCTTTATCTTTGCTATTCTTAGCTTGATTAGCAATTTCCTGTTCTTGTACGTCTGATTTTAAACCGCCCCGACGTTCTTTAAGTTTATCGGAATTGAATATCTTCGACCATGCACCCCAGTAAGCCGGCTGATTAGCAAATGCAATACCAGCTTTTAGTGGATTGTTGTCGCTCCAATTTACAAAGTTAGCAAATGATAACATCTGCATTGCTGCTGACCTACGGTTAAAGAACATTATAGTACCTACAGAATTGTTAACCCAGTTTAACCATTGTTGCTCATAAGCACCTGGTTGTGACGGTCTGTTTCTACCAGACTTCATTCGCGCTATAGAGTTTTTTAAAGCGTTTACATAGCGGGTGCCATATATAGCCTCCAGCTTTGTTAAATTGTTTTCGTTGAATATAATATCAACATTATCGTTAAACTCTTGCAGGTACTCAGCTCTTGTTCCCACTTCGTTTATTTGATTAATATCTTTTAACACAGACCCCGCTACCCAGTATTCCGCAGGTGATGGCCATTGTTCTTGCTTTGATATTGTTTGAAGCCCGTCAGCGAATGCTGATAGATCAGGATCATTTGCCACAAGGCTGTTTAATTTCTTTTGGTCTCTTTTAGATATACCAGGAACTTCCTGCCCTTGCTGTGTCCATAAATATACACGCACCGCTTGATCGACAGTGTAATCTGTATCGCCAATTTGTTTGCCCAGACGTTTTTTCATTCCAGGGAACATTTTTAATAACATAGCGAAATCATTTTTAAGAGCACGTCTAGCTTTTTCCATAGCAGATATACCTCTCATATATGGTACTACTAAATTGTCTTCAAAGAATTTTTGATCAGCTTCACCCTGCTTGCCTTTGCCAGCTAATGTATATGATGTTAAGCCTCTAAAGTCTTCAGCCCCATAAGGAACAAAGAATTTAAACCTGCCTTTTTTCGCTCCGTCTTTTCTAGCTTTTATTTTAGAGTAAACAGCTTCTGATTTAGCGCCTTTGTTGCGTTCAACCATGTCGTTAAGCTCTTTGCTCAATGTTACCGATCTTTTTACCCTAGCCTGCTGTACCTTGCCTTTTACATCAAATACATTAAGTACATCTTTAACAGCTTTAACATTTCCCATATGATCATCAACGAAATAAAAATCGTTGAATCCATCTGCAACCTTACCAACCATCCAAGCTGCTTTTGCGGCAGGTGCACCGTTAGCTAGTCCAGTTATATTTTCTAATGGTATTTCTAACCCGAGCCCTTTTAAAAATGCGTGTATAGCAACTGCAGATTCTTGTGGTCTAGCCGTTAATACAAATATGTTTTTATTACCAAATTTATCTATAGCTTTTTTAAGCCTTGGCGCTAATGGCCCTGGCCTTCCTTTTACTACTTTATTAAATTCTATAAAGTCAAACTCAGCTCCTTGCGCTGTCAACTCTTCGCCTCTCTTAGCGAATTCAGCTGGGGTTATTTTAAATGTTTTACCATCTTGTTTTACTATAATTTGACTTTTACTAAAAGCTAATGTATCGTCAAAATCATATACACTAATACCTTTAGGGTTTTTAGTATAAGAGCGTTTGCGGGCGTTGTTAATAGCTTTTTGTTGAGTAGTTATTTTTTTAACCTCAGCTTCAGCGTTGGGTTTAACCTCTGGCTTAACACCTTTTTGATTAAAGTAATCAGCATATTGTTGCCCAATAATAGATCCGTCTTCTAATGATTCTAATGCGTATTGTATTTTTCCTCTTGTAGCAAAGTTATAATATCTTTTCCACCAAGGCGTTTCACCTGGCTTATACCCCGCTATCATAACTTGTTGATAACCTGATTTACCTATAACTTTATCCATCGCAACCGGAATAATAGCTACTTGATAATCTGCTTTTAAAGCTTTTATATCTATGCTAGTATCGCCATTTACTATTGATTGATACAAATGAGCAAGTACCACTCTTGCTGGAACTCCGTGTTCATACCTGTAATCTTTTGTTATTTGAGAAGGTAACACAGAACTTCTATATGTAACAGGGGCTGCTGCTCTTAACGCTGTGTTAGTCCCCGAATTTAACGAGGCCATAACCATAGCTTGAACTTCTGGATCAGAACCTTTAATACCTTTAATCATTGCGGTAGTATAATTCCAAGCCGCATTAGCATTTGCTTTGTCGGCATTACTATCAAACTTCCCGGTTAAATGTCCTTTAAGTACATTACCTGTTGCTGAGTATTCTCTTCCTAATACAGTGCCGTCTTTTAACGTTATTTTTGTGGGTGATATGCTTTTTATATTAAATCCAGCTCTATTAAGCGCTTCTATAACCTGCTCTTGTCCAGCATATAAATCAGACCTATGTGTTTTGCTAAAATCTAACTCCCCATCAACCCACAAACCAATCCTGCCTGAATTAGCAAAAGAAGTGCTTGTAAATGCAACAGCTGTTTGTATATCTAATGTCTTTAGCACTTTTTCTACGGCTGTTTGGGCATCCATTACATTATTGTAATTTTCAAACAAAGAAGCAATAGATCCTTCAACGCCGGTCATTTTGGCTATTGTTTCATTAGTGTCTATGTCCCTAGCTATATCTACTAAGTATTCCTCAAATGTTTTACCCTCTTCTTTAAGAGAAGTTTCAACATCGATGTCTTTTAACGGTTTAAGCAATCTAAAAAATTGCTTAGATATGGCAACGTGCTGAGCCTCCGTAAAATCGGGATAATTATTTTTATGAGCTTTCTTTATGGCATTTTCTTTAATAGTGCCATTAGAATTAAGTAAAGCTTTAATATCTACAAAGAATTTATCTTTACCAGCTTCCCACTTTACAGCATCTTCTTTACTTAGTCTAGATACTGATCTTTTTACATTGCCTCTTTCGGTCTGTCTTGAAAATTCTTGCGCCAGATTTTCAGATAACTCAACACCAAGTCTAGTTTGATTAGCTTCGAACGCTTGGCGAATTTCGCTATCTTCATTTTGCAACTCTTGGTTGTATAAATCAAAAGCATATTCTTCTGCTAACGCTTTTGCCAAAGCTTCTTTACGACCACGAATAACTTCTTCGCCTTTAAACATATAGCCCAGAAAGTCTTGATCGCTTACGTTGTTTGCTGCATTAGGTATTCTTCTTACAATTTCCGCACCTGAGGTTCTGCCTGCTTTATCAGTCTCCACAGTTTCTCTATCAATTTTTTGCCCTTGCCAATCAGAAGTAAATCTGCCATCAACTTGTTTTTGTATTGCAAACGGCATAGATTGCATTAAAAACGTAGTTGTTAAGTTTTCAAGAATGGGTTTTTTAAGCTTAAGTAGATTATCTCTAAGCTCATTATTCTTTTTAGCCCCAAGCATTTTCTTAAATTCAATATCCGCTTGCTTGCCAATTTCTTTTTTAATTTCTGCTATTAAAGGAGTTACTGTTCTATTTAAAGAAACAGCAGCGTCAATTCTAGATTTAAGAACTCGTGTTGTAGATACAACTTTTTGTTTTACTTTAGCGGCTATTTCATCTGGCAATACTTTGCTTTCAACTAAGTTTACAAACTCAGGCTTTTGCGCTGTTTGTTTTGTAGTTTTTTTACCCTCAAGATCTTTTTGATCTGATGCCTGCAAATTATCAACAGTACCTAAATATAATCTTTCTTGTTGTGGTCTTTTATATTCCTCTCTTACAACGTCCTCAATTCTAAACTTTATTCTGCCCCCTAAAAATCCACTTAAGGTTCCTCTTCCGTCGTACTTGGTAGTTTCTTGACCTGCGTACATTTTAAATATAACATCATCGGTAAATTCATTTAATTGGCCCGGAGGTAAATTAAATCTTTTGGCTATTTGCGCTTTTACCATTTTAGGTAGCTCGGTTGCTACAATGTTTTGCGCAACACCACCTGTAACTTTATCTTTAGGTATAGCGTCAAGTTTAGCGTTGCTTTTTATAGCTGCATCAGATACAGACTTTTTATTTGTATCTTCAATTTGAGCACCTGCTTTTAATTTCTTTTTAGCTTGCCCTGTAAGTTTACCTTTTTCAATTCCAGCCTGGTAGTCTTTAATAAAATCAAATACTTGTTGTCCACTATTGAACTTTAAATTCTTAGTTCCAAATCTAGTGTTAAACAGATTAGCTATAGCTTTACCTATTTTAACCCATTGTGATTCTTCTAGTGCTTGGAAAGGTATTTCGTTTTTAGAAATAGCATCGGAAAAGAATGTAAAATACTCGTCCATATCAGCGCCGTCTACATCTCCTATTCCTTCCTGGCGATACATCTCTGCTCGCGTTTCAATTTGCTGAAATACACCTTTATTTTTTAGTATTTGCTTAAATTCATCAACAACCCTTTTCATTTCAGGATTATTTTTAAATTCAGACTTTAATACTTTATGCAATAACTCGTGCGAAGCAACTGATATAGCCTGTGCATTAGCAGCTTGTTCCCTGTTTATAATTATTTTGCCATCAACTTCAATAAAACCATCTGAGTTCATATCCAAGTCTGATAATCCAGCAGCTTCCATTTCTGCTTTAGAGTTATAAACTGTTACATTTTCTTTACCAACAATACCCTGTATGGTTTCGGTCTCTTTAACAACTAGTTCATCGGCAGCTTTATTTCTTATAGCTAATAGTTCATTATTTAGCCCTTCTAGGCGAGCGTCAACATCTACGCGCATAGGAGGTGCTAGTTGGGATCTTTCATTAGTAGCCGCTTCTATCTTAGATTGTACAACAGCAGCCTCTATAAGAGCGTCTGGAGTCTTTAACATCCAAGAAGGAAATTTATTGCTTGAGTTTCCAACTGCTTCAGCTTGTTCTAATATAGCGTCAGCATCTTCTTGCGACAATCTACCAGCATCAATCATTCTATTAAAACGTTGCTTTGCGCTTTTTAGATCGCGAGAAAGTATATATAAGTTTTGTAATCTTTTATTGCCATTTACCCTAGAGCCTGGCGTGCTTAAACCGCCCATTAAACCACCCGCTGCAAAAGATAATATTGATGTATTTACAAAATCATCTTTGCTATAGTCCGCTTGCATTAGATCCATACCAGCAGTTTCGTTTATTCTTTTATTGACTACTTCTACCTCAGCAATTTGTTGTACATTTTCTTGAATAAATTCCCCTCCACCTTCTCTTACAAAGCCAACAGTTTTTCCCGTTGTTTTTAATCCTGTTTGCTTAATTTGGTTTTTAACACTTTCCCCAAAAGCTAATTGACTATTAGATTTTTTATACTCATTAACCGCTTTTGTAAATATTTTATTTTTTGTAATTATATCGTCAAGCTTATTAACAAAACCAATTCTTGGATTTATTGGAGTGGTTAATCCGTAAACTACGGCCATCTCTAGTTGAGCTTGATCGGCTAATTTTTCTGCAACTTCATTTGAAAGCCCAGCTTGCATAGCTGCTTTCATTGTGTTTTCATAACCAGTTACACCACCTACAAAAGAGTAATACATGCTAGCATCGAGCATTTGCGCATTAAAAGGCAACTTCATTCCAAAAGTTTCTTTAGTACTTACAAACCTGCCTTTAGCTCCTCTAGCTCTTGTGCTTATGTCTTTTAAACCTTTAGCTGATCTTAATTTGTTTGCTTTTGCTAAGTAACCAGCGGAAGCGGCTACTCTTGCAGTACCTAATCCTTTTGTACCTATTACATCAAAAACAATACCACCAGTTACTTCGCCGCCCATAATAGCGCCGCCGCGAAAACTAAAGTCATCCATTGGTTTGCCTTCGGCGTCAATTGTTTGTGAAATAGACTTTAACTCTTGCGGATCCAACACTTGGCTTACATTTACACCTTCTGTTGTGTTATATATATTACCCCTTTCGTCTTTAATATATGTGTCGCCCCCAATAGTTGCGCCTTTGCCGCTAGCATAAAAGTATTCTAGCGAATCAGTGTCCGCTATTTCATCTTCTATATTTAATAAACGTTGTTGCTTGGCTCTTTCGTTGCCGCCAAATATACCTATAGTATCGTCTATCCATATTGCAGTTTCGTCTAACTTTTTATAAAAACCAGTACCTAAACCTTTAATAAATTCACCAACATTTGCCAATCCCTGAGTGCCAACGCCTGTATTTTCATTAAATTCTTTTCTTTTTTTGTAGGCATTTATTTTTTCTTGCTGTACTTTTGCGTTTTTTTCCATTAATGCTGGAAAATTTTCTTGCAAATATACTTTTACGGCTTCCTGATCATATCCAGTATAACCAATATCGCTATTTTTGTAAGCCTCTTCTCTAACATCATCCAACGACATGCTTTGATCAAAGTCGTTTGGGTTTTGCATTATGTTGTCAATAAGTGCTTTGTCGTTTAGCCTATCATCTCTTTCAGCCATATACTGACTGAGCTTTCTAGCTAAAGTTCTTTCTTTAGTTACTTGTATGGTTTTTTTATCGTCTCCCGTGTATATTAAACCTCCAAGTTCACCATATACACCATCAGCAACGTCTTCTTCAAAACCATCAATAAAATCATCCCGCGTTAACATACCTTGGAAGTCTTGCATTTCAAGCTCTGTTAAACCTGCTTTGGCAAGTTCTTTTTTACTAAAGTATTTGTCTACAAACCAAGTTTCGCCTTTAGGGTTAAAATACCTATTAGTAAACTCGATATCTAAGTCATTGTCTTTTACAAAAGCCTTAGTCTGCACTTCTAGCGAGGGTCTATCTTCTGTCTTAACGTATTTTGGATTATTTACTTTTCTGCCTCTTGAATTATTAATAAACTCAGGTTCATCTAAGTTATTTATAGTTTCCCTAAGTGTTTCTTCCTGTGATGGTTCAGCGTATTTTTTTACTTTTCTACCTCTTTTATTTGTATACTCTTCTAAAACTAATCGTTCTTCAGGGTTTTCAATTAAATAAGAGTTGGGTGCTACTATTCCATTACTACGATTCTCTACTGATTCCACAGAACCAAGTAGAAAACTGTAATCCCCATCTTTTTTTGGAGGTTCGTTTGCAGGAGGAACACCTGCAATTACGGATGCTCGACTGGGTATTACTGGGGTTACAGACGCATCCGTCTCCACAACCCCGTTTTGAAAATCCTCCACAATGCTTGCATCAGGATTTTTATATTTAAAGTAAGTAAGTTGATTTTCAGTATAATCTTTAGTATCAACAACTTCTCCGCTTGCTAATTTATATTTTGACATAACTATATAAGTGAATTATATTTTTCCATTAACTTATCCGTAAACTCTTGAGTTCCTTCCTTAAGATCGGGATATGTTTTTTTAATAAACTTTTCCGCTTCCTCCATTATATCTACATCTATTGTAGACGTAGGCGTTGTAGTTGGCGTTGGGTTAGAATTATTAGTTCCTCCAATTGGTACATATTTAATTTTACCATTTGGGTCTTTAGGTAAATAAATAGCAAAATTACCAGCTTTACCCGTTGGTGATTCTGTAGATGTTAAATACTTTGTTTCTGGAGACTTATAACCCGAGGTACTTGATCCGCTTCCCCGATTAATTTTAGATTGCTTGTCATTGTAACCTTGTAGCGCGCTTGCTGAAATACCCTGCATTAATTGATTTATAACTATCGTTTGAAGTTCGTCCGCGTTTTCAACGTTATTGAGAGCTTTTTGATTAATAGCCATAGGTTGACCGCTAAAAAAACCGTCGGCCGCTATAGAGCGTAATGCGTCTGGATTTGTATTAAATGCTTCCTCAAGCTGTAATCTTATGCTTGACGCTTGCGTTGGGTTAAGCTTTGCTCCTGCTTTATATACTGTGTTAGCAATTGTGGCTATAGACGTTGCTGTCTTAAAAGCTTTTTCCGATGGATTTCTAAAATCCCTAAAATTAACTTTTTCGCCGTCTGAAGTACTAAAAATAAAGTCTCCATTTTCTATGCTAAAATTTGTTTTAGGATCATATATTTCTCCCGCCTGTTTTTTACGCACCAGATCGCCGTTGGATAGCCTGTTGTTTTGAAAGTCATCAACGAATTCTGCTTGATTAGCTTTGTATGTTTTTAATGTATTAGATAGATTAACAAAAGAATTGTTGACGGAGTTCATTATGTCGGCATAGTGCATGTATTCTGGGTCACTTGCGGAGTAGTTTACTATCTCGTTAGCCGCTTTTACGTATTCGTTTTTTTGGTTAATCAAGTAACTTTGAATAGCTTTTTGCTGCTCCGGTGAAACCCCTGTTAGATCAACATTTGATTTCATTTTATTAACATAACCTGCTATTTGCTTATCTACAGCTTTAGCTTTGATCTCCTGCTCTTTTACAAGACGCCTTGCTCTTTCCCTGCCTGCTTGAATACCTTCATTAGCTTTTTCAAGTTCAGCGCCTACAATACCGCCTACATCTAAAAAACCTCCATCTTTAAGTCCTCCAGTTGCAGCAAATAATTCCCCTTGTATTAATTGTTGATTTGCCATATATTTTTTTTTATCCTGACTGTGCGCCCATCATGTTTTCCATAAAGCCAAAGCTTCCATCGCCACCACCCATTTCAGATAAACTTGGTATTGACGGCAATACAGCTCCAGCTAAACCGGTAACCCCACCTATTATTGACTTCGTAGCTGCTGCTTTAGCTGCTTTAGCTGCACCAAGTCTTTGCTGAGACATACCTAATAACGTTTCTGTTTGAGATTTTTTAGCTTGCCTAGATTGTAGTTCGCCTGCGCGCTCTTGCATATCAAGTTGGCTTGCCATGTTTCGCTCTGCCATTTGGTTTGCTTGCTCTTGCTGGCCTATGCTAACAGATGCAGTTCTTAAATTTTGTGATTGTTGATTTGCTAACGATTGTGCTAATGCTGCAATTCCAGATCCCCCAGCTGCTCCCTGCAGGCCAGACATAGTATTAGCCAAGGCTTGCTGCTGCTGTTCTGCTGCAAATTGTGCTTGGCCTTGATTTACAGTTAAGTCTTCCATGGTATTTTCCATGTCAGCATACGCGTTAGATGTATCTAAATTTTTAAAATTAGCCATCTGCCTGTTGTATGCTGTTTGAGCATCCCGTAATTCTCTTTTTCTTTTACCGCTACCAATTATGCCGCCGGCAATTCCAGCGAGCCCTTTGACAGCTCCTAATATTGGTAACATATCTTTATTTATTTATAGTTTTATTATTACGTGTTATTTACTACTCTCAAAAATCTCTGTCCCCACAGAAAACATCTCTATACTATTTGAAGAATTGTTTCTAAATTGAGTATTTAAGTAGTAGCCTGTAAGTGAATTTATATTTGTTGAGTTTGTTTTACTAAACAATATGAAACTAGTAAGTGATGGTCTTTGTGCGGCGGGTTGTATTTCGCATGTAATAGCATTATTAGCGTAATCTATTGCTGTTATAATGCCAATTTTTTTTATTGTTTCACCATTTGGATCATTTGTATAATAAGCAGTATCTCCTATTTGAACCGAAACTTGTATAGGCTCTGGGAATATTAGTGTTATTTCATCCATAATTAAGGGTGTGTATATGTTAATGTTGCTCCTACTCCGGCACTACCTATATTAGATACATACGCGTTATACTCATAGCTATGGCCTGAGACCAAGGGGAATTCAGCTGTAAAGTCGCTTGTATCTCTGCTGCAATTGCAATTATAAAATTGATATTCTGTGCCAGCAGTTGTGTCCTTAGCTTGTATTCCTTTCACTTGTATTGTTCCGCCGTTTGCATTTATATTTGTCCCGCCTGCAATTAGAACAGGGGAGCCAGTTATTGGATCTGCGCCGACTGTCCCTGGTTGCGTAGTTACACTAGGAGGAAGATCAGGAACTACCAATATAGCGTCTAGGTCAAATGTAAACGTTACGTCATCCCATCCATAAGCCTGAGTGTACACCTCGCTGGTTAATGTCCAGTTATTGGGATCTACAGCATCATTTTCCATATCTACATTAGTTACGAAAACTTGATTGTTATTTGCTAAGCTTAATGTTTCGGTAGAATTATTTAAAACTGTTATTGTGTCACTAAAGGTTATTTCTTTTGAAACCGTGTCTACGGTCAATACTGTTATACCGTCTGGCAAATTAGTATCATAAAAGCTCATTCCAGCTGTTATACCGGTTACGTCTGTTACTTTTTGAACATCGCTGGATCCACCACCGTCAAAAGTTATAGGATATTCGGGTAGATTTATAATATAAGCATCAGTTATAGGGGATAGTGCAATTAACGTATTCCCCGTGTTGTTGGTTATATTAAAAGAAAGACTAAGGGGTGTTCCAGGCTGTTTTGATAGTCCAGTTGAAATATAATTAGCGGGAGAAACATTTATAGATCTAGCTGTAAATGTGTTGTAGGTTACGCTTATAGAAATATATTGATTTAAACCAACAGTGGTTTGCTGACTAAAGCTTCCAGAAAATATACCGTCAATTGTTATGCTATACACTTCATTATTTGTT
>Ga0233412_10001517_pt1 | contig 11973 bp, 11 predicted proteins | sample Na_anoxic_4_MG_FD_180667 | JGI IMG/M metagenome (GOLD analysis project Ga0233412, IMG submission 180667) | Seawater microbial communities from Saanich Inlet, British Columbia, Canada - Na_anoxic_4_MG | ecosystem: Environmental > Aquatic > Marine > Inlet | place: Canada: British Columbia... | reverse complement strand
ATGCAAAAACTCAAGGCCTCAATGAATACTGCCGGAAAAAAATCGGCTTTCCCCACTGAGGACGTGGATAAGGTGGCAAATACGGTAACGTTCTGCAAGGACCTGGAAGAGGCCCTCGGCGATGCCGACCTCGTTATCGAGGCTGCCCCAGAAAACTTAGAGCTAAAACGGAAGCTCTTCGAAAGGCTCGATGCCCTGGCCCCCAGAGGAGCCATCCTCGCCACAAACAGCTCCTCAATCCCAATCTCGAAGATAGAAAGTGCCACTACCAGGCCGGAGAGGTGCCTGAACATGCACTTTTATTCTCCGGTTTTGTGACTGAACATGGTGGATATCATGGGGGGGACAAGGACCACGGCGGAGACTATTGAGGCCGGGAAGGAATGGATTCGTTCTGTTGGCTGTGTACCCCTTACGGTCAAAAAGGAAATCCTTGGGTTCTGCTTCAATCGGGTCTGGAGGGCAGTCAAGCGGGAGACCCTCTATTTATGGGCAGAAGGGTTTGTGGATTTCAGGGATATCGACCGAGGCTGGCTGATTTTTACCGGAATGCCTCAAGGGCCTTTCGGCTTTATGGATAACGTTGGACTCGACGTGGTTTACGACATCGAGATGGTCTATTACAACGAATCTAAGGATCCCAAGGACCATCCTCCTGAGGCCCTCAAGGCCAAGGTGGACCGAAAAGAGCTTGGTATAAAGACAAACAAGGGCTTCTACACTTACCCTGATCCAGAATATAGCAAGACCGATTTTATTAAAGGATAGGTCATAGGCATTGATAAGATATTGGGAATGGTTTTATTTATATCTGGGCATCACAAGTTGAAAAGGAGCCATCACAAATGGATAATGATAAGAAGCCAGCTAAGGGTGGGATTTTTCTAATAAAGGATATTACCTTTCAAGAAATTTTTACGCCGGAGGATTTTACCAGCGAACATAAAGATATCGCAAAGGCAGTTGAGGATTTTATAAAGGGAGAAATCATAAGTCGAGGTGATGAAATCGAAATACTTAGTAATGATTTATCAAGGGAGCTTATGAGGAAAGCGGGAGAGTTAGGATTCTTGGGAATAGATATCCCGGAGAAGTTTGGGGGAATGGAGTTAGACAAAATAAGCTCTGCTATTTTTTCAGAAAAATTTGGATACGGAGCTGGCTCATTTACCGTAACCGAAGTGAACCATACGGGTATTGGTACTTTACCTCTGGCTTTATTCGGAACAAAGGCACAGAAGAAAAAATATCTTCCTGGGCTCTGTTCAGGTAAATATATTGGTGCCTTTGGATTAACGGAATCAGAGGCAGGCTCTGATGCTCTCAATCCATTAACCACAGCTACACTTTCCGAGGATGGGAAATACTATCTCTTAAATGGTAGTAAACAGTTCATAACCAATGCTGGTTTTGCAGATATCGTCTTTACCTATGCCAAAGTAGACGAAAAATTCTTCTCCGCCTTCATTGTAGAGCAAAACTGGGAAGGTGTTTCTGTTGACGAGGAAGAGCAAAAAATGGGTATGCACGGGACCTCAACAAGGGCATACCATTTCGATAATGTTAAAGTACCTATAGAAAACGTCTTGGGTGAAGTGGGGAGAGGTCATGTCGTTGCACTTAATGCCCTTAATATGGGCCGTTATAAAGTGGGAGCTGTCTGTATTGGAAGTGCCAAAGCCTCCTTCGATGAGGCAGTTAAATATGCCAAGCAAAGGGTCCAGTTCGGAAGGTCTATATGTGAATTCGGCTTGATAAAAGAAAAAATTAGTGAGATGGCTATTCGACTTTTCTCAGCGGAAAGCATGACCTATCGCACAGCAGGGTTAATTCAGGCTAAGCTAAAAAACCTGGATATGAGCTCGGATGATGCTGGTTTCAAGACTGCCGAGGCACTCGAGGAATATATTATTGAGTGTTCGATTAATAAGATTTATGGATCTGAGGCAGAGGACTATGTTATTGATGAAGAGGTCCAGATCTTTGGTGGCTATGGATATATACATGGAAATCACCCAGAGCTGGCATACCGAAATGCCAGAATAAATCGGATTTGGGAAGGCACCAATGAAATCAACCGGATAGTTATCGCTAATACTTTGATCAGAAGGATAAGCAAAGGCACATTAGCCTTGATGTCGATCTTCCATCAAGTATCTAAGGAGATTGAAAGACTCGAGCCTGTTAGTTCTGATGATCCTGAAGGTTTGAATACACAAACTAAATTAATTGAGATTGCTAAAAATATCGGTTTGTTTGTGTTAGGGACCGCCTACGAGAAGTATGAAAAGAGACTACGAGATGAACAAGAACTCATAGGCATGATCAGCAATATTCTGATTGAAATCTATGCTATGGAGAGTGCTCTTTTAAGAAACCAGAAGATGTTAAATGGTAAAAAACCCGAGAGAGCAATGATCCCAATTCAAATGACGAAGGTTTTTTTCCACGATTCCATTGAAAAGATAGGGTTCCTTGCTAGAAGGGCATTGGAGGTCATGGAAAATGGAGAATTATTGAAGAAACATCTTAATATAATTAGAAGCCTAATGGTTTCACCTCCCATAAACACTGTGGCCTTAAGGAGGGATATCGCTGATGCGATGATACAATATGGCCGTTATTTTGTTTAGAGCTTTTTTCGATTGATTCGATAGCCTTTGGATAAATTGAAGGAAACATTTGTCTGATTCGCTCGGCGCCTCAGTTGGATGAGGACGATAGGATGTACCGCTTGGTCAGGTGGGTGAGCTCATTGTGCCGTATCTGTAGTCATGAAGGAATATCTTAACAAGCCAGAGGCCACTGCAGAAGCGTTACGCGGGGCTGAGTGCCTATCGGTGACCTTGCTCGCCTGGATGAAGATGGTTAAATCTATATCGTAGGTTGCAAGAAGGATCTGATTATGAGAGAGGGGTTTAGCTACCCTTTGCGCCGGCGGAGGAATGGGTACAGCTATTGTTATAGAGCGAAGTTAATAGTATATTCCAAGGTGTAAATAGCAAGATAAAATTTCCATATAATAAGGTTTTTGTAAACAATAAACATAGAACAGAAGATGAAAAGGAGATCTTCAATGACTATGATGACCGCAGAACAATATGAGGAAAGCCTCAGGAGATTGAATTTAATGGTGTACATGTTTGGAAAGCGCATAGAAAACGTGGTTGATGACCCTATTATTCGACCATCCATGAACGCGGTTGCCAAGACATATGAGCTGGCCCACCGCCCGGAGCATGAAGACATTATTACCGCCACCTCCCACATTACGGGTAAAAAGGTTAACCGTTTTACACATATCCACCAGAGTATTGCGGATTTAGTGAAGAAAAGCAAGATGGGAAGACTGCTGGGTCGTGAAACAGGATGCTGCTTTCAGAGATGCGTGGGAATGGATTCCCTCAATGCATTAGATATGACGACCTTTGATATTGATAGAAAATACGGAACAGAATACCACACCCGCTTTGTAAAGTATCTGGAATATGTTCAAGACAATGACATGACATGCTGTGGGGCAATGACTGATACAAAAGGGGACAGATCTTTGCCGCCACATAAGCAAGCAGATCCGGATATGTTTATGCATGTGGTAGAAGAAAAGCAAGACGGTGTCATAGTCCGTGGGGCGAAGGCACATCAGACAGGAGCAGTTAATTCTCATGAAATTATCGTTATGCCGACCATCACATTGAGAGAACCAGACAAGGATTATGCTATCTCTTTTGCATTGCCCAGCGATACAGAAGGGATAACCTACATAATAGGGCGTCAATCGTGTGATACGAGAAAGTTAGAGAACGGAACAATGGATAGGGGCAATCTGTTTTTTGGTGGGCATGAGGCATTGGTTATTTTCGACAATGTTTTTGTCCCCTGGGATCGGGTTTTTATGTTTAAAGAGTATGATTTTTCAAGGCAACTGGTAGAGCAATTTGCCGCATATCACCGGCAGAGTTATGCATGTAAGGTAGGGGTGGGTGATGTCCTGATAGGCGCTGCCCAGACAGCTGCAGAGTATAACGGTGTTGAAAAGGCCTCCCATATCAAAGACAAGGTTGTCGAGATGAACCACCTGAATGAAACCCTTTGCTGCGGCGCTATAGCCTGCGCATCGGAAGGTCATAAGGAGCCAAGCGGGACATACTATGTGAATACATTGCTTGCCAATGTACACAAACAAAATGTGACCCGTTTTCCCTATGAGATGGCCCGGCTTGCACAGGATATAGCTGGTGGGCTATTAGCAACACTGCCGTCTGAAAAGGATTTCAAGTCAGACACAGTGGGGAAATGGATGGATAAGTATTATAAAGGAAGGGCAGATATCCCCACTGAATATCGGATGCGAATTCTAAGGCTAATTGAAAACCTTACACTGGGAACGGCAGCGACGAATTATCTGACAGAATCAATGCATGGGGCAGGCTCCCCCCAGGCGCAAAGAATCATGATCTCCCGTCGCGTTAACATGCAAGAGAAACAAAGGGCGGCGAAAAGACTCTGTGGTATTGAATAGCAATACGGATATGACAGTGAAAGTGGGCCTAAAGTATTGTGGTGGCTGCAATCCTGAATATGATCGGGTTGCCCTGGTAAAACATATAGAAGAAAGCCTACAGGGTAAGGTAGAGTTTGTTAACCCTGAAAGTGAGGGCGTTAGGCTTATTTTGGCGGTAGAGGGGTGCAGCACTGCATGTGCTGATTTAAGTGCTTTTCAAGGGATGGAGATTCGGGTAATCACTAATATCGAAGGCGGGGAGAGGTTTATCAAAAAGATAAGAAAGGAATTGAAGATATTCGCTGACTAAGCTGAACAAACATACACAGCCAGGCAAACTACTTCTTCAACTCATCCCATTTATCATCGATCAATTCAAGGAGAACGCCATTTACTGCCTTTGGATGAACAAAGGCGAATTCACAATCCTTAAAGGGCCTGGCCCCTCCAATAAAGGGATAATCCTTAGCTTTCAACTCATCCATGGCCTCTCGGGTGTTGTCCACATTAAAACTAATAAGCATCACACCCTCGCCTCTTTTCTCGATAAACTTGGCTACATCCCCATCCGGAGTGGTTGATTCCATTAACTCAAAGCCTACTGCTCCCAACCAATATCGTGCCACCCGGATCTTTTCTAACTCATCCACGTAGGGATCATCAGGCCCTGATTTTCCCAGAATGGGTTCCCAAATTTTCCGAGCCTCATCCAGATTTTTTACTGCAATGCATATGTGATCTATCTTATTTACCTTCATCCTTTTCCCCTGTGTGTAGTTAGTGTCTGAACGAAAACCCATGGTTGCGAGCCGTCATTGCGAGGAGTGAGGAACGAACGACAAAGCAATCCCTTGATCTTTAACGAGATTGCTTCGCTTTCCTCGCAATGACAGAAAAGGTGTAATTTATGTGTTTTCGTTCAGACACTAGTATAAGATTTTAGGGTAATCGATTTGCATAATTAGACGCAGACTCATACAGATTAATACAGACTTTTTTCTCTGCCGACCCCAGTAACATAGGCTTTAGGGTTAAAAGGGCAGGCATTGGCAGAGAAAAAGTTTTCAGCCCTACGGGCGGGGTGAAAACGAATTTTATTAAGGTTTTTAATACCCCGTCCGCTTGCGGCGGGGTTGCCTCTTTAAATCGGGGCCAGGGCTTGCACTGTGGTTTGATACCTTTTATTTTTTAACAATTTTTCCCAGCTTAACCCCGAGCCAGTCTTTTAATCTATCTATCAGTGAGGGACCCTTTACGTTCAGGGTGCATTCAGCCTTTTTATCTGAAAGCATGCTTACTGCCCGAGCAGTATATGCACCGGCAGGCATTGGTGGATTTGTTACAATTACGATGTTTTCCATCTTTTCATTTGATCCGAGTTTGGCCCTCAGAAAATCAGAAATCTTTGTCAATATTCCTACCTTAGCATTAAAGGTTCCATTTTTTTCTACATCAGCAGCTGCTATTGATAGATCAACCTTTTTTCCATTAACTGGGACGTTCAAAAGTTTTATGAATACACTATCACCTGGCTCAAAACCCGAACCGCTGAAGACAATCTTTGTGCCCTTCATCTTAGCAACACCCAGGCGAACAGTGCTGGGATTAACAATAATTTGTGGCCCCTTTATTCCCTGATCAAGGCTTTTGACTGCTTCTGAACACCCTGAGGTCAGAAAGATGCTAGATAAAATGAGAAGAGAAATGATTGTTAATGCTTTTTTAAAATTATGTTCCATTGTACCCTCCTTTTTTAAAATTTATTATCTCTTTTTGTTGCTCGATATAGAACGGCGTCTCTTTTGATACCGGTAAACTGCCTTATTATGTTCTGATAGGGAAGCAGAGAAATGATGACTTCCATCATTTTTGGCGACAAAGTAAAGGTAATCTGTCTCTGCCGGGTGTACGACTGCCATTAAGGACTCTCTGCCAGGGTTGGCAATAGGCCCAGGAGGGAGCCCATAATTAAGATATGTATTATAATGGCCGGGGGTGCGAAGATCCTTTTTTTTCAGGTTTCCATCAAAATTTTTAAGGCCGTAGATAACCGTTGGATCACTTTCAAGCCTCATCCTCTTTTTAAGTCGGTTAAGAAAAACTGATGCAATAATTGGCTTTTCCTCGGCAAGACCACCTTCTTTTTCAACAATTGAGGCAAGAGTGACGATATCCTTTGCTGGCAGCAGTCTGCCTGTGGTGGATTCCTGATCTTTTATCAGCTCAGTAAAGATTTTCTGAAAACGGTTAATCATAAGGTTAATTAATTCCCGTGGGCCTGTATCCCTGTTTATTACATAGGTGTCAGGAAAAAGATAACCCTCTAAGTTTGTTCCATCAATATGGTAGGAGGCTGCAAGGGTTTTATCCATAACTAAAGAAATAAATTCACTTATGTGAGCCAGGTTCTTTTTAGCCAGTAAATCAGCTATTTGTTCAGCGGTAAGTCCTTCAGGTATTGTTAACGTATAGGTCTTGATCGCACCAGTTGAGAGAATATTAAATATTCTTACCGGGGACATCGACTGGTTAAGGCTGTATTCTCCTGCCTGTATATCTTTTGTGCCTCCTTTCAGGATAGCACAGAGAATAAACAAATCTTTGCTTTTGATAAGCCTTTTTCTTCGGAGTTCATTCGCAACTGTCCTGAGTCCGCTCCCCTTTTTTACTATAAAGATCGTCTCTTTTTTATCAATGCCTGCCGGGCTTATCAAAAAATACCAAAAGTAAAGGACCATGAATGAGAAAAGGATAATAATTAATAGCGCTGATGTAAAGATTAAACCCCTTTTAGACATATTATACACCGATAATTTTACTTATGAAGAGTGAACCTGAAACAAGGAGGCCCATACAAATGAGTGTTTGAATAGTCAATGCCTGCGCTGGGATAATGTCTTGAAAGGAAAGGTATCTCCTCCACAGTATTTGTATTGCCCTGCTGGCCAAAAGAAAGGCTCCCAATGAGCTTATTACGAGAAAAGGAAGACCTATTGAATAGATAAGAAGAATAATGAACAGGAAAGGAAGGAGCATTATCAGGCTATATACATAGCGCGCCTTGCTGAGACCAAGTCTTACCACCAGGTTTTTTTTATTGGCTTTTTTATCGGCCTGATAGTCTGGAAACTGATTTATCCAGATAACTGCCATTATAAGGAATCCGTTAGGGATTCCAAGTACAAATGCAGGCCAGGAAAGATTGTTCGTAATAACATAATAGGTACCTAAGGTGATTAAAGGGCCAAAGGCAAAAAAGATCAAGGTCTCACCTAAGCCATGAGACATAAGGCTAAAAGGTGGGCTCGAATATGCCCACCCAGCTAAAAGACCGGAAAGCCCAATCAACAGCACATAGGGTCTGCCCCAAAAGGTAAACCAGAGCCCACATACTATCCCAATGGAAAAAAATATTATAGACAAGGCAAGGATAGTATTGGGTTGCAGCTCATTTTCCTGGATTACCCTGCTTCCACCGCTGAATGGGGTAAGCCTGATATTAATAGGGTCACTTCCTTTCGAATCATAATAGTCATTGATACAATTTGAACCGAGGTGGAGTGCTCCGACACCGATAATGGCAATTACGAAAGGAAGAAGGGAAAATGAGCCCCTGTGAAATGCAAAGGCAGCAGTAGTAATTACGGGTATTATTGAACCTGCCAGAAATGGAAGCCTTAATGCCTTGAGGAATATTTTAATCATGTTGCACCTTATGTAACCTATCAAGAGGACATTCAGAGCAGCGTGGTTTTTTCCTGCAAAAATCTTTTCCTGTCTTTACAATCAAGGCGTGGAATTCTTTAAAGAGTTCAACATCATGAGAAAGATTATCCATAAAAAACGACTGTAAATCATTGTACGCTGCTTCTTCTTCAATGAGACCATGCCGTGTTAATATTCTGTGTGTATAGGTGTCAACGACAAAAACAGGCCTTCCTGCCCCATATAAGACAATGCTATCCGCTGTTTCTAATCCAATGCCTTTAACCGTTAAAAGCGCTTCCCTAATGGCCTCGGTATCAAGTGAGAAAAGTGTTTTTATGTCACCATTGTATCTATCGACAATAAAATTAATAAGATTTTTCAGGCGCTTGACCTTAAGATTATAATATCCGGCAGGCCTAATGTATTCAGCCAAAATAGATGCAGTTATCTGGCTGAGCTCTTGTATTGACAACAGGTTTTTTTCTTTCAGATTCAGAATTGCCTTTTCCACATTATTCCAGCTGGTGTTTTGGGTCAAAATAGCACCAACCATCATTTCAAGCTCTGTCTCTGCTGGCCACCAGTTCTGAGGGCCAAAGGAAGAAAGGAGGAGATTGTATATCTCTATCAAGGTCTGATTATTACCTGTAATCACTATGTCATCCCGTTATTTATTAGTTGAATGTTGTCCATCGGAAAACAGCGAACAGTGAATAAAATGAAGGTTTTTACAAACCCAACAAACACTACTAACTTGACACTATTTTGAAGATAACTTAGATTTATTCACTATGTCAATGCAGCAACTTAAGAAAATACGCAATATAGGTATCATAGCCCATATAGATGCCGGGAAGACTACCATAACAGAGCGAATACTCTTTTATACCGGAAGGTCTCATAAAATGGGGGAGGTTCATAATGGTGAGGCTATCATGGACTGGATGCCTGAGGAACAAGAGAGGGGAATAACAATAACATCTGCTGTTACTACCTGCAAATGGCTTGATCACACCATAAACATCATAGACACACCAGGGCATGTGGATTTTACCATTGAGGTTGAGAGATCCTTAAGGATTTTGGATGGAGCCATCGGAGTATTTTGCGCAGTAGGCGGTGTAGAACCCCAGTCTGAAACGGTATGGCATCAGGCGGATAGGTATGGAGTTCCCAAGATTGCCTTTGTCAATAAGCTTGACAGGCTCGGTGCAAATTTTGATGGCACTGTAGGGATGATGAGAGAAAGACTTGGCGCTATTCCATTGATCCTTCAGATCCCATGGGGGCTGGAAGAAGATTTTAAGGGTGTGATCGATATAGTTACGATGAAGGCCATTGAATGGAGCGATGATGATCTCGGAATCTCCTTTCAGGAAGCAGATATCCCGGAAGGCTACGCAGAAGAGGCTCACAGACACCGAGAAAAAATGATTGAGTTGTTAGCCGATAATGATGATGACATAATGGAGAGGTATCTATCTGAAGAAGAAATAGATATTCAGTCAATTCAGAGGGTAATTAGAAAGGCTACCATAAAGCTCGCACTTGTTCCCATTTACTGTGGGGCAGCATTGAGAAATAAAGGGATACAGCCCCTTTTGGATGGAATCGTTAGATATCTTCCTTCCCCTCTTGATGTTCCACCAGTGAAAGGGATTAATCCGAAGACAAAAGAATCCGAAACGAGGTCTGTAACAGTAAAAGAATCTTTCTCTTCTCTGGCCTTTAAGGTTGCAATGGATCAGGGAAGAAAAATGACATTTCTCAGGATCTACTCCGGAGTAATGAGACAAGGCTCTACAATCTATAATAGCACAAAAAATATTATAGAACGGGTGGCCAGGATCATGAGGATGCATGCAAACAAAAGAGAGAGAATAGATCAGGCAGTAAGTGGTGATATCATTGCAGTTATGGGTTTAAAAGAGACCTCTACTGGCGATACGCTTTGTGACAAAGATCATCCTATAGCATTTGAGTCCATGCAGTTTGATCAGCCGGTAATATCCATGGCAGTGGAACCAAAACAGGTAAAGGATCAGGAACGGCTTTTAGACAATCTTACAAAAATCACTGATGAAGATCCCACATTCAAATTTGCAGTAGATGAGGATACTGGCCAGGTTGTAATTTCTGGTATGGGCGAGCTTCATCTCGAGGTTTTAGCCCAAAGACTAAAAAGGGAGTTTTCTCTTGGTGTAAACACCGGAAAACCTCAGGTTGTCTATAGAGAAACTATAAGCAAAAAGGCACAAATCGAGACGGTTTTCGACAGAGAATGGGCCGGCGAAATGCACTTTGCAGGTATTACAGCAGAGGTCTCTCCTATGGAAAGGGGGAAAGGGAGCCAGTTTGTCAATAAAGTGTCAGACCCCCTTATGACTGAAGAGTTTATCAACTCTGTAGAGGAAGGCATAAAGGAGGCATCAGAAAGTGGGGTCTTGATGGGGTATCCAGTAATTGATGTGGAAACGACTCTTCTGGATGCCAGGGTAAAAGAGTTAGTGTCTTCTCCACTGGCCTTTAAGATCGTTGCATCAATGGCCTATAAAGAAGCCTGTGAGCTTGCCTCGCCTTTGCTCCTGGAGCCTATTATGAAGCTCGAAATAATTGTTCCTGAAGAATTTGTAGGCGATGTAATTAGTGATTTGCATACAAGGGGTGGTAGAATTGAGCAAATTACAGCAAAAGGAGCAATCAAGATATTGGCGGCTATAGCACCCCTTTCCAAGATGTTTGGCTATTCAACAGCTCTACGCTCTTCCTCTCAGGGAAGGGCTACCTTCACTATGCAATTTTCTCATTATGATAAAGCTTAATTCACCGCAGAGCCGCAGAGAACGCAGAGAAAATATTATTTTCCTTTCTGCTGAGAGGGCAGAAAGGAAAACATTTATGTTTCTAAAAACATTAGACGATAGGAAGATAATGGATATTAATACGTTAAGCAGTAAAATTATCGGTGCAGCCATAGAGGTACATAAAGCCCTTGAACCTGGTTTACTTGAATCGGCATATGAAGAATGCCTATGCTATGAGCTGAGTCTCCAAGGTTTATCAGTTGAAAGACAGAAAACCTTACCCGTAAAGTATAAAGGAAAGAAACTGGATTGTGGTTATAGGTTGGATACGGTTGTTGAAAACGCAATCATACTTGAATTGAAATCATGCGAGAAGATTGAACCAATCCATAAGGCACAGCTTCTGACATATCTCAAATTGTCAGGCCTTAGTTTGGGGTTGCTTCTAAACTTTAATGTGCCAGTAATGCGGGATGGAATAGTACGAATTGTAAATAAATTAAAGGAGTAGCCCCGCAGGGCAGGATATTTTTGCTTTCCGTCGTCCCTGCCCCGTGAAATTCACGATAGTGACAGCTTGCCAAGTTAAATTGATGGCAATCACAGCGTAGCGAATTTAAGTATGGCGAAGCGTATTTCACCAGGGTCAGCGGAAAGCAAAAAATTACCCAACCTCAGCGTTCTCTGCGTCTCTGCGGTGAAAATCTTGACCAGAACAATCCTACATGTTGATATGGATGCCTTTTTTGCCGCCATTGAGGTGCTGTATGATTCATCTCTAAAGGGAAAGCCGGTTATTGTTGGCGGCTTAAGTAGGCGGGGTGTGGTTTCCACTGCAAGTTATGAGGCCAGACGGTTTGGCATTCATTCTGCTATGCCAATATTTAAGGCAAGGAAAAAGTGCCCTAAAGGAGTTTTTCTTGCTGTAAAAATGGAACGATACAAAGAGGTCTCCAG
>Ga0233412_10001516_pt1 | contig 11976 bp, 15 predicted proteins | sample Na_anoxic_4_MG_FD_180667 | JGI IMG/M metagenome (GOLD analysis project Ga0233412, IMG submission 180667) | Seawater microbial communities from Saanich Inlet, British Columbia, Canada - Na_anoxic_4_MG | ecosystem: Environmental > Aquatic > Marine > Inlet | place: Canada: British Columbia... | reverse complement strand
AGGTATGCCTCAAGGTATGCCTCAAGGTATGCCTCAAGGTATGCATCAAGGTATGCCTCAAGGTATGCCTCAAGGTATGCCTCAAGGTATGCAACAAGGTATGCAACAAGGTATGCAACAAGGTATGCCTCAAGGTATGCAACAAGGTATGCCTCAAGGTATGCCTAAGGGAATGCCTCAGGGAATGCATCAGGGTATGCAACAGGGTATGCCTCAGGGAATGCATCAGGGAATGCAACAAGGTATGCCTTCGGAAGTAACCACAATTGAAGATTTGTTTCAAAAGGAGGATAATGAAATTAAAAAGTTAAATCTAACGATGCAAAACAAACTCCGTCAATCTCATGATGGATTAGGGACTTTACAAAATGTTGAAAACAGGGAAATTCAAGAAATGCAACAACAGGCTATGCAACAACAGGCCATGCAACAACAGGCTATGCAACAACAGGCCATGCAACAGGGTATGCAACAGGGTATGAGGCCGTATCAAATGGCACCCCGGATGGCAAATATGAGTTTTGAGGGTTATAATGAACAACTTTGCCAATGTTATGATAAATTTAATAGTGATCGAACAGTTTATATAATAATAATTGTAATTTTGGTGATTATTTGTCTTTTATTATTAAAAAAAGTTCTTCATGTAAGATAAGTGAACACTTTAAAAAAAAATAGTGTTAAATTTTTTCAAAAATAAATTTGATTTTTGAAAAAATTTTTGTTATAGTAAAAGGTGATGAAAAAAATAAAACGAAAAAAATTAGGGATTGGTTTTATTTTATTAATAATTTTATGTTTTATAATAATTTCGATAATTGTTGCTTTTAGTATAATATGGAATGAATGTTCATGCGGTGATGGTGAAAATTTTCAGAAAGTAATGTTGGGAATTAAGGAGAATAAAAAACTGAGAGACGAAGAAATTTTTGCTAGAAAAAACGGATACGGAATTGTTTTAATTGCGGGCGGTCCTGTTTATGGGAAACTAGCTTTGGAAAATGTTAAAAGTCTTCGAAAAAAAGGAAGTATTCTTCCAGTGGAAATTTTTTATCTGGGAAAAGATGAATTGGATAATGAGTATATGAAAGAGCTTGAGATTATGGAAAATATTTCATTAGTTAATATTTTTGATTATTATGATTTATCAAAATTAAAATTTCCATCGAAAGGCCTTGGATGTTTTCTTTCAAAATATTCAACAAATCGAGGTAGAGGATTTGTTTCCAAAGCTTTAGCATTAAAATTTTCAAAATTTAGGCATATTATTATTTTAGACGCCGATAACCTTTGTCTCCAGAATCCCGATAAATTGTTTAATAGCCGATTTTATTCCGAATACGGGGCGATTTTATGGAGAGATATGCATGAAGATTTTTCCCAAGGTGTTGGTGTAAATATCGGAATCTTTGACGCCATGAAATTTAAAACAATTGGGAAAATGTTAAAAAATTTATCCACTCATTCAAATGAACAGGCTTTACATAAACTTGGATGGAGTACTAGTATGCCACAAATATGTTCTGCTCAGTTAGTTATGGATACCGTTAAACATAGTCTTGGAGTTGATTATATCGCAAATATAAATGAAAATGCTGAAATAATTTATGGGGATTTTTGGGGGGACAAAGATACTTATGCGTTTGGTTTGAAGCTAGCTGGAGAGGAATACTATGTTGTTCCCCAAAAACCAATATTCATGGGTAAAAATTGGAAAGGTCAATTTTATGGTCATTCTTTTATCCAAGTTTACCCAGATGATAATTCATTCTTGTTCCAACATAGAAATAGTCATAAAAACCAAAAAGATGAAAAATATAATAATCTACCGGATGAATACAAATATGCATTACCACATCAAGTTCCTGTACTTAGAAATCTCGAAATTATGGGTTATGATTATGAAAATGAATCAAGAGGGGGTTACAAAAACACTCGAAATTTCTATGAAAAATTAAAATTTCCCTTTAAAAATATTTTTAATTAAATACAATTTATAAAAATGTATTTTATAAGAATATATGAACCTTAACTCCGGAAATTTTAAAATTGGTATATTAGTACCGTCAACGTCAAGAAATCGCGATTGGGAAAATATAACGGATAGTTATTTGTATAGCATTTTCCTAAAATCTTTCTTATTAACGTATAACAAAGAATATGAATATGTTATTTACGTTGGCATTGACAAAGACGATAAATTACTTATAAGCGTTGAATCGCAGCAAGTAGTTCAACGTTTAATTGGTATAATGAAAAATGTTACTTTGAAATTTATTGAAATTGATTGCGAACCGGGGCATGTTACTGAAATGTGGAATTATTTATTTACAAAGGCATATAATCAAGGGTGTGATTATTTTTTCCAATCTGGGGATGATATTGAATTTTTAAGCAATGATTGGGTAAAGCTGAGTATATATCAATTACAAAAAAGTCGTGGAATTGGTGTTACTGGTCCGGTTGATTTAAATAATCCACGAATTTTAACCCAAAGTTTTGTTTCTCGGAAACATTATGAAAAATTAGGTTATTATTTCCCAAAGGAAATAAAGAATTGGTATTGTGATGATTGGATAACTGAATTATATATTTCGATTGGTAAGTTATTCCCTTTAGGGACACATCTTTGCAAGAATTCTGGAGGGGCGCCAAGATATAAAATTGTTGGAACTGTTAGTAAGGGGGATCCGGTGAAAAAATTATGTAAAGAATTGGTTCAGCGGGATATTCCAAAATTTAAATAAATTTATATAAAACTTTAATTATATAAATTAATGATGAGTAATATGGACAGTAATATTCCTTCAATAATTAACACCGGGGATTTATTCAACGATCAAGAAGTGATTGTGGAACATAATTTTATTGGATCTATAATTAATTCAATTATTGACCGCGCGTATAGTCTAAGTGAAAGAAAAACAGAACATCCGTGTTTTGGTAGGGAGTATGATTTTAATTACAATGCTTTAGTGATTTCGGGTGGGGCGATGTTAGGATTTGGGGGATTAGGAGTAATTGATTATTGCGAGGATCAAGGATATTTAAAAAATATTAAAAAATATTATGGAACATCTGTTGGGTCGATGATTTGTTATTTATTAATTCTTGGTCATAAACCAATTGATATTTTTGCGCAATTATATTCAAATAAAATTTTAGAAAAGGTAATTAAAAATAATATTTATGATTTCGCAAAGGGGGATGGAATGTTAAATTGGTTAATTATTGAAAATTTCTTGTTAAAAATGTCAGATAACGAAAGATTTACTTTTCAAGAATTTTATCAAAAATTTAATGTTGGATTTAATATCGTAACTTATAACTTGAGCCAGGGGAGACTTGAAATTTTAAATCATTTAAATACGCCAGATCTTGATTGTTTAATTGGAATTAGAATGTCGTCAAATATTCCCGTAATTTTCCCTAAATTTTTATATAAAAATGATATTTACGTAGATGGGGGGATTGTCAATAATTTTCCAATTGATTTATTAGAGGAAGATGATATTGGAATTGGTATAGATTTATGTGGATGTAATTCTTTAAAATCCGAACATAAAAGTTACGAGTTTATTTGGAATATTGTTACTGCTCCGATGAAAATCATTCGAGGTAAAATTATTGACAAGTCATTAGAAAAGAAAAATTGTGATATAATTACCTGTAAAAGCAATTTTGGAGCATTATCCTTCAGTATAAATATAACTGAACGATTAAATATGTACTCGACAGGAAGGAAAAATGGTGAAGATTTTTTCAAACAATAACGCGATTTAAAAGTTGAGATAATAATTATAAATGCCAAAGCAAAAAATTTTTGTTAATAAAATTCCATTAACGGCACCCCCTTTATCTAAATCCCAAAAATTTTCACAAATACCAACTTTGTATTTAGAGTTAATTGAGAATAAAGCCAAAATTAAACCATCACTGGTTAATAAGGAGTACCAACCTCCCGATATTTTGACCGAAAAAGTGGAATATAGTGCAGATGACGGAATGGTTTATGACAGTGAGAATAGTAATTCCCCACAGCCGACGCAAAATATTTCTGAAAGAAATAATTATTATTCGGAATCCGAAGACGAAGCTGGAAAGTTAGAAGCCGGACTTTTCGAATTAAAGAAAAAACTTAAAAATCTTAAAGGTAATGACGAAGAATCTTCTGACAAAAATAGCAACTTTTCGGAAACTTTAAACTTAGAAGATCTTGATTCCAACGAAAAAATCGATTCACCAATTCCAGTTGATTTACAATCAAACAGTTCAAATTCAAGTGATTCAAAACAAGGGGATGATCTTGGAAACAGACTTAATAAACTATTGGATAGTGATTATAATGAACAACAAACACCAAGCAGTGATGGTTATAAATCTAGTCATAAACCGAGCAGTTATAAAACATCACGTTCGAAGAGTTATTCTAGATCTCGTTTTCCACCAACACTTGCTGAACTGGAGAAACAAGGAGTATACGAGCCGGTTCGCCACTTGGAAGAAGTTGAACATAGTGGTGATGATGAACAAGATGAAGAAGATTTAAAAAGAGAAATGTTATTTAAATTTGAATTGCTTAAAAAATCTTATACCGGCGCGGATGTTCCGGATTTTTCTATTCATTCGGATTATAAGACAATGACGCGAACATATGAAAATTGTGTTAAAAGGTTATCTTTAGATTCCTCGGTTGATTCCTATAAACAATATTTAATTTATGGATTTTTAGCGGTTGAATTAGGCTTGAGTTATTTTTTCAAGTTCGATATGCATGGGTTTACAAAGCATCAAATAATGAATATGAATTCGTATGAGAAATTACTAGTGGAACTGGGTGAAAAATCATATGTACCTGGAGATTCCGATTGGCCAGTTGAGTTACGTCTGTTGTTGTTAATTGTAGTTAATGCAGCATTCTTTTTAGGTGGTAAATTATTGCAAAACAAAACAGGGTCAAATATTTTTGGAATGATCGAATCAATGGGAAATACTGTAAATACATCTGGGAATGTGGCGAATAATATTAAAAAAAGAAAGATGAAAGGACCTGAAATTGATCTAGATGAATTACCAGACTGATTTTTAAAAATGAAAATAATTTAATAAAATATATAATTAATATAATTAATATAATGCGTATCCAATTAGTTTCAGATCTCCATTTAGAAAATTTGGATAATGATGATATTAATCTTGATGATTTTGTCCAACCTGTTGCAGATATTTTAATATTGGCGGGAGATATTGGAAGTTTGTATAGAAATGCCCAACTTGAGAACTTTATTAATAAAGTGTGTTCAAAATTTAAAGTTGTTATCTATGTTCCAGGAAATCATGAATATTATTTTAAAAAAACATATTTAATTCCAAAAACAATATATGAACTTCGAAAGGACTTATACAGTATGTTGAAAAAATTTTCTAATTTATATATTTTAGATAGGAGTTGTATTACGATTGGGGACATTGTAATTGCTGGATGTACATTTTGGAGTGATATTGGGGATAACTTTTTCCCAAAATTCAGAGTACGGATCCATAATTTGCTACCCAAAACATTTAAATATTATCATGAACGGGATATCGCTTTTATTAAAGCTGTAAAGCATGAGTCCGAGCGTAATAATAAAAAATTAATTATCGTTTCCCATTATGCTCCGAGTAAACTTTTATTGAATCCTATGCATGATAATGATCCTTTTAACTATCTATATGCAAGTAATACCGATTATTTAGTTGAAAATGGTATTTCTTGTTGGTTATATGGGCATACGCATTATAATAAAGATGTTTTTTTGGGGAATTGCAGAGTAGTTAGTAATCAATATGGGAGAATAAAAGATAACATTCGAGACTTTCGAAAGGATTTTTCAATCGAAGTTTAATAAAATTTTTAAAATTATTTTTATCATAATTTTAAAAAAAGTTTTATTTATAAAATAATGAATGCTCAATTAAAAAAATTATTCACTCAAGCTAGTTATGATTATGCCCAATTAAAAAATGTTGTTGATGAAATTATGGCATCTGGGTTTAAGCCATCAGGGGCAAAAGGGCAATTTACGAAACAAGATGTAATTAATTTTACTAAACAAAGCGGTCAAAAATCACCTCAAAGTCCCAAAGGAACTCGTCGGGAATCCGTTCGTAGGAAATCTAATAGAACTCGTCGAAAATCCCACCGAAATCAGAAAACAACTAGAACCCGGCGAAAAATAAAAAGATCCCAACCTCATAGGACTGGAAATATTACACGAGGTAAAGGAGTCCCAACCGAGTTGAAAAAGTTAGTTCGAGGTTGTCTTTCGGACGATAAAGATTGTATCGTTGAAAAACGCGGACGAAGAAGTAGAACGAGAGGAACCAAGGCTTCTTCAAAGCAAAAAAAGGATAGCTCTGATGGGGGTTCATCATCCGACGTCAGTTTTTCATCCGATGGTGAAAGTGAATCGGATGAAAAAGGACATTATCTATCCATTGACGAGGATTCCCCTGGAGATTCGGATTCGGATTCGGATTCGGATTCGGAACCTCAATATACACCGACAATTGGTAAAGACGATATAATCAAAGCATTAAGAGAAATCGAAGTTAAAAATGACAGGGAGTATGGGCCTAATTTCGTTGAAGAAATTACAAAATGTTTAGGTTTGATTTAATAGTGAATATGTAAATTCTAAAAGATCATTTGTTATTAATTTTTCTCCGATTGGCAATCCAATCGAGGTTGTATATTCTTGAAAATTTTCCCGAAGTAATTCCAAATTTAAATTTAAATTATCTTCAATTTTATTTAGGTTTAGTTCTTTATCAGAAATAAGAAAATTTTCATCAAAATTTTCTGACATGTTTTCGTTCTCCATTTTAATTTTATATAAGTTAGAACTTTAGATTATATAAATTAAATTATTATCCCGGATGAGGAATTAAATAACATCCTGCAAAATTGTTGGTAAAAATATGGTTTATGGCAAAAATCGAAACACAAAATTCCGGTTTCATCAAGCATTTTACAGTAATTCTTAAACATTTCTCTTAAATTAATATCATAATTATCTTTCCATCTAGTAAACAAAATATTCTTGTTTCTAATCATTTTCAATTGAAAAATCACTTCTATTTGAAGGAGATTCATGCTTTAAATCGTTATTAAAAACATTTTCAATAAGTTCATGCGAACTATTTGATAATTGATCAATGTCTTCAGATAAGCTTGACGAATTTTTTGAAGATTGTAAATTTTCAATTTCAATAGGTTCGTCTAATTCGGCAAGCTCGGCTTCCAGTTCTTGATCTAAATTACTTTCAGTTTCCATAGTATTAACTCCGTCGACTGGACCATTAAAAACACGGGATCCTTGTACATTGGTATGAGCCATAGATTGATTAAAATTACTTGGCGAATTTAGATTGGGATTTGGTTTTTGAACTGGTAAATTATTAATTACCCTAAGTAATTGGTTAATTAAAATATCTTGACGATTTACCTTATCTTCGAGATCTGATAATTTTTTTGATGTTAATTGAATGCTTTTATTTAATTTATTATTTCGGGAAACAAAATAAAAAGTCAGTCCAATTAAAATAACACTTTCTGCTATTATATGAATCAGCTGAGAATTTTTTCCAAGATTAAATGTCATCCTTTTGTTTATAATTTTATGGTTTTTTAAATTATAAAGAAATGTCATCCTTTTTTCTTTCATATTTTTAAGAGTGGTTTATGAAATTTAAATCCTATTTAAATTTCATCAATATACTAAATTCTATTAAACCTTTTCCTTTACATTTACATTTACATTTACATTTACATTTACATTTCCATATTTACCGTCTTGATTCGCGCATCCTTGCTATGCGCCCTTGGACGAGTATTCACCTTCTCAGTTTCGCCATTTTTAAAATTTCTAATCATCTTATTTAGAGTCGTTGCATCCTGTTTATTTAGAATTTCAAGTACCTTCTGGAAAGAAATCTTATTTCGATCCCTATCTGCAATATGCCATTGATGACAGTCTTGCATTACTTTATATTCTTCCTTAGGAACCACAATGTGTGTTTTTTTAATAAATCTTCGAATATAAGCCGTATTAATTTTATTGGCAATTTCGTACAAAGTTCGTTCATAACCATCAAAAATATCCGCAAATCTGGGATATAAAAAGTATAAATGTTTACTCATCTCTTTATCATTTCGAAGCTGTAAATACCTAAATTTAATACTTGGTTGGTTTCCACGAATATTGTACAGAAACTGGTATTCCTTATTTACAAGTTTAATTTGTTGTGTAAATTCAGGACCGATAAATAAAATAACTCCTTGACGCGTCGTGAAAGATTTTTCATTAACATATTCACACATTTGATTATAATCTTGGAATTTCAATTCAATGGGCTTTGGCAGAAGCATATTATGATCAATGGAAAACTTGTTATTAATATATGTACCGATATGGTATAATGGTTGTTCACTAGCAAGCGACACAATCCGATTTTCATTCGTATTTCCAACTAAGAAAATATATTGACAATTTTTATCAAGTTTTTCAACAAATTTTTCAAAAATTTCCGACTCGGAAACATCATTCCCAAACACTTTCCTGAAATCTTCCCTTTCAGTGTACATTTTCCAAAGACCTTTAACAAATAAATTTCCAAATGATTCATTTGAACCCCACTTACTTCTGAACGCATTCAGTTTCCTATGAGTTGACATGTACCATTTATTACTGAAGAAAAATCTAATCAAAGTTCCTTCCTGAGATTTAAAAAACCTCACATTTCCATAATCGATCTTAATGTTAAAATCATCCAGAGTATATTCAGGAGTATAAGGGAATCCGGAAAAAATTTTTTGATCCCCCTTGAAAACCGCACCTCTAGTTTCTTTAATAATTCGATGACTTTTATCATTACAATTTACATAACTGTAAAGCGTAATATCATTTTCGGGGTCAGAATCGCATAACTTAATATCTGATGAAAAAGTTTGAATATACGCATGCTCATGATTTTTGCTATATTCACCTGGCACAGTTGCCAATGAAAGATTATCAAGACTATCCTTAAGTTGATCCATATTGCAATCGTTGCAATTTCTAATTGTATTTTCGCCTGACCCTGACATTTTAATAAACATATTTTAAATTTTAAATATGTTTATTAAAATGAATTCAAATTATTATATAATAAATTTACTTGAAGAAATGGAAAAAAAACGAAGCCAAATTAAAAACCTCGAAAAAGAATATGAAGTAACAAAAAAAATTATTAAAAAATTTATGAATGAAAATCAAACGAAAAATTGTAAAATGGGCGATTTTACAATTAAGATAAATACAATCCATAGACAATCCATCACAAAAGATACTATTCCTTGTGACCTTTGGGAAAAATATTCAACAATTACGCAATATGACACTATAAATATCAAAAAGAAATAAATTATTTCTTTTGATATTATATAAATGAGCACTACTATACCGAAAGAAATCCAAATCCGATTGGATAAAGCCAGTAAAAGACTTTACAAAGCAGGGACAAATTGGGTCAGGGTTACCCCACCAAATCCGTCAAATATCGTTTTTTTGACGATCCACTTAGTAAAAGAAGTTCAATTAGCCATTAGAGACAAGCATTTAGGCCAATATAAAAAAGAATTAGTTGTTAAAATACTTATCGAAATTGTAAACAAGGAAGCAAAATTTGAAGAAGAACTTCAAAAAGAAGCCGTTTTATTTGTAATCGAAGAAACTGTCCCATCCACGATTGATATGATGATTGGAATCGCAACGGGCGAATTTGACCTTTTTAAAAAATTTAAAAATATGCGCAAAGGTTGTGGCCTTCTATGTGGATGTTAATAATAAAATATAAATTAAAATACTTTATTAAAGTTTTTGTGTTAATTTTATTAATAACATCCAATTAGTGACCGGGATCCTGGGAATCCGGGTATGGTCTGTCCAGACAGCAGTTATCAATACATTCAGAATCCAGATGCAATGTGTGTAAAAGTGTGTGACGATGAAAACCAATGTGGGAAAGATCAAATATGCACACAATACTCGGGATTTGGGGATTGGAATTTTTGCATAGACAAAGATAAAAAATCTAATTAACCGCCACAATTTTATATTTATAATTTACGAAATTATAAATTATTTTTGGATTTTAACTTTTAATTTATTTTATTTAATTTCGTAAATAATTAAATCCGAAAAAAGTAATTCCTGAAACTAAAAAGCAATAAAAAAGTTGATCGCTAAGACATGAAACACCAACATTAATATTATCTAATTTATTATCAATATCTGTAAGAATAGATTCTAGTTTTTCAAGCTTTTCTTGATTCAAATCACATTGTTTTTTGTTATTTTCAACTTTTTGTTCATTTTTTCTTGACTCCGTATAATTTTTGATTTTTGATTCGGATTCTTGGTTAGATGTAGAAGGAATCTCTTCAAAAGGATCCTCGTTATTTTTCCCAAAAGTAAACATTTTAATTAATAAACTATTTTTTTAAAATTGAATTAAGCTTAATATAATTTAAAAAATAATGAATATTAATAAAATATGAATACACAACTTACTAATGCTTCTGAATATGATGTCCAAAAAATTATTTTTGGAAAAGTTGAAACCAAAGAAGTTCCCGGATCTAATCCTCCGATCAAGTATAGCCGCGTTAAAGTCAGCACCAAGAATCAAGACGGTTCAGTTGGCGACCTGGTATTTGCAACTACAGAGGTTTTTAGTTATGGAATTCAAGAAAATATGAGTATGGATGGCAATTCTGTTAATGGTCATGTTATGCCACTTTGTCTATGGAATAAGGATGGAAAAACTCCTGAAGAAGATGCTTTTGTAAAAGGTTTTGATAAAACTGTTGAAAAAATTAAAACATGGTTGGTTGAAAACCGGGATGAAATTGGAAAATACGATCTCGATGCCGGGGAACTTAAGAAACTTAATCCACTTTATTGGAAACGGGAGCGAGGGAAGATTGTTGAAGGACGCGGTCCAACTCTTTATCCAAAACTTCTTGAACGGGATGGAAGTATTGTTACGGATTTTTCCAATGCTGAAAATGGTGAAGACATGGATCCTCGTGATATTCTAAAAACCTATTGTTATGTAACTGCGGCAATCAAGATCGAATCAATTTACATTGGAAATAAAATTTCTCTACAAGTGAAGATGACAGAGGGCGATGTTAAGCTTCTTGGAGCTGGGAAAAAACGTCTTCTTAGACCGGATGCAAAACCGCGAGTAGTTATGCCGACACCTGAGGCTAAGAGAGAAGATGTTGCGGAGGAAGACGGAACAGTTGAAAGTGATGAAAGTGATGGTAGTCTTAGTGATAGTGGAGATGATGAACCGGACGTGGGGAAAAAAACCCCACCAGCTGTTACCAGGAAAGTTGTTAGGCGGAAACCTGAAAAGTAAAAAACAATGTAAAATTAAAAGTAAAAAACAATGTAAAATTAAATATTAATTATTTAATTTTCTTATTCTAAAATGTTTAGTAAACAAATACTAAGTAGTTTAATAGAAACTTGTGAAACCGATATAACCCTGGTTAAAGAATTGATGGAAAATTGCGTTGCTGCATCTGTTACGGACGTAATGTCCGTAATATTAACGAAACTTGAAAATATATTTAGAGAAATAAACCAAAAAACAAATTATGAACAATCTCTAAAAGAGTTAACGGAATTAAAAGAAGATATAAAAAGAGAGAGAATCTTCCGATGTTTTACTAAAACAAAAGAAACCGAGGAAATAAGAAGTTACCTAGAAATTGCTACAAAAATGGTTCTTATTTATTGCAATTATTTAATTGAAACAAAGCTTCATTGATTTAATAAAGTTAAAATACTTTATTAAAACTAAATCGACAACGGTAGGGATCGAACCTACGCGGGCAAAGCCCAATGGATTTCAAGTCCATCTCCTTAACCACTCGGACAC
>Ga0233412_10001513_pt1 | contig 11985 bp, 9 predicted proteins | sample Na_anoxic_4_MG_FD_180667 | JGI IMG/M metagenome (GOLD analysis project Ga0233412, IMG submission 180667) | Seawater microbial communities from Saanich Inlet, British Columbia, Canada - Na_anoxic_4_MG | ecosystem: Environmental > Aquatic > Marine > Inlet | place: Canada: British Columbia... | reverse complement strand
TAATATCATTTGTAGATTTGTACTTGCTAGAATTGGAACCACATATCCTTCCCAATTGTTCTGTCAAAATAAAACCTGTATTGTAATAGCAGAACCGTATAAATGCTCTATAAATTGTACTCTCGGAAAATACCTTGGGGACCGCGGGATATTTAAGTTTCGTGTTTTTTGGATCCAATAAATACCACGGAACAAGTAAATTTTCCACTATAGTATATATTTCACCGTATTTAGCTACATTATTATTCATAGTTCGAATGGCTCCCTCTTTTTCTTCAAAATAGATACGAGTTACTCTAGAGCCATTATTACAACACGCGTTTTCAACTAAAAGTTCATTTTGACTGTTTGAAAGAAGCAATGATTCTTTATTTATCACTCGTTGAATCAATTCTAAAATATGCATTGACATGGATGTCATTTTACCATAGAGCGTTGAAATTCTTTCAAATTGTCTTGGATTTGCACTTGCAATATCCTTTTCTAAATTTTCTTTGAAATTACCGGGCAAAGGTTGAGTATCTTTTACATTAAGAGGGAACAAAGGAGGTAAAAAGGTTAACCACCGTTTTACATCAAATTCCATAGGTATTTCCTCGCCAGGAGATTCATTCTGAATATACAATAGTTTTGCATTTATTTTTTCCGAAACGCTTCTATTTTTGAGAATTTCTTTATCTATAAGTTTTTTAAGTTTTTCCATAAACGTTTTTAAAGTAATTACCGCTTTATCTCGAGTTAAACGCGGTAGTCTCTGCCATGGTCTAGTACTTGATCTTAATCGTAACGCGCAACAAGCTATATATTTCAATGCTGAATAATCCCCAGGACCTTCTAATGGATATCCTTCAAATGATTTTGGACCACATCCTTTAAAAGTCTTGGAAGTGATGATAGACGGCATCATAGTCTGGGTCACAATCAAAAAGTAACCTAATGTAAGAAGCAACAGTGCTTCATCATGAATATCTATATATGATCCCATTTTTATCTTGCGTTTTTTTGCTGCTTTGACCTTTTGCGTATAAAGATCTTCAGATGGTATAAAATCGTCTAAGGTTGATCCTACATTTTTGATAATAAATTCTTTATTAGATCCAATGGAGACTCCCATTTGTTGCTGGAGTGTATTTATTACATTGCTTATCATTTCGCCGTCTTTTGATTTTAATGTATCTGTAGGTCTGAAAGACATATCCATTATAACATCTCCTATATCTTTGTCTATTAAAGCTCGCGATACAATTTTATAACCAGCATCATCAAACCCTTCAGCATCATCAAATTCAATCATACGAATAGTATATCCTGAAAATTTATCCACGATTTTATCTCCATCATCGCTAATTTGACCTCGTTCAGCTACTACTCTTTCAAGTACCGTTTGATAATGTCCTGAAAAGAATGCCTCAGCTAGTCTTTCATAGAAAGTGGGTAGTAACTTCTTTCCGGTTTTAACGCAATAAAACCAATTATTATCGAACACCCCATCTGACCATGATAATGGTTGGCAAAATTTACCAATAAATTTTAATATATCCGTTTGGCGTTTTACAAAATCCGTATGTGATAAAATTAGATCACGCAATTCAGCATAAGGCGATACTTCGATATTTCTTTCTGGCACAGTTTGTCCAATTGCAAATTTGACTTCATCGTATCTAACATCTAATAAATTATTTATTAGTTGTAACATCTTTATTCTTTTTATTAAATAAGATTGATGTTCATTTACTTTAGATGTAATTTCACTCTTTTCCATGTGTAAATCATCGTCAAATTGTTCTAACATTTCATTTAAAAGTTGTTGTTTTACTTTTGTTTTATTAATAATCATATTATCACATTCTTTATTAATTGCCATACAACTCTTTTTAAGATTACAAAACATTGTAGCATTTATACTTTCACCGTCATACTCAGGTACACGTATCCACATATTATTTTCGTCACGTATATAATAAATATTTAACCCTTGTTGATTTAACAAATAACAATAATCGCCTTGGATCACCAAACGTTTCTTTTGTATCATCGCCATAGCTTCCCGTCTGGCATTCTCATCAGTAAGTCCGACATTTGTTATCAGATGATTCAAAAGAAATGCATTAAAATCGTTGTGTGACATGCGAGCTTGTTCTCCTTCAAATTCTTCAATAATATCATAACGAGTATCATCATACTTAGTGTCAAAATAAACTTCAGTATTACCATCATCTTCTTTTAGATCATCGATATCAAGATAATATTTTGCGAGTACAAAATTCTTACACTCTTTATCGTCTCTCTTTTCTTCGTTACCACGTTCGCTTTCCAAAGAATCTAATTTATTTTTAATAATTGCATCAACATCCATTCCTACAAATAAATCAATATCATCAAGGACAATTGTATTGGCAAATAGCGAACCATAATCTGTCGTATAAATGCGTTTTATGAATTCAGGAGTTGAAATTTTTTCTCTCTGATTTGTTTGAATGCCCGATTCTAAATCAACTACTGATAATTTATATGCCATTTCAGTCTGCTGAGTTGTTTTGTTATTTGATTCAAGTAAATTAAATAAATAACTGTTTTTGAAATCGGTATTAAATAAGCTTGAATCGGTAGGATTTTTGTATTTGTAAGAAGTATAATTCAAATAAGACGTATTATTCTGTACTAGATGTTTTTTAAATTTCAAGATATTAGATCGCATAAAATTAACAATCTCCTCATACTGTTTGAATGTAATATCATTTGCATAAACCATGAATGGTTGTAACTGAAACAAAATATCTAAAAATGAGGTAGCATTTCTATAATACTTTTTCATCATATTAAATAATGAGCGTGTTCTAGGAACCATGTTGTTTAAGAAATTAGTATATTGTTCTTGATTTCTTTCATCTAAATTAGAGGTTTGTTCAAAAACAAACATCTCAAAATCTTTGAGAAAGTTTTCCTTATCTGTTTTTTCAGGTATCTGACCCTGATCTATGTTATTAATATTAATATCCGAAGGAGAATTCCGGTTCAAATAATTAAAGTAAGAGAATGGTATTAAATTCAAATTGGATTTATGCAAAATATTAGTTTGTGGAAGATTTATTTGAGAATATCTAACAAATACTTCTGGCAATTGAAGATACCCTAGTAATGATAATCTATCTCCAGGGGTCAAATCTACTAAATCTGGTATTAATTTTCTCTTTTTGATATCGCTTATGGTCGGTCGTGTTAAGGCTTTTTCATATCTACCCATGACAAGTCTTTCCTGTTGGAATTTATCACCGCAAATTACGGAAGATAACATGTTTTCAAAATTTCCTATAATTACATTCATATTTTCATTTACACGATCGGAAACTAATATATTATTCTTAATATTCGGATCTATAAATGGTGTCAAGTAACTATTTAATGCTCTATATAGATATTCATACTTATTCTCACCATCGGGGACAGTATTTGTCATATATTGATTAACAATTTCGTATATATTTATTTGAGCATCGCCTAATGTAGTTGAAATGATATCTGAAGTATCATCTTCATCATCAATATTCATGTCATAAATATTCTTTCTGTTTTTGGCAATTGGTAATAACCAATACAGTTTGGCATTTAAATTTTCTAAATTTTTAATTAATGGTTTGTAATCAGCTGTTTTTGTATCGGGAATATCATATTCGCCATCATCTGATAGTTTTGAAAATTCCTGTCTAAGCTGTTGATATCTTTCTACCATTATATGAATTGATTTCAATACCTTTGTATTTCGAGCAGATGTTGGGATTGTGGAGAGAAGATCATTTAATAAATCATCGCTTTGCGTTTCTATACCAAATCTCCTTTCTGATTCACTAACAGGCACTTCTTGTGTAATTGCCCCTAATTTCTCTCCAAAAACAATATCATCAGCATCTAATAAAATTTCTTTTCTCTGTGTTGCAATATTTGGCATTGTTGCTATATCCACTTCCACCGGAGAACCCTCAATATCCTCGTCTTCCTCTCTGATCCCAACCAATCCAATATCGATAGCATCTGGCGATAGTTCGGGAAATTCTGGTGAAGGCGTCGATTGCTTTTCTTCATCTATCGGGGGAGTAAAAGGTCGTATTGATTCAATGGGTAAATTCTTAGGTATACCCTTGTACTCAAAATCAATATAAATTTTTTTATTACCGGGCCATGTATTTATTTCTATCATATCTTCTTCTAAACTGGTAATTTCACCATTAATTGTGGCAGGAACATCTCCGCCAAGTTGAATTGTTATCCATGTTCCTGGTAAAAGATTATTCTGTCTAGCAAAACCTTCACTGGCGGGCTTCGCCATAATTTCAATAGATTCTATAGATTCATCGTTTAAATTTCCATCTGTAATTGCAAGTGTTGATTTATTTAATGTGTCAACATCAAGAATATCTATTTCATTTTCATCTAAATATTGAATCAAATATATTTTGTTATTTATATCACTATTTGATGTTGCTATTATCTTAATAACCTCTCCTAATTCAAAAAATGATCGAGGGGGATCAATTGGTTTTTCTTGTACTTCAGACATTACCTTATAATTAGAGTAGAAATTAACTTATGAGAATGGTACTTGAAAATAAATTGATTCGTAAATATTATTAAAGAGAAATTTACATCATAAACCAAATGCAAATCAGATATAATCTTGCAAACACTGTAGACATTCAAAGACTCTATAAAGATGCTGAGTATGCCAAGGAAATGGGTATTATTGTAAAACAGCAAAAAAGTGAGCAAGTAAAAAATCTTGAAAATAAGCTAAGAGAAGTAGATAATGATGATGAAAACTGGCGTGAAAAAGTAATGGGTCTGAAATCTGAAATTACCGAAGCCAAAAAACCTGAAAATAGTATTCATTTGCTTAAGTATAATAAGAATGATTTGAATTTTACTAATCAAAAGACGCTTGGTCTTTTCAGGTCAGTAATTTTACACAATGACAAAATTATTTCATTTTCTCCACCAAAATCAATCGACAACGAAACCTTTCTTGCAGAAGCATCTGATAATAAAACTACATATCGGATGGAAGAATTTATAGAAGGCACGATGATAAATATGTTTTATAATACTCTAACACGGGATTGGGAAATTGCGTCTAGAAGTAGTATTGGTGCGCGATGTTCATTTTATCAAGACAAAAAAACAACGTTCAGAACCATGTTTCTTGAAGCGATGAATCGATTGGGATACGAATTCGCAGATTTTAATAAAAATTTGTGTTATTCTTGGATTCTACAGCATTCTGATAATAGAATTGTTGTCCCATTTACACAACCTAATATTATTCTATGTAAAGTATATCAATGTCAAGATTTAGTTGTAAATGAAATTTCATTGACAGATTGGGATGAACATTGTAATGTAGCAAGTGTGCCATATGAAATACCGCGGTCTCTAAATAAAGTAATTGACTGCGAAGAACTTAATTTTAATGAAATTAGAGATAAATTTTATACGCAGAATATGGATTATAGAATTATGGGAGCGGTCTTTGTAAATCCTGACACTGGCGATAGAACTAAAATTAGAAACCCAACATATGAACATGTGCGCAAGCTTAAAGGCAATAGCCCTAAACTTCAATATCAATACTATAATCTGAGGCAGATGGGTGCAGTGGGCGATTTCCTTAAATATTATCCCGAACATAAGGGCACATTTGATGAACTACGTAAGCAGGTTCATAATTTTACATTTAATTTGCATTCAAACTATATTAGATGTTATATCAAAAAGGAAAAACCACTTCTAGAGTTTCCTTTTGAATACCGCACTCATATGTTTAACTTACATCAGCACTATCTGAATGAACTGCGTCCTGACGGAGTTGCTGTCAGAAAAAATGTGGTTATTGATTATATTAATAATATTCCGTGTAGCCATCTTATGCGTTCAATTAATTATCCTCTCAAGAAAAGAAAAGTTGATGAAATTAAATCGGTTGTAAAAAATTTGCAAGAACAGGTAGAAGTATAATTTATAAAGAAGTAAATTAATATTTAATTATTAATTAATTTACTTTTCAAATTCACTAGAAATGGTAGAATAAATTTTTATTGCTGATTCACAAGCATCCGCAATATCAGATTTTACATCATCTTCAGATGTGAACGAACTTTTATAGGCAATTCGAATAAAACTGGTGCTATCATGAGGATGACTTTTTCTAAAACCAATATAGGAAACTGTTTTGGAATTTGCATACAGATCTCTGTGTAGAATATATTCAATAACTTTACCAATAGTATATCCGTATCCATCGAGTAAAATCTCAAAACAATTTTCGATCGTGGAAGCAGCCTTTGTTACAGTCAAAGTTTTTTCAGATGCTAGATTTTTAATGAAAATCAACTTTTCTATGATAATTTGACATGCCTGTGTGCAAATTTCATAGTTTGAAAGAACTCCTATAGTTTCAATCTTAAAGTCAAAACTATCTTTAATAAAGAACCTTTTTGCATCATGATTATAGTAATCCATCTCCTTGAGAGTCAAAACTTCTGGATCTTTTTCCTCCTCCGTGAAGGATGATAATTTTTCTTGCCACCCATCCTTTTGTACTACTTTATCAGGGGTATTGAAATATGTACAACAAGAGACGGTATTATACATACCATCTTCTCCAGACGTGTGTACAGACATTTTAGCTTTTATTTTAATTTCCTCACCAGGAACTTCATTCGAAATTTTAGGTCTGAGTCGAGCAAACAAAATGAAACCATTACTAATAGGATCTGGTGGAAAGATTTTTCTTACAGTGCTATCATCCAGATATTTTTCACTGGAAATATTTTTAACTTTAAAATCTTGAGTCGTGAGATACATCATTTCATTTGTATCATTCTTTTTATGAATTTCTACTAGTAATTCATCGTAAGGCATTTTAAGATCGGGAATATGAATAGGAATACATCCCAATCTTTGTTTCAGTATCTCATTATTAAAACGAGAAGTATTGGTAATGAACTCTGCCTGATTTTCATTGTGAGGAAATGTTTTAAATGCTAGAACAGGAATATCTGATAAAATAGTTCGCCGGAGGCCATTTGCAATGCTGACATTTATTCCCGCCAACGTGAATGTTAAAGTGCCTCCCACTTCATCCCTTGCACTAATATATGTGTCTAATACCGCGCTTTGAGAACTCGATTCAACATCTTGAGATAAAGAAGCCATGGTTATATAATTATATCTATATAATTCTTATTTAATCAATTTTTTAGAAACATTAAATAAGTTTAATTCAATAATCAAATTTTATTTATTATATTATATGAGTGCTGTATTATATTATAGTAATTATTGTAACCATTGTAAGCAACTATTACTTAAACTATCAAGAACAAAAACAAGAGATGATTTACACTTTGTTTGTATAGATAAAAGAGAAAAGCATAAAGATGGAACGACAAATGTAATTTTAGAAAATGGTCAAAGATTATTATTGCCACCCAATGTTAAAAGCGTACCCACTGTTCTATTATTGCATCACGGAAATCGTGTAATTGATGGTTTAAAAGAAATTAATCATTTTTTAAGCCCTGGAGAGATTGAAATTAATAATAAAGCAACTGATAATAATGGAGAACCTTTAGCGTTTTCTATGAATGAAATGGGTAGTGGATTATCTGATAATTATTCGTATCTAGATATGTCAGCAGAAGAGTTATCCGCAAAAGGCGACGGCGGTTTAAGAATGATGCATAGTTATACCGGTTGGTCGGATAATCAGAGTATAGCCACTCCTCCAGAAAATTATGTACCAAATAAAGTAGGAAATGTTGATATGGGAAAACTTCAAGAGCAGAGAAATTCTGAAATAGCAAGTAAAAGATAACAAAAACCAAATTATTTAAAAGAACACCTACATTTAGTTTATAATGAGTATTATTAAGGCATTCAACTCGCATTTTATTGAATTTTTGGATGATGTACTAACTGTTTTTCCTGATGATAAGAATGTTAAGACATCCAGATATTATATTAGCGGAGTTATGAAAATTAATCCAAGTATTGTTATAAAAGCGTGGCATCAATATTGTGTATTACCATACTCTAAACAAATTGATGACGGCGATTGGTCTTTTTTTATGGTAAAAGATTATAAGAAAGATATAGGAAAAAGCGATCAATATAATTCAGAAAAAGTTCTTGGTGCAATTGAACTAATAAGAAATAAAGCTTCTAATATGTCAGAAGAAAATCAAAAGAAAATTGTTAAATATCTTCAAAATTTATCAAAATTAAGTATAATGTATAAACGATGAGTTTAATTTAAACATAACTTTTAGTTTAGATATATAATGTCTAAAGTAAAAAGCGAGGATTCTAAAATCCCACCGGAATTTTTAAAAGTAATGAAGGATTTCTTAACGGATATGATTGCTACCTTTCCAGAATATGAAGAGTCACTTAAAAAATTAGTAGTTAATATTGTAGAAAATGAAAAAAATGATGAACCCTCGGAGGATATAGTAAATTTATTTAATCATTGTAAGGAAATATACACGCCAAGATTTTTCGATTTGTTATATCAGAATAATGAGTTATACAACGGGGATCAGGCTATTTATTTTTTGCCTGGTATTGATTTTAGAGATGTATGGAAACAAGATATTACAGAAAAAACAAGACTAATTATATGGAAGTATTTGCAATTAGTTTGTTTTTCTATTGTAAATTCGGAAAATAATTCAGATTCATTTGGCGACACTGCCAATTTATTTGAGGCAATTAATGAAGATGAACTTAAAGGCAAGTTAGAAGAAACGATGGAACAGATGTCTAAAATTTTTGATATGAGCGGGAACGCGTTTGAAAAAACCGATGGCGAAGAAGGTATAAACATGGAAGATATGCCTAATCCCGAGGAACTTCATGAACATATTAGTGGATTATTGGATGGAAAACTAGGAAGACTAGCTAGTGAAATTACTGAGGAAACTATGAAAGATTTTCAAGATATTTCGGGTGTAAATTCTGTAACAGATATCTTTCAAATTTTGTTTAAAGATCCTGGTAGGTTAATGAAAATGATTAAAAAGGTTGGTGGTAATCTAGATGAAAAAATCAAATCGGGTGAGATTAAAGAAAGCGAGTTAATGGAAGAGGCTTCCGAGTTAATGAAGAAGCTTCATAAAATGCCAGGTATGGAAAATATGCAAAAAATGATGAGTCAGATGGGAATGCCTATGGGGGGCAAAAATTCAAAAGTTAATATGGGCGCGGTTCAAGGACAAATGCAAAGGAACATTTCAAAAGCAAAAACGAAAGAAAGATTGCGCAGAAAATTAGAAGCAAGGAAAAGCGCAAAAGATGAACAAATTAGAATTTTAGAAACACAGCTTGCTGCTGTAAGAGCAGAAAATGCAAATCTTGCTAATCCTCATGAAAACACTGTTATGGGAGCATCAACAGAGACTAAAAAGAAAAAGAAGAAAAAGAAGCGAAGGCGGAAAAAAAAGAAAACTAATTTAGTAGACAATGAATAATAAAAAATAATTTAAATTATATATATAATGACAAACACATTTTGGTTAAATAATCCTGCTATATTATTTGATAGTGATCATATAACTGAGATATGGCCAAGTAGTAATTTAGACTATATTTCTAAGTTAAATGCCGTTACACGATTAGTAATACTATTGACTATCGTAGGGTTTTTCACTAGTGGATTTTTCAAGATTTTAGTAAGTGCAGGTATTACTTTAGTTATAATTGTAATGATGTACAAATCTAAGAGAAATGAATCTGTTAAGAAAAAAATCAAAGATCAGATAGTTAAGGAAGGTTTTACAAATCCAAATTTGAATAAAGCTTCAAAACAAGCATTTACAATGCCAACGGTAAAAAATCCACTTGGAAATGTTCTATTAACAGATATAAAAGATAATCCGAAAAGACCCGCTGCAGCGCCGTCGTTTAATCCCGATATTGAAAAAAAAATAAATACAAGCGCAGGAAATGTTGGGCCTGATCCCAGATTATTTTTAGATTTAGGAGATACTTTAAGTTTTGAACAGTCCATGCAAAGATTCTACACTACAGCGAATTCAAGAGTTGCAAATGATCAAACCGCATTTGCGAAATTTTGCTATGGAGATATGCCTTCCTGTAAAGAAGGAAATGGATTACAATGTTTGAAAGATAATCCGAGATGGATTAATTACTAATAAAAATAATCTTAGGTATAATTATATAGAATGGCTAGCGTATATAATTATAATTTTGATAACCGTACAAGAATTGGCAATGACACATGCAGTATAACAGCCCGCGAGGCTCAAAACAATGAAATGGGTAGTTATAATACTACTAATTATTTTTTAAAAGAATGCGGTATGAAAAAACCCATCGCTTTTGCAACGCAACAACCTAGTATGTTTTATAATGGAGGGTTTGGTCCTTGTGGTGCTGGAGGATGTAATATCACATCCGACTCAAAACTTAAAATTGGCACTATCCAAACACATCCAAAATGTAAAATTAGCTTACAACAAAGACCCTTTAGTACTGTACCTTATTTAGGACGCGGTCCTGCTCGCCCCGTTCTAGAAGCAAGACTTCAACAAGGTGCAATGATCAACGATACCAAATCTTGTAAAACCATTACCGAAACATCTTTTGGTAAATATACAAGCACTCCTCTTTTACCAACTTTACAAGCGACAATTCAAAATCCTCATAATTTAGTGGAAGGCGTGGCAGCGAACGGATGGCTCCGAGGAGGTCTTCCTTCTCGCGAATTGACCAGAGATCAAGATTATATTGAAAGACACACCCAATCCATGCAATAAAATAATACTTAAACCCAAAAGTGAATAAATATTATAATGTATAATTATTCACTTAAATTAACTTATAGAGACCAAGACGATACTATTTATAGAAAAGAAATTTTAGAAACTTTCAACTTAAAAGAGTATACTGATGAAATAAACGAAGGGATTGATGAATTATATAAATTACACAAAGAACATTATCATGATATTGTAAAATCAATTCGAGAATATCATCCAATGGCATTAGTAGGTCTGGCTTTTGGAAAAATGAAAGATGAAGAATGCTTCATGCTCTTGTTTTCGTGGGATTATTTTTATGAAAATCATCAATACTTATATTCGATCGTTAATAATTTAGATGATATTTTAATAAGAAAAACAACATTAATTAACAAGATAATATCAAACAAAAAATAATATTTCTTTATTACATATTAATATGACCGATACAAGTTTAAAAAATTCAAAAGGATGGTACTGTCAAGAGCAAAGAGGTATTCAAAGGCAATTCGATACCAATATATGGAAATTTAAGTGTATATCAAAAGATACAAGATTTCCATGCGCCGGCATCAACATGCCAATGATGACAAATGGATATAATAATAATGTGCTTTCAAATAACGCATCAGATATTGAAAGTGCTTTATTTGGAATAGGATCTACTAATTTAGTAAAACAAAAACCCGCCGTGAAACCTGAATTAAATTGTATGGGAAATGTAAAATTTTTTAATAGATTGGAAACTATAATGCCCAAACCTTTAGTCATTGAAAATTTTCAGAGACCAATTGGTCCCTTCTCATAAACTGTTACTAATTCATTTGTAGTAAAAAATAAATTTTAAAGTATTTTTTATTATATTCATATTCTATATATTAAATGTCATTTACTAGATTTAATTATGATGATTGTAGAACACAAAAAATACTAGAAGAATCTACTGGACCTGGCAGATACATGCTTAACAAGCCCGGTTGGGGGAATAAACCTTGTTTTTTTGAAGATCCTCAAATCAGAATGCAAGGTTGGGGTGCAAATCTAAGAAAAGTTCCGGATGGTGCGCCAATAGATATTGATAGCGATCTCATTGGAATCACTCGACCCTTATCAAAATGGTGTTCAAAAGATGAATATCCTAATTTAGGTGTTGTAAAATCAAAAAGAGTAC
>Ga0233412_10001510_pt1 | contig 12016 bp, 10 predicted proteins | sample Na_anoxic_4_MG_FD_180667 | JGI IMG/M metagenome (GOLD analysis project Ga0233412, IMG submission 180667) | Seawater microbial communities from Saanich Inlet, British Columbia, Canada - Na_anoxic_4_MG | ecosystem: Environmental > Aquatic > Marine > Inlet | place: Canada: British Columbia... | reverse complement strand
CAGTGCTGTTTCAGGGGGCCTGCTTACGGTTATCCAAAGTGGGACCAAGGGACGAATTGAATATCAGCAACTTAAGTTTGTAAAGGGGCCTGCGATCCAACAAATTCTGGAGGGTTGCTCAAATAACCCCCTTGTAGACCGCTTTAAACTCAAAGATGGAGAGAAACAGAGGACCTTCTTTATAGGTGTGTTTGACGATAAGGCAAATACGGTTGCCCTTGAGTCGTTTGGAAAAGGTTTTTCCGGTGATATCGGTGTTATTGTTGCCGTCAATACGGAAGACGATAAAATTGTTGGAATCGGTGTTACAACTCATAGTGAGACGCCTGGCTTGGGATCAAAGGCAAAGACCGAAGCGGGATTCAGCGGACAGTTCAAGGGACTGCCCATCAAAGAACCATTCAAGGTAAAGGCTGATGGTGGGCAAATTGACTCCGTTAGCGGGGCTACTATCTCGTCGCGCGGGGTGTGTGGAGCTATTGTTGATTCGGCAAATACTTATGCGCGACTAAAACCTGAAATAATCAAAAAATTGAAGGCATTCAAAAAATAGGGAGACAATGATATATGGCAAAGAGCACTGTTCAGGAATTTACTAAAGGGTTATGGGCTGAAATTCCTCCGTTTCGGCTTGTCCTTGGCCTGTGCCCGATTTTGGCAGTGACCAAGAGTGTAGAAAATGGGATTGGAATGGGAATAGCTACAACCTTTGTTCTTGTGTGTTCAAATATGCTCATATCTCTGCTCAGGAATGTGATACCAAAACAGGTAAGGATAGCTTGCTTCATTATTGTAATAGCAACATTTGTCACAGTCGTTGAACTTTTGATGCAGGCGTTTGCATACCCCTTGTTCCTGAAGCTTGGGATTTTTATCCCTCTCATTGTGGTAAATTGTCTTATTCTTGGCCGTGCAGAGGCCTTTGCCGCCAAAAATGGGGTCGTTGCCTCTTTCGCGGATGGTTTGGGAATGGGCATAGGGTTCACTGTATCTTTGATCGCTCTCTCAATATTTAGGGAAGTTCTTGGAAGCGGGACATTTTATAACATACCGGTGTTTGGCGAATCTTTTATGCCTTTTACCTTTATGGTAGAAGCACCTGGGGCTTTTGTCTGTCTCGGTCTTATGCTTTGCATTATGAACATGCTTGGGAAAAAAGTGTGAAGAACCTAAAGTTGCGGAATTCTCTTTTAATAAACTTGGAGCGAAACAATTTATCAACTTTAGAGCACTCCAAACGTTAGTTCACTTTTAATTTTCCGGTTTTTCCGGGTTAGGGAAGGAGAAATTTAGATGGGTGATTACTTTTTATTAGCGATAAGCTGTATATTTGTCAACAATATTCTCCTAATGCAATATCTGGGAAACTGTCCATTTCTTGGGGTATCCAAGAAGATAGAGACTGCACTGGGCATGTCCATGGCTGTCGTCTTTGTAATGGTCCTGGCGGCAGCAATTACCTGGATTTTAAATAATTTGGTATTGAAACCATTTGGGTTCGAGTTTTTAAAGACTTTAGCCTTTATCCTGGTGATTGCATCCCTGGTCCAATTTGTTGAGATGTTTCTAAAAAAGAGCATACCTGCTCTGTATGCCGGTCTCGGAATATTTCTTCCGCTAATAACAACAAACTGTGCGGTTATGGGCGTATGCCTTATCAATATCAAGGAAGAATATACTTTTGTTCAGGCGCTGTTTTCTTCTTTTACTTATGCAATTGGTTTCGGATTAGCCCTTATCCTGTTTGCTGGAGTTCGTGAGCGAATCTTTCTTGCAAGGGTGCCAAGACCGCTACAAGATACCGCGATAGGTCTTGTGGGAGCAGGAATGATGTCCCTTGCATTTTTTGCCTTTAAGGGAATGGCGTAGCGAAGTTTCTATTCAATTCATGGTACAGGTGTGATTCGAGTATTGATAGACTAAATAGTGTCTGAAAAAATGCCGGTTTTCGTTCAGACACTAAAAATAGGAGGAACAAAATGTTAGGTGGAATCTTGGTCATGGGGGGGTTGGGTGTTTTTGTCGGTGTAGGGTTGGCATTGGCATCCAAGATTTTTTATGTGTATATGGACCCCAAAATTGAAGCAGTGGATGAAGCCTTACCTGGTGCCAATTGTGGTGGATGTGGATATCCTGGTTGCGGCGCAAACGCTGTGGCTATTGTGGAAGGTAAAGCAGCCCCGTCTTCCTGTGTGGCCGCTGGTCCGGAAATTGCCGAGGAGATCGCCGAGATAGCAGGTGTGAAACTTGAGGCCAAGGAACCTGAAATAGCAAAGCCGGCGTGCACCTATGGTTTCCAGGATGCAGATGTCAAATATATCTATAATGGGATAAATGACTGCAGGGCGGCCGCACTTTTAAGCGGCGGCACAAAGGTCTGCCCTATTGGGTGTCTGGGATTAGGGACCTGTGTAAGGGAATGCCCTTTTGGCGCTCTCTCAATGGGGCCGGATAATCTTCCTGTGGTTGACCTTGAACTTTGTACCGGGTGTGGTATGTGTGAACGTGTCTGCCCAAAACATATAATCACTCTTACTTCCTATACTCGGCGTATTCAGCATGAACATACTACTGATGAATGTACAGCACCATGTCAGCGATCCTGCCCGGCTGGAATTGATATTCCTGCCTATATTCATGAGATTGCAGAGGGTAACTACCTGGGAGCAATTCGTGTTAGCAAGGAAACAAACCCGTTTTCTGCAGTCTGCGGGCGCATTTGTGTACGCCCCTGTGAATATGAATGCCGGCGCAATCTGGTGGATGAACCAGTAGCGATAAACAACCTGAAACGTTTTGCTTCTGACTACGAAAGAAATTCAGGACAGTATGTTCAGATACCAAGGGCGCCTGAGACCGGAAACCGGATTGCCGTTGTTGGTGGAGGTGTAGAAGGACTGACTGCAGCCTACTTTTTGAATCGTCTGGGCCATGATCCAACAGTATATGAGGCAACATCTCGGCTGGGAGGAATACTCAACACGGGCCTTCCGGAAAACAGGCTTCCAAGAGATATTTTAGATTGGGATATCAATGGGATACTGGATACCGGTGTTCAGGTAATTGCGAATGAAAAGCTTGGCGAGGATATCACAATCGAGTCTTTATTAAGAGAAGGCTTTGCTTCTGTTTTTGTGGCAACTGGTGGATGGGACACACAATTATATGAAAGGAGAAGAGGCAAGTCTTCGCAGCCCCTGCCTGGGGTACAGCTCCTGATCGATTTTATGCTGAAACAAAAGACCGGGGACAAAGTATCGACAGGGAGACATGTCATGATTTTTGGGGGCGGAATGGCTGCCTTTGAGGCTGCCAGGAGTTGTTTGAAAGAGGGTGCAAGGGCTGTTCATGTAGTATCTCGCACTTCTCAGGATCAGGCTCCATTCTCCGAAAATGATTTGACAAGGAGAGAGAAAGAATGGATTCAGTTTCACTTTCAAAGCGCTCTGACAAGAATGATCGGGGATGGTGATCAGTTAACACACGTGGAGATCGCTCACAATTTGGGGGAAGGTGAAGAAAAAGAAGACAGGGAGGTTCTATCGGTGAATACCCTGTTGATCGGTGCCGGACGATTTCCTGAACTCATTTATGTCCCTTACAAAGAAAACGGTGATAATGAGGCGCGGGAACAACAGGAAGCGGATACCACAGAAACAAGCCAATGGGAAACCCTTGTTCTCTCTCCAAGCCCTTTTGCAGAACAAGACACAGGTATATTTCGACCGGGAGAGGTAACCGGCGATTATAAGGCAGTTGTTGAGGCAATTGGTTCCGGTCGAAGGGCTGCTAATTCCGCCCATCATTTTTTGATGGATGAACCTATGGGCCCCCCTGTTAACATGATCCGAAAGCAGACTAAGATCTTGAGCCTTGATGAATTGGAACCAATTTCAGCAATTTCCAGGCAGAAAATGCCTGAGCGTCCTTTGGAAGACCGAACCACTGATCCTTCTGCTGAAATTGCATTGGGATATTCAGAAGAACAGGCCATACAAGAAGCTGAACGGTGTTTGCAGTGCGGTCTTATATGTTATCGTCGGGTTAAATAAGGACCTTCAAATTGAAACTTTAATATGAAAGGAGGGTATGATGACCATACAAAAGATTTTGCTGCCCTGTAACTTCTCTCCAGAGGAAGAGAAGGCGTTGCGTTTTATTATTTATACGCTTGCACGCAAAAAAGATGTCGAGATAACTTTATTTCACGCGTATGCGCCATTGCCGGAGATTGATGTTAAAGGAAGCCCAGCGTTAGCAAAAATGAGAGGGCCTATTCTTTCTCTTACCGAAGAACTCAAAGAAAAGGAAAAAGGCCTTGAATCTGCCAGACAATATCTCCTGGAGAATGGATTTTCAGAAGACAAAGTCAACTGTGTATTCAAGAAAAGAAAAAAATCAATTGTTGATGAGATTATAGAAACAGTGAAGGAAGGTCGCTATCGGGGGCTTGTATTAAGTCGCAGATCGGGTAAGGCCAAAAGGATGTTTGCCCGCGGTGTTCACGAGAAAGTTCTGTCTTCCCTCAAGGACGTTACTGTCTGTGTAGTTACTTAGTTATTGAATAATCAGATGACGATAGAGGCAATCGGATTTGGTTAACCGATCAAGGAGGAAAAAAATGAGCAATAAAGTTAGAATAAATATTGATATGTTTAAGACAGTTACCAGGGCGATATCTCAATCTGACAATCTTGAAATCATGGCCAGTCACCTGGCCCAGCTAATAGTAGCAACATTGGGAATGAAAGGTTGTGCCATATTTATCTTGGATCCTGAGACAAAAGAACTGGATCTTTTGGCAAGCTTTGGCTTGACTGCAAAATATTTAACCAAAGGATCCATCCGTGCTGATAAGAGATTTGCTGCGAACCTGGAGGGGAAACCATTTTTGATACCTGATTTGAGCAAGGATAAAAATATTCAATATCCTGAAGAGGCAATAAAGGAAGGGATAGGTTCAATGCTTTCTGTCCCCATCGTTTTTTTGAATGAAGTTATTGGTGTCCTGAGACTGTATCATCATAAAGCCGCGAATATTTCAGAACAAGACCTTGATTCACTCTGTTTGCTGGCAGAGATTATTGGCCTTGCAATGATGTATGCCAGGCTCCAGAATGGGATGTATTCTATTTCCGAAGTAATAAACGTGGCCTGTCCTGACTGTTTATTGAAAGAACTAAAAAAGCACTAACTGATTTTTGTGCATGTTTTCCTGATCTTTTTCCGGCTACTATGAAGACACCTTTGGGTGAGGATACGGGGTTCCCCTGAAGGTGTGGACTGGATTGATTTAATATCTCGAGTTACAGGTCTAATAGACAGGTGAATTTGTACTCAAACCTTCAAAGGTTTAGATTCTTCCTTTTGAAACTTACGGAGCCTTTCTTTTAAATCCTCCAGCTCCTGTTTTAGTTGGGGCAATATGTCCTTTTGTATTTTCTCCCGGGCTGATTTTTCTGCTTGCTTTATCTCTTCTGACAGGCGTTCCAGCTTCTTTTTGAGTTTTTTATATTCCTCACTTTCAGGGATCTTCCTTATCTTGTCTGGAATTTTCTCGAACTGCTTTTTAAGATCCTCAAGCATTGTCCCCAAGTCATCCATCATGAGGCCGAGAAGCGCTGAATATTCACTGGAGCCATCAATGACAGCACCTTCTTTCAACGGTTCCCCTCCATCTTTGGTCTGTAGTATTACAATAGCTTTCTTACCTTCATTTTGAGGGTCAGTTGTAATGAAGAACTTTGAATGCCGGGTGGCAACATTTGTGAAGGTCTTTTTGATAGTTACATCAATTAAAAAGCGGCCATCTTCCGTATAGAAAACCCTTGTAATATCTCCAATATGATTTTGCTCAAAAAGAACCCTGTCACTTTTTTTTATTCCGTCAATTTTGTTGAACCGGATCGTAAGATTAAGGTCTGCCGCCTTAAACCCAAAAAAGATAAAAGATAATATTAGTAAAACCACAAGTTTTTTATACATGTCTTCCTCGTCATATTAGTTTAATATCCGCACTCTTTACCAGATAAGACAATGATTTACAGCTGAAGTCCAGTTTGTTGAACAGCTTTTCTTCAACCTTTTTACAAAGCTCAAAATTCTTTTTTATCAATTTACGAAGTCGTTCCTGATTTCTGCCATACCTTTCAAGAATATAATTTAGACGTTCTTCTAAAGGTACAATCTTATCATGATTAACACGTTTGTCTGAATAGTAAACAATTTCCTTTTCCGAATAGTTGTCATTTATGTTATAGTCTTTCAAGATGATATGTTCATTAACAATGTCTGCAATTTCATCAAGGTGATTCTGAAGGCAGATTTCCTTTCCTATCTCGGCATGATTTTCGGTAGAATTCAAAGAGGAGGTCTTGCCGATGTCATGAAGCATTGCTCCGGCAAGAGTCTTTTTTAGGGAAATATCTAATCCAGCGTTATGCAACCCGCTGGCAATCAAATGAGCTACTTTTGTAACTTCAATAGAGTGAGCCTTGATATTTTCAAGCATCTGATATTTATCCATCAGATGAAAACACATCTCAATTGACGGGATCATTTTTATGGTTCCTTCAGTTTAATCCATTCCCGTCCCTGTAAAAGACGGATTATTCGGCAAGAGGAAGAGATTGTTTGAATAATGTAAATTTAAGAAAACTGAAATCATTTGTAAAGTATCAGGTGAAAAAAATCTATTCAAGCAAATATAAAAATACGCATTTTTAGTTTTTTGTTGGGTAGTTTTTGGTAAGTTTTCCTTTGAAAATTTGGCTCGATCATATATCATATCCTGCAATTCATTCAAGGTTATAAGGGGAATCGATAATGGAGAAAATTATCGAAAGAAAATTTCTGTCAAAAAGTGTTTTGGTGAAGGCCTTCATTTTGATTACCCTTATCATTGTATCTGTATATCTATTCCAGTTCACATCTGTTAAGGATTTTCTTACGCCGGATGCCTTGGGGCGCCTATTGGATGCTTCGGGCTTCTGGGCGCCACTTGTTTTTATCTTGCTTCATGCATTGAGCATATGCCTGTTTTTGCCGGCAAGTATTTTGACTGTAATAGGGGCCGCCATTTTTGGGACTTACTGGGGATTTCTATATGTTTGGATTGGCGCAATGATGGGGGCCAGCAGCGCCTTTTTTATCGGCCGCACTTTGGGAAGGGATTTTACTGCATCCCTGATTGGGGAGAGGATAAAAAAATATGATGATGCTATTGAGCGCAATGGGTTTTCAACGGTATTTTACCTGCGTGTGATCAATTTACCATTTACCCCTTTAAATTATGGAATGAGCCTGACAAAGGTCCATTTCTGGGACTATTTTTTTGGTACGGGAATAGGTGTTATTATAGGGCTTTTTATCATAACATTTCTGGGTGGGACCCTGAAGCAAATGTGGGTTTCCGGCAACTGGGGAGGACTGATATCTATTAAGTTTTTCTTTTCAATAGCGCTTCTTATATTTTCGTTTTTTATCCCTATGATTATTAAAAAGTTAAAGATTGATAAACTGGTAAAAAGCGACTAAATATTATTACCTTATAATTGCTTATAATTGTTAAAAGGAGGTTGAAATAGACACATGATGACCAAATTAGATGAGTTATGTATAAATACAATCAGGATGCTTTCAGTAGACTGCATAGAAAAGGCCAAATCAGGACATCCTGGTATGCCCATGGGTGCGGCAGCCATGGCCTATGTCTTGTGGACACGTTTTTTGCGCCACAATCCCCTAAATCCGAATTGGGAAAACAGGGATCGCTTTGTCCTGTCCGCGGGCCATGGATCAATGCTGCTTTATAGCCTTTTGCATCTTACGGGCTATGATTTGTCTCTCGAAGAACTTAAAAATTTTCGGCAATGGAAGAGTAAAACGCCGGGCCATCCGGAACATGGCCTTACATCGGGCGTGGAAACAACGACGGGTCCCCTGGGTGAGGGTTTTGCCAATGGTGTGGGAATGGCTATTGCCGAGCGTTATCTCGCCAAACGGTTTAACCGTTCAGGGCACGAGGTTGTAGACCATTTCATTTACGGCATTGTCAGCGATGGGGACCTTATGGAGGGTGTGTCACAGGAAGCTGCTTCTCTCGCAGGACATCTTAAGCTCGGCAAATTAATATATTTATACGATGACAACCATATTTCGATTGAAGGGAGCACAGATCTCACCTTTACTGAAGACCGAAGGGCTCGCTTTGAGGCCTATGGGTGGCATGTCCAGGAAATTGAAGATGGAAATGACCCGGCAGCTATTGAAAAGACGATTCTTACAGCCCAAAAAGAGATATCCCGGCCATCATTAATAGCTGTAAGGACACATATCGGCTATGGGAGCCCCAACAAACAGGACACTGCAGGGGCACATGGTGAACCATTAGGCTCTGAAGAAACTATGTTGACCAAAAAGAATCTGGGCTGGCCACTTGATCCCCTATTCTTTATTCCTGATGAGGCACTTAAACATTTCCGGCAGGCTGTTGAAAAAGGTAAGGACCACGAAGAGCAGTGGCAAGCAAAGTTTTCGTCTTACAAGGCAGCCTATCCTAAACAGGCTGACGAGTGGCGTTTGTGGATGAATCAAATACTACCGGAAAACTGGGATAAAGACATCCCGTCTTTTCCTGCTGACTCAAAAGGAATGGCTACAAGGGTTGCATCCGGGATTGTCCTGAATGCCATTGCGGAAGATATGCACAATCTGTTGGGCGGTTCAGCCGACCTTAGCCCTTCAAACAAGACACATATTAAAGGAGGAGAGGATTTTGAGTCGGGCGTCTATCAAGGACGTAATTTCCATTTCGGACTACGGGAACACGGGATGGCCTCAATTATGAATGGGATGGCCTTATATGGAGGCATTATTCCCTATGGAGCTACTTTTATGGTTTTTAGCGACCATATGCGACCCGGAATTCGTATGGCAGCACTAATGGGCTTAAAGGTCATCTATGTCTTTACGCACGACAGCATCGGTGTTGGTGAAGACGGAGCAACCCATCAGCCAGTGGAGCAATTGGCCTCATTAAGGTCGATTCCACATTTTACAGTGATCCGACCATGTGATGCCAATGAAGTCGCCGAGGCCTGGCGTATTGCTGTTAAATCTATTAATGGCCCGGTCGCTTTGATACTGACCCGGCAGAATGTCCCTGTTTTGGATCGTACAGCCTTTGCTGATGCAACAGAATTGTCGCGCGGGGCTTATATCTTACGGGATTCTCAAAATGGAAAGCCGGATGTTATTCTAATTGCCACCGGCTCTGAGACTCATATTGCTATCGATGCATGGCAAAGGCTTGTGCAAAATGGTGTGGGAGTGCGTATTGTGGTCATGCCATCATGGGAATTGTTTGATAAGCAACCTGAAGAATATCGTCATGAAGTCCTGCCTCCTGAAGTAAAGGCCCGTATCTCAATTGAAGCGGGAGTAACACTCGGATGGGAGCGTTATGTGGGCAGTAATGGTGATATGATCGGTATTGATCATTTTGGCGCTTCTGCGCCAATAAATATCCTTTACGAAAAATTCGGGCTTACTGTTGATCGGGTTGTAGAAAAGGCTATGGCATTAATCGGGTGATTGTTACCTCTTTCTGAATTTCAATGCTATGGGAGTAAAATCAAGCTGAAAGTGGCTCCGTAATTGGTTGATCAGGAAACGTTCATAGGAGAAATGGATCATTTCCGGCCTGTTTACAAATACAACAAAGGTTGGGGGTTTTGTGCGGACCTGTGTGGCATAAAGGAACTTTAGTCGACCTCGACCAATTCGCGGCGGGGGATGTTTATCAATCATCTTTTGAATGGCATTATTGACAGCCGATGTGCTGATCCTGCGAGAAAATTGTTCATAGACCAGATCAATCTTTTCAAACAGTTTCATAACCCGTTCACCTGTCAAGGCTGAAATGTTGACCCTTGGGGCAAATGAGACAAACTTCAATTGCCTTTCTATTTCACTGTTTAACAGATCCCTTTTTTTGATATTTCCCTTGATTAAGTCCCATTTATTAACTGCCAGAACTATGCCTTTTCCGTGTTCAAAGGCGTAACCACAAATTCGGGCGTCTTGCTCCGAAATACTTTCCCCGGCGTCTAAAAGAACCGTGGCCAGGTGGCAGCGGTCGAGACTTTTAATGGCCTTAATCGCTGAAAATTTTTCTATTTTTTCTTTAATCCTTGCCTTTTTTCGTATACCAGCCGTATCAATCAACAGATATTCTTTGCCGCGATAGTGAAAAAGGGTGTCTACTGCATCGCGGGTTGTACCTGGTATTTCACTCACAATAAGACGGTCCAGCCCAAGAATACGGTTAATGAGTGAGGATTTACCCACATTAGGCTTTCCAAGGACAGACACTCTGATCTGGTTATCATTATCTTTTTGGAGCTCTGTTTTTGGAAGATCTTTTATCACGGTACGCATAAGCCTTTTGATACCGTAACCATGGGCCGCTGAAATGGGGTAAACAGATTTCGCGCCGAGGCCATAGAAATCAAGGGCCAAATGGTCAAGTTCCGGGCTATCTATTTTGTTGACGGCTAAGAAGACTTTTTTCTGATTTCGACGCAAAATATCTGCTACTATTTCATCTCCTGGTATAGTTCCTTGTCGCCCATCCACAAGGAAGATTACCCTGTCAGCCTCCTCTATAGCTTTTTCAACCTGACTCCGCACCTTTTCCAATAGGCTGTCATGGCCCAGGTCATCGAATCCTCCTGTATCCACAAGGGTCAAAGGGAATCCTTCATAGTTAATCGAGGCATAAAGCCTGTCTCTTGTAATACCCGGGTGGTTATCGACCAAGGCGTTTCTGGATCTTGAAAGACGATTGAAAAGTGTGGATTTGCCCACATTGGGCCTTCCAATTATAGATATTATTGGAGTCATGGCATAAGTTGTATTGCAAAAGAACGCGGGTTTAATTCAGTTGCTTAGGTGTTTTTAACTCTTCACGAATACATCAATTAATCACAATTACATATAATAATACCGTTTTTTAAACATGGTCAAGGTGATTCCTTACCAAATTTATCTGCTGTATTTTTCATTGACATTATGTGTTATCTTGTAGTTCTCGCCGCAATTTTTATGTAACGAGAGGGCCAGTCTGATATCACATCTTTTACATTGCCTTTCTTCTTGACTCATAAGAGCAATTTCCCTATATTTCTTCTCACAAAAAGTGACTTTTTGTCACCGTGTTCGATAAGCTCTTGTGTTGAGATCTTTTTATAAGGGATCCCCACAGCCTTTGCAATAGTATTAGTAAAACGCCGAACCGTTAAAAACAGGAGTTATAATGAGTTCTGAAAATGTAATCATCATTGATGGTCAAGAAATTTCTTTTACGCCGGGTGAAACAATCCTCGATGTGGCGAAAAGAAGCGGCTTTGATATCCCTACGCTGTGTTATTTAAAAAGGGTCTCACCTACGGGTGCCTGTAGAATTTGTGTGGTCGAGTTGGAAGGAGCACAAAATCTTGTAGCCTCGTGTGCAACCCCTGCGGCACCCAAAATGGCAGTCAGAACTGAAACCTCACGGGTTATCAATGCACGCCGGATGAATCTTGAGGTATTGCTTGCTTCAGGGCACCATAACTGTCTTGTCCAGGATCTTGACACTGATTCCTGGACCGATTTTCAGCTAAAGTCCATGGAGCCAAAGGAACATAAGGACCTTTGCCCTGCATATGGTGAATGCCGTTTGCAGGATCTGGCCGTTCGATACCAGGTCAGGGCAAATCATTTTGCTCCTGCTGAAGTCCGCTATCCCATTGAAAACGTAAATCCTTTTATTGTTCGTGATTTTTCAAGATGTATCCTTTGCGGCCGTTGTGTTCAGGCCTGCAATGAAATCCAGGTAAACAACGCAATCTACTTCGAATACAGGGGCTCAGAATCCAAAATTGTGACTGAAGGAGATCTCCCCCTGAAGGATTCTAATTGTGTCTTTTGCGGGGAATGTGTTCAGGTCTGTCCTGTTGGCGCCCTTATTCCA
>Ga0233412_10001509_pt1 | contig 12021 bp, 15 predicted proteins | sample Na_anoxic_4_MG_FD_180667 | JGI IMG/M metagenome (GOLD analysis project Ga0233412, IMG submission 180667) | Seawater microbial communities from Saanich Inlet, British Columbia, Canada - Na_anoxic_4_MG | ecosystem: Environmental > Aquatic > Marine > Inlet | place: Canada: British Columbia... | reverse complement strand
TTATGGGATTTAATAGTAAGGATAATAAATTAGCACCAGGTGTTTGGGTATTAGTTGGATTAAGAGAATGGGAAGTTAGAGATATTAATAAGACAAAATTTGTTGATTTACTTGAAGTATACAATGATGGGGAAATTAAGAATTTAAAAAAAACTTTAAAAGATAGTATCGATTTTTCAGTGTTTAAAAAATATACACCAGAGGAATTTTGTTCTTCTGGTAATGACAATAATGAGATTCTATTTGTGAGTGAAGAAACAGAACGTTATGAAGATATGATTAATAAGGATATGGGTAATATTGATTTGAATAAAAGTGATAATGAAGACACTTATAGTAATAATGTTAATAGTAATGCTGATGAAACATTAAATGAATTTGTTGAAAAAGTGGTTATTGATGTTGAGAGTATTTAACTAATACCTATTATCTATATGTTTCTTATTTCTTCATATGGAAATTCATATCTACAGATAGGACATAAATGTGAATCATTTAATAACCACTTTTCTATTTCTTCTTTATTGAATGCATGATTACATGGAAGTATTAAATATTCACTATTAATTTTTAGATTATCTAGGGTAAATGAACAGGTATCATTTAAGGAATTTTGACCATTATAGATAATTGTTTCTAATTTATTTAATTCGTCATATAAAATTACCTTTTTATAAGGTTGTTTTTCGTAAAGGCTTTCGTTGATAACATTTTGGATTTGCTGATTTGATGTTATAACATTATTTATAAAACTATTAACAATATAAGTATTAAAGAATGCGTTATTATTTACATCCTGTGTTAAATTGGTAGTATCTACATTTAAGTTATTAGATAAATCAGTTATTTCTTGTAATGCATTTTGAAGAATATTAATAAAATTATTTTGGATGTATTCCATAGTGTCATTCCCGCTTAAATCATTCATTATTAATAATTAACTATAATTAATAATGAATTTTAATTAATAATATCTAAGTTACATATGTTGTTTTTTAGTTTGTATTTTTTTAATTGATTTTGTAAAACAAAAATCATATCTTTCTTTATTTAATATATTCTCTAAGAAGTCATATGGTGTCCAGAATGTAAAATGGACAAAACTTGAACTAACACATTTGCTAATCAAATTTAAATTATATCCTGAAATCATAATACTATTTTCTAAATTATATAAACTTGGAAATCCTGAATAATTATTGAAATTCCAAAATATTAATTGTGGTGTAATTATATCATTCTTATTTTTACTCTTAGATAAAGATAATTCAGTAAATTTACTCTTAATTAACATCATTAGTGTTGTATTTAATAAACCTTCCTCGTTCTCAACCTGCATATCTGATAATATAAATAATTTCATTTTTTGAATTTCTTCTAATGGAATATTATGATTATTAAAGCTTTCAATCAATAAATCTAATGTATATCCAATATTACTACCTCTGTGAAATTCATAACTTTTAATAGTTTCTAAATAATCACATAATGTATTTTTTCCATCTAGATTAATCCATGCACTTCTATTTCCAAATGCCATTATTCTTTTTCCATATTTGCAATTATGCGCTAAAACAATACTTAATCCTAATAAATTGTTATATGATTCTTTATCTAACCTTATACTTGAACTATTATCTGAAATCACTAAATAATTATTTGGAATATTAATTTGATTAACATATTCATTAAACATTGTGTTAATTACAAATTTCATATCAGTATCATTTTTCATTATTGCTTCAAAACCATCTCCTACTAATTGACCTAAATTGATTTGTCTTGCATTTATTGATTTTTCACCTATTTTAACTAAATTCATAAATTCCATAAAGTTTATTTTACATTTTTTTCTATCTTCATCATCTCTATGAGATTGTTCCAATTCTTTATTTTTATTACGATTTATATTCATAAATGCCTTATATTGTTTATTAATAGTAATACCGGAAACGTTGTCAAAATCTAGATTTTTCCACTCTTTACAACATAAAAAAATTTGAGGAGTTTTAAGATATTTATTTAATAAACTCACGCTTTTACGGAATTTACTTGCAAAATAATTATAACTATTACCTAATTTTAAATTGGGACTTTTATCTTCTTTCTTAAAAAATTGCTCTAAATATGTTATATAAAGCCAACTAAACTTTGATTTTTCTCTTGGAACCCATTTAGCTGCTAGTGAAATCGTTTGATTTAAATCATAATTCACTAAATCATCTTTTATCTGTTCAATATGAAGACTTACCATACCATTAATTATTAAATTTTTGTCTGTTTCGTTAATACAAAAAACTGGTGCATTCTTTTGTAAATAATCACAAAAATACTTAATATCTTTCCAACTACCATAACTATGTTTGTTTGATTTATTTTTAAACAAATTACTATCTACAAAATGCTTCATTACATCAATAATTAATTGATGATTCTTAGTGTATAAAAAGATATTTACTAATAATGCATATGATAATTCATATTCACCTTTACCTTCTTCAATATCTCTAATATGACATACTAATTGAATCAGTTTATTTAATTCTACAAAATTCTTATCCAAATAAAGTTGTTGAAATATTTTTCCAAATTTGTCTAGATATACTGGATTCGAGTTGCGACAGGTTTTATAATAAATTTGAACAAGTTGATTTTCAAAATTATTATTTTTGTCCCAATCATAACAATTTACCTTTTTATACCCCTTTACAGAAGAAATTAAATTTTGTTCGTTCATTATTTAGAATATATAATAATATATCTTAGTTATTTAAATCATTTTTATAATTGTATATGTTTCTTTGTTTTATTTGATTTTTTTAATGAATGAGCATGTAAATAAACTTTTTTAGTTTCATTTCTTATATTTGAAATATTCTTTTTATCACTAATATAAAATAAATATATCCTATTTATTTTTTGAAAATATGTTATGGTTTGATTTAAATTTATATTATCTAATTTGGGCAAGTTATGTAAGAAATTATAATCTTGGGTATCTTGAGTTAAATTTAATAGATTTAATACTTCTTCTTCATCAATATCTATATTAAAGTATTTTATACTAAATATTTTAAAAAGATTATTATTTAAATATGAACCAGATTTAATTAATTCTATTAGTTTGTCTTTGGATAATTGATTTGGATTTTCTAAGTTAATTTTCTCTTTTTTAACATATATTATTTCTTTATGGGTATTTACATAAACCCTTTCTATAACAATTTGTAACAGGTTTGTTTTATAAAAAACTTTATATAATTCATCCGTATTTTCAAATTGTTGTATCCAATCTAAATCTATTTCATTCATTAAAAAAAACAGAGGAATTTATTAATGAACTTTAACTAATTAATAACATTTACGAGTAAAATCAAAATCATTATTATCATTTGAACCTTCAGAACAATTATCATCATTTGATATTGGACCATTTTCTACATCTACATTATTATTTCTGTAAATTTCATGTAATTCATCTAGACCATTTTTATCAATTTCATAGTAAAATTCTTCTTCAACTTTCCCCATAATAATATTGTAGTCTCTAGATTGTCTAATTAATTCTAATTGTTCATTCATTGAAATTAATATTTCATTTCCTCTAATATTTTCCATTATAGAACCATAATTTTTTACACGATACGAGGGATGTAATATAGAATTATTGGATTTATTAATTGTAAGAATTGATGGATTATAGTTCGTTAATTTTTTATTTTCAACAGGTTTATCCAATATTGTTTTATAATCATTTACTAAGTTAGTTTCTTTAATCGAAGACATATTTTTTAATTCTGGAAATAAATTTTCATTATATTTAAATTCTTCTTTACAAGTCACTTTTTTTTTAGTTACAAAATTTATAAAGGTTGAAACGTTATTATTGGTTTCTGTATTAAAATTTTTTTCTTTTTTCATATTCCAAGAATTTTCATTTTTTATATTATTTGATTCAATCTTTTTTACAAAGGGATTTACAGACATTATTTACAATTATATAGATAATTAGTATTAAAACTATTTTTATATTTTAATAAGTAATAAATATATTATTTATATAAGTTATCCTAATAATTTAAATTTAAATTAAATAAATAATTTTATTTAAAAAGTATTTAAAACTATTAATATAGATTTAATTGGTTTCTATACAGCTAGGTAATATTTTGGTTTTTCACAATACTTCGTGTAAATGGAGATAAACGATACTGGAAACCGTTTTTTAATATAAATCTTAAATTTATATTAAAATTGATTTAAAATATACATTTATATAATACATAAATGACACACGCTAGAATGATTTCACCAACCATATGTATTCCACGAATTGATAATAAAGTTACACAAGATGAAATATTAAATGTAATTAAAAAATTACATTTTGGTAAGATTAGTCAAATTGATATTAGAAAAACTATTTCTGTTGATACTAATAAGGTATTTATTCATTTTGATCATTGGTATTTCTCTAATTCAAATGTCAATAATATTAAAGAAAAAATATTAAATAATGAGGTTATTAAGGTAGTATATGATAAACCTTGGTATTGGAAAATTATGTTAAGTAAATATAACTAATATAAATATAATTATATATATATTTTTTTAAAGGGATTGTTACTTAAATATTCTTTAAGTGTATCAAAATATGTTTTGTTCAAATTTTGAAAATATGATTCTAAAATATTTATTTCATTATTTTTAAACTGGGTATGTTTATCATCATTATTTAAGTAAACTTTATGGTTTTCAATACACCAATATATGTATCTAATATGTTTATTACTTTGAATCATAATATACGCATTATATAAATCTATTAATTCTTTGTTTTTCATTTCAGAAATTTTTTCATTATTATCATAGATTGATAAATAATATTCTGCTTTGTTGAATAATATTCTCATATTATTTTCTGAATAAGCAGGAATATAAAATCCACCCATTTTCCCATTAATATTATAACTTTTATCGAGTTTATATAGTGGTGACATTATTGGGGTCTTATGTGAATTATAATATTTAATAATTTTTACTATTTCACTTTCACTAATATTAAAGACAGATGGAATTTCAACTTTCATTTTTTAATATTTACTTTATTTAATATATTTAATTTGTTAATATATTTAATTATTCAATTTTAATTAATAATAAAATATCTAAAATATATAATATGTCTTTAGTTGCTTTAAAAAAGAAAACTTATGCTCAAAAAAATCTATCAGGAAAAGGACCACAAAAAATTTTTAATAATCTTGGTCCTTTTGGATCAAGTGGGACTGTAAGTGGAACTGGTGTTGGCTTTTCTTTAGTTGGAGGTTATAGGAATATTGGGTCCGTGGGACCTACTAATTTATCTAAATCTGTTAGCCGCACTCGTTATAAAGGAATTTTACCTATGGGTAATGGGGGGTGTTGTGGCACTTATCTCGTAGAGACACATAATTCTGGGAGTTGCTGCACTAATAATAATAATGTTATTAAAACAGCTGTTTTAGGAACTAAAGGAATGTTAAGCACTAAATATAAAGGAATTAACTCTCAACCCATTTTTAAAGAAGACGATAATACACCATATAATAAATCTAGTGGATTGCATGTACAAAATATGACTTCAGGAAATATTTGTGTTATGCCTGCTGATAAACAAAATAGTGTTTTAGAATGCACTACAAATAATTGCACTTATTTTATCGGAGGAAAGAAATATATTAGAGAATATTACACTAAGCATACTAATCAAGCAATGTCTAGTGGACAATATACATTGGCAGTTCCTAGAAGATGTTTGAGACAATAATATTGTTTTATTAAAAAGATATAAATATATTAAAATGGTTTTATATATTTGGTATTAAAATGGAGTGTAATAAAGTTTTGAAGATATTTTTAAATAAGAATGCTGACCATTTAAGTGAGCAATATTCTATTAGACTACAGGAGCATAATGACAAGATTAGCCAAAATTACCCTGATAGTGGGTTTGATTTATTAACTCCACAAGAAATTACATCATTATCTTTTAAGAAAAATTCTGTGGGTTTAGAACAATTTAAATTAGATACGGGTGTATCAGCTGCTATGTTTTGGCTTAATTCACAAAATAGTAATTTATCTTTACCTTATTATTTATATCCTCGTTCTTCTATTTCAAAAACTGAATTAAGAATGGCAAATAGTGTTGGTATTATAGATGCTGGTTATCGTGGTCCATTAATTGGTGTTTTTGATATTCCTTATGATATGGTATACACACTAAATAAAATAGTTTTGGATAAACAGTCACGAGTTTTACAAATATGTTCGAATGATTTATCACCTTTTAGAGTAGAATTGGTTGAAAGTATTGAAGATTTACAACTTACTTGGAGAGGCGATGGAGGATTTGGTTCTACTGGTAAATAATTTAAAAATAATTATTGGTTATAAAATAATATTAATATTAACTATATTTAATATTAATGCCTGAAGGTTTTTTTCTAATATTTGGAATTATTATATTAGGAGTAGTTATTTATAGTTGTATAAAACATATAATTATTCATAATATTAAAATTGATGGTTTGAATAATGTTTAGTGTTATTTAACATTAAACATTTTTATTTTTTATTATACCAATTAATGTCCAACTTTAAAACCTCTTCTGGTTAAAATTTTCTTTGCTTTTCTTGCAACATTTTTATAAACTGATTGTCTGTGTGTTGGTCTTGTTTTACCCTTATAATCACTTGGTTTCTTACCCCATTGTCTTGCTCTTACATAAGCAGCGTACGCACCTTTAGAGTTTATCTTACAAGTATTTTTAGTACATACAGGGAAACTTTTTCTTGGACCTAAGAAACATTTATGACCACATCTCTTTAACATAACTGTTCTTTGATGTGTGGTTGGTTTTTGTTGTGCCCATCCTGCCCATGGCACTTGTTTTCTTGTTTTATGATTTCTTCTTTTAGAATATTTCTTTGTAGAAGCCTTACTTTTGTAACTATCTCTTCCCATATATATATTAGACGGATATTTATTTCCACCATGTTGTTTTTCACACAAAATTATTAAAGGATCGTCAACAGATTTTCTCATCAAAAAACCATCATCTAAACAATTCATACTACAATTATCCTCATCATCTTTATTAAAAAGTTCATCTTCTTTTATTAATTCATTATTTCTACAGGAACTCGCCATATTTTCACTTAGTAATATTTTTACTAAATCCAATAAACCGTCTTTTCCATTATTTTTTGCTACATATTCGGGAATCATAGATAAATATTCCATGACTTCCATATCATCAGGAATTTCATCTAAGTTTAAATAAATTTTTAAATTTTTTCTCAATAATTCATCATTTAATCCACTTGCTGTATTGCTTTCTTGTAATGCTTTCTCTATATTTATTATTTCACGAATTTCTTCCGTTGATGAAATATTTATACTTTTATTTAAATCACCCAATCTTTGGATTTCGTCATTTTCTACTTCTGTATCAGTATCAATATGTGAAAAACCTATTTTTCTATAATAACTTAAAACATGGGGTAATGAAGATAATTCTACATAACTATATCCTTTATCTCTTGCTAATTCTTGAGCTTCATTTAAAAGAATTTTACCACCTTTTAATAAAAAATTATACTCTTTGGTATTAGCACAAATGACATCAACATAAAGACCTTTTTTATAGTTTGAATAATATACTGATTTACATAAAACGAAACCCATAACTATACTATTAATTGTTTTTTCACCATTCCTTAATCTTTTTTTTTCTAGATGAAGTAATACTATTATATATTCTATTTCTTTAAATTTATCATTGTCTAAATAATCTGTACTTATTTCTCCACGACATATATTATCACTTTTTTCTTGAATAGTATTTTTATACTTATTCCATAACGCAATTATTTTTTCACCATTTAAAACACTATTTGGGTTCGGAATTATCTCTATTTTTTGGTTTGTTTCATCTTCACTATAACATCCCGTATTGTCAATATAGTAACTATTCATTATTATATTAACACCATATATTTATATCGTGTATTATCCCCTCAATGATTATAGATTTTAGTCTATAATCTACACTACTTAATATTAAAATTAATAATCTATATTATCTAGTCTTTGCAGGCTACATAAATTTAAATTACATGTAAATTAGTATTAATATTAACCCTATTTTTATAATATTCTATTAGTTACTATGAGTGTTAAAAGTAAATCTAATTTATACTTAAAAATACCTCTTTACTCTTTGCTCTTGCTAATTACATTAACTAAAAGCATTTATTATTTAGTTAAGAATCCATATAATCCACCAATCAACCATTTTCATTAACTACCTTTCATTCACAATCATTCACCCAACCATTAAACACAATATATTATCATAACAATTTAATGCATATGAACAACATATTAAACAACACAACTGTGAGCCTTCTAAGTATTTTTGCTGTTAACTCACCAAATAAATATATTTATTTACGTTTAAGTTCTTTAATCTCAAATATATTTATTTAATGAGATTTACGGGTATGGTATGGCTTTCTTGAACCACGAACGAAGTGTCCCTTACGGTGAAATACCTTAGATGTCTTTTTAGTGGTGAAGTCTTTTCTACCCTTCATGGTCTTAGATTTAGAACCCTTTCTGTATCCTTTAGTTCCTGCTCTACGTGATCTACCGCCTTTTCTGTGCATTATAATATAACTAAAGAAAAACAATTTCATATAATTTTCCTAAATTTATTTTAATTTTAAAAAAATTGTTATACAAATAATAAATGTCCAAATTAAATAACATAAATTTTGTAAAAATCTAGAAAATTTATTAAAATTCAACATATTAAATGAAAAAAAATCAGTTAATAATACCCAGGGTCCATTCCATACATTCGTATTCCATAAATATCTTTCCAATTTTGTAAATATACATCCATTAAAATATAGATGAAGTCCAATAATTATAAACCAAATTAAACTTGCTAAATAAAACAAATGATCAATATTGCCTATAAAAATATAACTAAAAACAAATAAGGTTATTATCCAATGAATTAGGAAAACTATATAACCCGAAATGTAATTATTTTGAGTATATGGAAATAATTTATTCTTAACCCATTCTTGGATTTTTTTTTGTGTTTTTTTACGTTTATATTTAGATAAAAAAACCTGTTCATTTTCTCTGTCTAAAATTATCTGTTGATTTATTTTATTTATCATATTATTTATTATGTTATATTTTTATAAATAAAATAATATAACATATTTATTGTTAATTTAAACTTGAATTATACCTAATTATTTTTTATTTTTTGCAACCTCTTGTTTTTTGTTTAGAACTGATTTTGCTTTTAAAACCCTTACCTTGACCTTTTGGTCTCTCTTTTTCTTTGCGGCTGCTTCTGCCTGTTTCTTTTCATCTCTTTCCTTCTTTGCTTTTTCCTTGGCTTCTTCGGCGGTCTTTTTCTTTTCATTACTCTTCATTCTCCAAACACCCCATTTAATACGTAATTTATTCCATCCCATTACCATAACCTTAAATAAACAATTTAATCCTTTATATCTAAGATTATTTACATCGAAATTTCCTCTGGAAATTTCTACTATTACATCCATTGTTTCATCTAAAAATCCTGATGATAATAATTTGTTGCAAGCTTCTTTTTCTTCCTCACTAATTGGGGCCTTGTCAACTAATGATTTGATTAATTTATTTACAAGTAATTTCTTTAAATGACCCTCAAGTTTTGAAGATTCGGCAATTTCCATAGATTCTTTTAGCATTACAGGTAATATATTTGAGTTTATTTCAATATTTTCAAATTTTTCACTTAATTGACTGAGAAATTCATCAAAAATATCTTCAGTAAGACTATCGTCTAATGATACAGGCTCTACGGCTGCTTCCACAATCTCGTTTTCTTCACTAGGTTCTTCGGAGCTTTCCACGTTTTTAGAAGTATCTTTATCTTCCTTTTGCTTCTTTTGTAAGTTTACTCTCACCATTTTTATATATATAGAATATTTTTTTTATTTTAATATATTAATAATGGTTAGCAAAAGTATCTTATTTCCTTTCATTCAAAATTTTCATCCTAATTCTATTTCTAAAGCTTTTATTTTAAACGCATTAGTTAGTGCCATTATTGCTGCATTAACTATTGAAGCCAGATTATATTTAAACCGCAAAACAAAAGACAAACATATTATGGGTCTCCAAGATAGACAAAAAATGCTTATCGTAATGATTTTATCATTTTTAGTAGGATTACTTGTATTTACTTTTATGTTTTATTTTTCAGGATTCGGGAGCGGTATGATGTGCTATGGACAACAATGTGGTTTAGATAAATTCTATCCTTTTTAATTATTTAACTAAATAATATTTTAATAAGTATTTTAAAAATGGACCTAATAATAAAAATTGTAAAAATTATATTTTTATTATTTTTATTATTTTTATTATTTTTAGAGCGATAACAAATATTTATGCTATCTAATACTCCTAGTGGGGCTCGAACCCACGACTTCAAGCTTATAAGACTTGCGCTCTGACCAACTGAGCTATAGGAGCATTTAATATGGTATGGAATACAATATTTTATCTACATAGTGTAGGATAATTTACACTAAATATATATTATATTCTTCTACATATAGTAAAACTAATTTAGTTTTAAGTAAAAATATTATATTTTAAACTAAATTAGTATTTTAATTTATTCGTTATCTTTTAAAGGTAATAATTGTTTTTCTACTAAAATTAGTGATACAAGAATTAAAATGAAAAATCCTAATCCTAAATATTCTTCTTTATTTCTAAGTGAATAATGAGATAAGTATAGAATTGGAAGTAAAGATAGAACGAAAAATATATAATAATAAATTGTCCTTTCTTTTAACAGGTTTACTTCTTTATCGTCTTTTGACTCTTTATTAATTTTATTTTGATATTTTTCTGCTATTATAATTGTGTAATGATCAATTAGGTACAAAATAAAGATAAATGCGAATCCTAAATATATTTTATATTTATTTTGAAGTTCTAATATTAGTGGTAAGAAAACGGTAGGAACCATAAATGAGAAAAGTGTTAGAGTTAATCCTAAAAGAGTCATTACAAAAATATTACATGATTTAATTCCTTCTTCCAGAGTGTTCACTAAAACACCGAACAAAGAAAGAGAATCTATTAACATCTTTGTAATTATATCTAGCATTTTAACAGGATCAGGATTATAGAACCATATTGGTAAATCAAATTGGGCTCTTAATAAATTTGCTATTTCATTTGCAAAAGGCAAGAATAGTAACATCTTACGATAAAAGGTTTTCATAACTAATATAATATGATATTTAATTATGAAATATATTGTTCAGCTCATTCTTTAAGTCATACAGTTTTATTTACCACACACACACACTCTATTAAACAGAACTTTTTATACTTCTAGTTATTACCATTTTATTATTGAATATATTAACTTTAATTAATTATTTTAGTAATAAACTAATTTAAAGATTTATTTATTAATTATATTGGGGAGGAAAAAGTGGAGTGGTGGATTATAATTGCTGGGATTCCCGAGCGGTCAAAGGGGGTGGACTTAAGATCCACTGCGAAATGCTTCGTGGGTTCGAATCCCACTCCCAGTATAGGATACAAAAAGTATCCGTTTTAAGTCCCTTTAGCTCAGTTGGATTTAGAGCGTCTGATTACGAATCGGGAGGTCACAGGTTCGAGTCCTGTAAGGGATACGGCTTATTACGCCGTTTATTTAAATGCTCCTATAGCTCAGTTGGTAGAGCAGTGGACTGTTAATCCAAAGGTCGCAGGTTCAAACCCTGTTGGGAGCGATTGCTGGGTTTCAGCATTTTTAACTTTTCATTTAATAATTATCTTTGATATTTATTAAATTATTTATTTATTTTATCATCGTTAATATTGACTTTCGTGACGCTCTTGGGGTGTAAATTCTACGTTTACTGAATCACCAGTTC
>Ga0233412_10001508_pt1 | contig 12022 bp, 16 predicted proteins | sample Na_anoxic_4_MG_FD_180667 | JGI IMG/M metagenome (GOLD analysis project Ga0233412, IMG submission 180667) | Seawater microbial communities from Saanich Inlet, British Columbia, Canada - Na_anoxic_4_MG | ecosystem: Environmental > Aquatic > Marine > Inlet | place: Canada: British Columbia... | reverse complement strand
TGATATTCAAAGTTCAACTATAATACAAGCTAATCAGAAGATTCAAAATGGTAATGCAAAAGGAACTTTGTCTATTATTGGAAATGTAAATGACTTAGATACAGGGACAACTAATCCTCAAGTATTAGCTCAGGCAAATGTAGATACAGGTGATTTTACAAATACACCTACATTTCCTGTAGCTCAAAGAGTTATTACAAGCGTTGCTAATTGTTCATTTACATATAACAGTAGAATTGATGCCAATTTTGCAGTAATAGTATCAGGTACTGTTGAAATGAGTGGTGATGGTTTTATAGCTTGTAGATTAAGAAATAATGGAACTCCAATAACTCATGCAATAGGTTTACCTGAAATTAGACAAGGAAGAGCACAATCTTTTTCCTTTAGTGTTATAGGTACGGCAGCTTTTGGAAATGTATTTGATGTAGAATTTGAGGCTTTAGGTACAAGCCTTGCACCTGTTTCAAAAGATATTATAGTAAGAGAGTTTGTATTAAATGGATATCAGTTTTAAAAAATAAATAATAAAATGGGATTACAAATAAATAAAGATTTAAACAGAGCAGATGGATTAACTATTCCATCAGGTTCAGTTATGTCATGGTCTACTACTTTTGTAGCAGGGTCAAGAAGAGTTAGATTCAGTCCACTCTTTGTATTTTTATCTATATCAGACAGAGATGATTACTATAATGGAGTTGAAGGTGCGCCTAATCCAACTACAACATCATCAATCAATGATATGTTAGATGCATATGAAAAAGAAATGACTGTTGAGGAACAAGCTGCTCTTTCAGATGCAGGTGCATTTGCTCTTGTAGAAGGATGGTTAAAAGAACTTATAGTAGCTAATTCAAATGAGTACTTAACAGATGGGGATATAGTTATTATTCCTAGCGTAGTATTACTATAGACATGATTATTCTAGATGCAGTTAGTGGGATGGATGATGTGCATTTTAACGGCAAGGATGTAATATATATTATTACATTAGTTGTTAGTGTTCTTGGTGGGTGGTTCTCAATGAAAGCTGCTATAGAAAAATTGAAGCATAGATTGGAAAACGTAGATAATCATTTATCAGAATGCCAAATAGATGCTAAAGAAGATACTTTAGCTGCTAAACATAGTAGAACAAGTATTAGAAAACAATGCCAAGAAGATATGAAAGATCATTCAGAACTATGCAATAAAAGAATTGATATTGTAAAACAAGATTTAAAAGATTTTCAGAAAGAAAGTGCAGGTGAAATTAAAACAATAAACGATCAAATCACAGCTATTAAGACAGATACTTCTGAAATTAAAGGGATGGTACAAATGTTAATAGCTAAAAGTAAAGATTAAGCTATAAAATAGTAAAAATAAATAATATAAAATATTATATATAAATAAAAAAGTGTATTTTTGTAATAAATAATTAATAAAATGGCAGACGAGAACAGTAGTGTGGATTATAATGATCCTTTGGAGGGGCTAGATTTAGGATTGCTATCTATTGATGAAAAAGGTAATAAAACTTCATCAAAAGATATTTTATCTGAATCTACAAGAACCCAATTTGAAGTGAGGAGTGGAGAAGAAGAGCCAGAAGCCGAGTTAGAAAATAATATTGAAAAAAATATCTCTCAAAGAGATGAAGAAAAAATAATTGAAAAAGAGGAAGTTTCTTTTTCTAATGATAAACCTACAATTACTGTAAGAGATACGGAAGATGAAACATCTGATAATTCAGAGTCTTTTTCTTCTGATGATGTTGATTTATGGAAAAATTTTGCAGATGCAGGGATTATAGACTTAGAAGAAGATGATGATACTTCTGATAAAGATTTACAATGGTTTGCAGACAAGGCAAAAGAAAAAATTAATAATAATGTTACTTCTGCTGTAGATGATTATAAAGAAAGTTTACCAGATGAAATAAAGTATTTACTAGAAAATCATGAAAAAGGAGTAAATGTTTTTGATTTACTTAAAGCAGATAAAAAAGTTATTGAGTATGATAGTTTAACTTCTGAACAAATCTCAGAAAATGAGTCTTTACAAAAGAAGTTACTTTCTGAATTTTATCATTTACAAGGAGAAAGCCCTGAAGATATTGATGATATGATTGAAGATATTGAGGTTGCGGGACTATTAGAAAAACAAGCTAATAGGGCAGCTAAAAAATTATCTCAAGTACAACAACAAGAAAGAAATAGACTAATACAGGCGCAGAAACAACAAGAAACTGAAAGAAAGAATCACTATGATTCTGCAATAACTTCTCTTAAAAATAGTATATATGAAAAAGAAGAAATAATTCCAGGAATAAAACTTTCTGAAAAACAAAAAAAAGAAGTATATAATGGTATTACTAAATTTGATAGGGAGGGTAAAAATGAAGTAATGAAATTCAGAGAAAAAAATCCTGAATTTGATTTAGTAGTTGCCTATTTAGCTACAGTAATGTCAAAAGAAGATAAAATAAACTGGGATATGCTTACTACAGTAGCAGAGACTAAAGCTACTAAAAATTTAAAAGCAAAAGCTAAAAGTGCTGATTTATCTTCTAGTAGTACAAAAAGAAAAACATTAAAAGGAATTGATATAAGCATTATGAAAAATGCAATAAAACTTTAAAATAGATAAATAAATTACAAAATGGCAAAACAAACAATAAATACGTTACAAGTATACGAACAAAAAAGTTGGGCGGGCCTTACTACTGACAACCATTTGGGGTCAGTTTTTAATGAGGAACCCACTTTAGTCTCTAGCATAATGTCTAGAGTATTTGGACTTTACTCTCATAATGGCATGGATGCATTATTTACAATGCTAGGTGCTGACGAAGAAGTAGAAGCAGACAAGGACTATGATTGGTTCTTAAAAGGAGATGATGAAAAAGCAATTGGAATTGTTTCTTTCACAGCCCCCCTATTAACTAAGCCAGGTGTAAACAACCTGCCTTTTACAATAGTAATGTCTGAAAAATATTTCTCTTACACAGATAAACTTGTCTTTGATGACAGACGATTTTCTGTAAGAGTAATGTCTGAACCAACTCCAGCAGGAACTGATTGGGCTTATGAAGTTAAAATCATGTCTGGAGATCCGACTAAATTTATTCCACCAACACTTCTTGCAAAAGGTAAGCAGTTGTCTAAAGAATATTCTCCACAGGAAAGAACTCTTTCTAAAACAGCGGGTGAAACTCACTTTACTTCTCCATTTAGGATGAGAAATAGTTTTACTACTCTTAGAAAAACTTATACTATCCCAGGAAATATGCACAACAGACCATTGGTTATTGAGATGATGGATCCTAAGTCAAATAAGACTACTAAGATTTGGACTCAATATGCAGAGTGGGAATTTATGTGTCAGTGGTATAAAGAAAAAAATAGACATCTTCTTTATTCTGAATCAAACAAAACATCTGATGATACTTATATTATGTCAGGAGCATCTGGTTTCCCTATTATTGAAGGAGCTGGTATTCGACAGCAAATTTCTCCAGCATATAAATTTGAGTACACTCAGTTTACAATTGATTGGTTAGAAGAGGTTTTATTAAATCTTTCTATTAATATTCTTCCTGAAGATCAAAGACACTTTGTTGCTTTGACAGGAGAAAGAGGAATGGTTCAATTTCACAGAGCACTAGAAAACTATTCAGCTAGATTCCAACCTTTGGATTCAAGAATTAGAATTGGTGGTTCTGGTCAAAATCTTAACTTTCACGGACAATATAGAGAATATATGGGCCCACAAGGAGTTAGATTTACATTGATTCACCTTCCTGAGTATGATAACCCTGTTTCTAACAGACTTATGCACCCAGATGGAGGCCCAGTAGAATCTTATAGATATACTGTCCTTAATTTTGGTACTACTAATGGTAAGAAAAACATTAGAAGGTTATATCCAAAAGGAAGAAAAGAAAATATGTGGCATATTGCAGGTTCAACATCACCACTAGGGCCAAACGGAAGTTTTTCTAAAGGTTCTGCTTCAGCGGTAGATGGTTACGAGTTACATTGTATGTGTACTCAATCAGTAATGATTGAAAACCCAATGTCTTGTGCGGAGCTTATATACGCTTCATCTTAATTAGATTAATTAATAATATAAAATATAAAGAGTATGATGATAGAGGATTTGAAAGGGAAAGTGACTGTTAAGCAATTTAGAAAAAATGGTTGGCTTCCTGCGGGACATGATGGAGAGTTCAGATATACTCACTGTTTTCAATCACTTGCTTGTCAAGTTGATGGCAGGGGAAATTATTTAACAGGTTTAACTGAAGAACAAGAGAGACACTTTGAAAAGAAAATGAGGCTGGAAGAAGGGGCTCTCTCTAGGTACAATAAAGATTATTGGGCATCTTTTAGAATAAAAATTGGAAAAGATGGAAAAACCCTTGATTTATCAGTACCTTCTGAGGCTGTTGAATATCATGTTCTCTGTGCCCACACTTTAGTGGCTAATTCTGAGGCAGAAAAAATAGACGCTCCTTTAGCTGAATATGTTCTAACAAGTATAGAGCAAGAGGCAAAAGCTGCATCTGCTATTACTAAAACTAAGAAAGAAGCTTATAAACTTTTTGATAAAATGAATTATTCAAAAATGAAAGCTTATTTAAAAGTTATGGGTAATAGAGTTTCAGAAGACACTCCAGGAGAAATGTTAGAATCAGAAATTGGTAAAGCAATTGAAAATGATCCTAAAGTATTTATAGAAGTCTTAAATGACCCTCATTTTGATATGAAGGTATTTATTGATGATTGTAAAGCTTCTGGAGCATTAATTAAAAATGGTTCTAAATACAGTTTAAAAGGAGGAGATATTATTGGTTATGATTTAGATGAAACTATTTCTTATTTATCTAAAGATGAAAACCAAGAAGTATATGTTGCTTTAAAAAGTAAAATAGAAGTTAAAGAAAAAGCATGACAGTAGCAGAAATGCATCAGGAATTTAAGATAGGGTTGGATAAGGTTGATTCTTTGTCCTACCCTAACTTCCTGCCTGAAGAAATTGATATATTATTAAACCAAGCACAAGAAAAATTTGTAAAGCAAAGAGCTTACGGAAATAACCCAAGGAGATTAGGCTTAGAAGAAACACAAAAAAGATTAGATGATTTAAAAAATATTATCTCTAACTTTGAAAGTGTTACTTTTACATCTAATTCAAATAATAAACCTAATGGAGTATTTGTAGCATTACCAGATACTTATATGTTTGCCATAGAAGAAGAGGCATCTATTAACTATATTGATTGTAATGGACAAGTTGCAAATAAAAGAATAGATGTTGTACCTACTACTCATGACAGATATAATAAAGTAAAAAGAGACCCATTTCATAAACCAACAAACGTAGAAATACATAGGTTGGGGTATGAACTTAATACATCTGGAAATACACAAACTTTTGAATTAATTACAGGGGATAATAATACAATTACTAACTATTATTTAAGGTATTTAAAAACACCTATATCTATAAAGTATGGTACACAATATCCTGTACCTAGTGCAGATGTTAATTGTGAATTATCAGACCATACTCATAGAGAAATAATAGCTATGGCTGTAGTAGATGCACTTGTAGATATAGAATCTCCTAGTTACTCTGTTAATAGAAATGAATTAAATCAAATAGAATAAGATGTCAAGTTTTAAAACAATAAGAAAAGAAAATAGACAAGATGACTTAGTAGAAGGAGTAGGAAAAAACATGTTGGCGAGAGCTCAAGATGTTAATCCTATTATTGTATATGTGAATAACATAGAAGCTAAGAATTTTGCAGATGATGCAGCAGCAGCGACTGGTGGAGTTGAATTAGGAGAACTTTACCATAATGCAGGTGCTGTTAGAATTAGAATAGTATAATAAATTAAAATAAATTAAAATGTTTAAATCAGATAACACAAGCAGACTTTTAATTGGTAAAGATATCAATAGAACAGCTGGCGTTCAAGTTAATGATAGTGGTGTAGCAAACTTTATTGCTGACGGAGAAGTAGTAGTATTAGGCGAGGATGGAACTCCTTTAGCCCCTGGTTCTACTTTTGCAGATTCAAGATATATCACAATTGTACAAGGTAGAGGCGGTGCAGGTAGCACTAAAGTTATGACAAGTAGTGTAACTATTGACGGCTCTCAAATAGTAACGGCTTCAGGAACTAGTTTTCGAGATAGTGTAGAGCAAGTTTCTTATGTAGGACATGATGATGTTGCTGCAGCAGGAAGTATTGATGCACAGCCTTTTACTAATTATAAGATGACAATCACTTATAAAAATGATAGAGAAGTTTTCTCTGAACAATTACTTAAAAGAGTATATTTTTACTCTACAGGTTCAGCAGCTACTCAACTAGAAATCGCAACTTATTTTGCTAATGTAATCACTAATGAAGAATTTTATGGTGTAGCTGCAGTAGTAGTTAATACAGGTGCTGATTATGGAGTAAGACTAACTGGAAGACCTCTTGATTTTGAATTACCTCTTTTTGAGTGGAATGTTATGGACTTTGAAGTGTCTTTAGGGACAGGATTTGGAGCTACTACATTAACTGACCCAAAAATAGCTGCAGATAAAGGTTCTGGTAAAGGAGAGCAAATTTCTGAACTAGAATGGTTTTGCCAAGGTTTTGATGGTGCAATCAATAGAGTTAATTTCCCTGCTGCTAAAGGAAGATCAGATGCTGACTTAACAGCAGATTATGATTTACTTGCAATTGAGTCTTTTAATGTTTCAGAAGACTATCCAGTATCAGGAACTAAGCCAGCAAAAGCGTTGACTTATATAGCTATTCCTGAACCAGCAGTAGCAAACCAAATGACTGATGTTCTTGGCCAACTTAACCCTTGGTTAGCAACAGTTGTTAGACCTCAAGCTGCTTTAGCAGTATAATGAATGAAATAGTTTTTATTACTATATTTTTAACATATAATGGGGGGAAAGTAGTTTTTCTACCTTCCCTCCTTTATTTAAACTAATTAATTAAATAATGCTAACTCCAGATTTTACTATATGCCAAACTAGATGTGATGAATTAAAATTCACAGATATTACAGGCGATTATGATGCCTCAACTAATACTGGAGGATGGGGAGCCCCAAACCCAGCAAGAACTGATATCACAAGTTCTTATTTATATATTGAAGATGAAAATGGGTTAATATACACAATTGATTTAACTTCTTATGTTGTAGCAGGAACTACTGAAGTATGCATAACATCTGTTATGGCAGGACTTTCAGGAGAGTTTGTAGACGGTATTTATACCTTTAAATGGGTTTTATCTACTGCTGCTGGAAGTATTCAAGAGTGCAAAGAAATATTTTTATATTGCCAAGTATCCTGTAAAGTAGATAAACTAATTGCGGGTTTATCATCAACTAGTTGTAATTGCAAATGTGATACAGGCAAAAAAACAGATAATGCATTATTAGCATTTATCTTGTTAAAAGGATTAAAAGCAGCGGCTTGCTGTTATAAAGTAACTAAATTTAAAGATTTACTATCAGCTATAAATAGCCTTAGTGAAATAAATTGTAAAAATTGTTAATATGTGTGATTGTTCAAATGGCTGTAAATCTTGTAGTACAGCAATATGTTTACCAAGAGGGCCTAAAGGCCCAGGTTTAGAGACTGTTCATTATAATAGTCAAAGAATACCAGGAACTCCAGCAAGTCCAGGAGTTACACTTACTGGAACTTCTTATACAATACCTGCAGCTACAGGAAATGCTAGATATGAAGTTACTTATGTTGTAGATGTAAAAGTTGGGGGAGGAGAACAAATTGATTTACAAGGATGGGTAACTCCTTCTGTAGGAGTTGATTATCAAGCAGATACTGAATGTGATAGATTAATTAATGCAGCCGCAAATCCATCTACTATTTGGGATGTAGCTGTTAATTATACTATTGGAGATAAATTGTGGTATAGAGCTCTTACTAGTGATTCCTATAAAGTATACACTGCTTTAACTAATAACATAGGAGTAATACCCACAACTTCTATAGGCGTAGATTGGAGTGTAGGTGTAGATGTAGGCAGGAGTAGCTTTAATACTACTTATTTTATAAGCAATCTTCTTTTAGGAGATGGGGATACTTTTTATATTAAAGGAGTTTCTAATCTTACTGCAGCATCTCCCCTCCTTAATGGAGTAATTAAAATATCTAAAATAATTATTTAATGAAGACTCTTTCTTTACAGGATTTTACAGTTAGATTACAGCTTATGTCTTGTTGTTTTGCTAATAAAGCAGCAGCAGTAGCAGAACAATTTAAAATAGGTCTTTATTGTGAAGAGAAAATAGAAGAATTAAAAGTTTTAGGAGCTACTTTAGATGTTTTAGAAACTTATATAATTCCTTCTTGCCCTATTAGCTCTATTGCTATTACTGATGCAGGATTAGGTTATTCTGTAGGAGTATATAATAATGTTCCTTTAATTGGGGGGACAGGAAATGGGGCACTTGTAACTATTATAACAGGAGCATCTGGAGAAATAATTACAGTTAACATAGAAAATTCAGGGACAGGATATACAGAAGGAGATTTATTATATCCTGATAGTTCTATTATAGGGATTCCAACAACTGCTGCAGTTTTAACAGCATCTGTTTCTCCTTGTATAACTGACCTAGATGTACTAAACTGTCTTTCTTATCAAGAGGTTTTAGATATGATTGCTTTATTTGTTGAAAAATGTGGATTATGCTTTGAACCTCCTGGTGCTGAATATGTACTATGTGAAGAAGAAGAGCCTTATGATTACTTTTTAGATTTTCCAACACCTTAATAATATAAAATTATGAAATTTTTAAATAATACAAGTAGAACAAGATTTAAAGTTACTATCTTTTTTGGGATAGGTTTAGGGGCAATTGCTGCCTGGGCAATATATAATCAAATGGATGCAGCTGCTACATCAGCAATTACTTCTTTAGGAGGTATAGCCACTGTTTATAAGTGGGGGGAAACTAAAAGATCTTCAAGTAAAAATGTAAAATAATAGTTATGAGGATAAAAACTACCCATATCCTCATACTAGTAATGGGAGTAATTATAACTTTAATGTTATACTGCTCTCCTACAACTTCTGTTATTGAAGAGCCTATAATAAATAGAGTTGTTGTTAGAGACACTTTGTTTACTGAAGGAAAGATAGATACTATTTATTTTCATGATACTGTTCCTAAGTATATAAAAGTACCTATATATGTACCTGTATATGATACTACAGAGAAATTAAACATATATACTAATAAATATAATGACAGTTTAATAAATGGGGAGATTATATCTAAAGTAGATGGTGTTTTAGTAGAGCAAAATTTATTATATAATGCAAAGTTTCCTAAATATATTTATAGAACAGATACTTTAAACATTTTTGTTAAAGATAGCGTTACAGTAACAGTGTCTAAACCAAAAAAGAATCTTATTTATGCAGGATTACTTATAGGGAGTAATGGGGATAATATGTCTATTTCTCCTACTATAAGTTTAGCAGACAAAAGAAATAATTTATTTTCTTTTAGTTATAATATAATAGGAAAACAGTATATAGTAGGATACCAAAGAAAAATAAGTTTAAAAAGATGATAGGAATATTTTTATTTATAGTAGCTGTTTTTTTAATAAAAATATTTATTATTCCTTCTTTTGTATATAAACTATTAAAAGACGCTTTAGATTATGATAGTTTTAAAGACTTTGAAAAAAGTATTAGTACTTACTTTAAAAAGACTGCAATTGCTATTGATAAGTTAGGTAATATTATTATGGGGCCTATTCTTAATTGTAGTATGATAAGAGGAAAAGATAGATTTTTATTTGGACTTGAAGACCAAACAATTTCCTTTGCTTTTGCAAGAAATATAATAGGTATTGATTATAATAAAGATATTAGATTAACTTTACTAGGAAAATGTATAGTTTGGTTAATAAGAAAAATAGACCCTGGACACTTTAAAAAGTCCTACAATAATAACAGTAATAAGTAATAATAGACTTATTATTTGTATATGTGATTATTTTTTTGTATGTTTGCTTTTATATATAAAAAGGTATGGGTAAAAAAGAAATTAAAGAGTTCCTTTTAAATAATAAAGGATACTTAAAATGGGGAAAACATAAATTAGCAAATAAATTTAATGTTTCTTCAGAAAAGATTACAGAGGTTGTTTTTGAAATAAATCACAACCCACAGAATTTTAAAAGGCTTTTCTTTGATATAGAAACAAGCTATAACATAGGGAAGTTTTGGAGAACAGGTTGGAATCAAACAATCACTCCTTCTCAATTAATAAAAGAAAGGGCAGTAATATGCATTTCTTATAAATGGGAAAAGGATGATAAAGTATATAATCTAACCTGGGATAAAAACCAAGATGATAAAAAATTGTTAGCTGAATTTACTAAAATATTAGAAACTGCAGATGAAGTAATTGCTCATAATGGAGATAGGTTTGACATTAAATGGCTAAGGACTAGGTGTTTAATTCATAGACTTCCTTTCCCTACTTATGTTAAATCTTTAGATACATTAAAAAAAGTTAAATCTATGTTTAATTTTCAAAGTAATAAACTTGATTATATTGCAAGTGTATTGGGCTTTGGGCATAAAGTTCCTACTGGTGGAATGGAATTATGGGATAAAATAATTTTAGAGAAAGATGATAAAGCATTGGATAAAATGGTTAATTATTGTAATCATGATGTGGTATTGCTTCAAGATGTTTTTGGGGCGATACAGTCATATATTAAACCAAATACTAATGTAGCTTTACATAAAGGGGGTAAAAACTATGATTGCCCTTCCTGTGGAGGATCTAAAGTAACTTATAAGAAATCAGTTATTACAACTAAAGGAACTATACAGAGACAAATGGAGTGTAAAGAATGTACTAATGATTATATTATATCTAATACTATATTTTCAAAGTATTTAAAAAATAAAGACGCATGATAACTAAAAACCATTTAATATTTGATATACTAAATGTATATAGAAGTGGAAAACAATCTGATGATGAAAATATTTCTGAAAGGCAAGTTGGTTTTTGGGTAGATAACACTAGAGCATTATTAGTAAAAAGAGAATTAGATAAAGAAAATTATATAAGTTCTGATTTAGTACAAACTATAGGGTGTGTTGAATTAGAATTAGTAGATGCGTCTGATTGCGGTTGTTATACTGTAGGATGTAAAATACTCAAAACAAAGAAACCTATACCCAAGCTCATAGAAAACTCTTCTAGAGCAATGCTTACGAGAGTGGGGCCAGTGCAAATTGGCTCTACTCCCTATGCATTAATTCCTTATGAGAGGGCACAATGGGTAATGGAATCTAGATATAATTTAATTCCTAAATCTTTTTTACATAATGGCTATTTGTATATTATTCCAAATACTCCAGCTATGAATGCTTTAAAAGTAATTTCTATTAGTGGTATATTTGAAAACCCTGAAGATTTATCTGGGTTTAATACTTGCGAGGATGGTACAGGAGAACCTTGTTTTACAAATGATAGTGTATATCCTTTAACTAATTGGATGATAGAGCCTTTAAAAGATTTAATATTTAAAAATAATTTAAGAGTAGAATATCAAACTCCTGCGGATAACTTAGGTAATGCTAATCATGACATTGAACCAAATGCAACTAAATAATGGGAAATATAGCTGCTGATTATACTACAAAAGATTGCTACAAATTTTATAAAGAAAATGTAGATAAAGAAGTTCAAGTAGATTATTCTGACTATATGAATATTCTTAAATCTTTTAATAATAAAGTAAAAGATACAGTATTATTTAATTCCTCTGATATAAAATTGCCTTGTGGATTAGGAAGATTAAGAATAAAAAAATTTAAGTTAAAATTATATAAAAAAAATAAATTAAGACCTGATTGGCAAAAAACATTAAGTCTTTGGGAAAGAAATCCTGAAGCAAAAAAAGAAAAAAAACTAGTTTATCATTTAAATGAACATAGAGCTGGAT